>TARA_R110000782_G_scaffold7120_2_pt1 | contig 16281 bp, 20 predicted proteins | sample TARA_R110000782 | Tara Oceans TARA_R110000782 (sample SAMEA4397859) | marine metagenome | biome: Polar Biome; feature: [SRF] surface water layer (ENVO:00010504); material: water (ENVO:00002006), including particulate matter (ENVO:01000060) such as... | depth 5 m
GCAATGACGTTGGCGCCTTGCTTGAACAATACGGCAAATCACTAACGTTCATCTGCTCAAATGCCAGCGTTTCCGTTTCTATATCGGTCAGCGTGTGGCAAATGAGTTGCTCGCCTAAGTAAACTTTTCCTTTGGTGGTTGGCATATTATTCTGGGATTATGTAAAGAGTTGCAGCGTCGGGCGTTGTTATAGCATCATACTCGGCCTGCGTGAGGCTCATCATGTTCGTGACTGCATCGGCGCCAGTCACTCCAGTGGGGTTGCTTGTTGGAACTATGGTGTCAGAGATTGCCGTATTTAACTGCGCTGATGTGAATGATCCAAGCACAGCCGAGTTTCCTGAGCTTGTGATGTGACCTGTCAAGTTAGCGTTGGTGGTTACATTTCCAGCAGTTAGCCCTGCGGCTGTGCCTGTAAGGTTGGTGGCCACTCCGCTTGATGGTGTCCCCAGTGCTGGAGTAACTAGAGCTGGCGATATTAAATCAGCCTTTAAATCAAGCGCTGTCTGCTGTGCCGTGCTGACAGGTTTGGCTGTGTCTGAGGTGTTATCTACGTTTCCGAGTCCTAGCGTTGACGCCGTGACACCCGCGACAGCAGCGTCAACATCTTGAACGTGCCACCCATGCACCACACTTGCGGATTCAGCCATGAACATGTAGGACTCCGTTACCCCGTCTGCGGGATTAGCCGGGGCGCTGTCAATCCATGTCACCTCGGCGGGCCAGTTGATGCCGTAACCGCTCGCACCAGTGACGTGCCAGTATACGGTTTTTCCTGCGATGATATTTGAAAATGTGAATGTTGTATTGCCCGTGAGCGTTTTTGATCCTGCCGAGTCAGTGGAAAAATCAAGGTCTACGGCGCTTGTTGAGGACTCGATGGCCGCGAATCCTGATACATCTTGCCATGAGCTAGTCCCGTCTCCATCTTCGCGGAGAAACTTGACCGCGCCCGCCTCGCCTGTTGATAATACGGCTGTGCCTTCTGGCGCGAACGCATCAATCGCGGTTTGCTGTGCTGTGCTGACTGGTTTATCTGCGTCGGCTGTGTCGTCTACTGATGTCAGTCCGACCTGAGCCTTAGTCACCGCGTGCGGGTTGGCTGTGTCTGCGATGTGAGGAGCGACCGTGCCGATGGTTGTCCGCTCTGCTGCTGTGAGGATCTTGGTGGTTGCCCCTTCAACCATTTTATCCATGTCGAATGCATCTCCTGCCACATTTGTGGGATCGTAGGTTGATGCCTCCATGTCCCCCGCTGCACCAGCTACAGTCTGCCATGAACTTGTGCCGTCGCCGTCTTCGCGGAGGTATTTGGTTCCGCCTGTTTCGCCAGTGGATAGGACTGTAGTACCTTCCGGCGATGCGTCCGCAGCTCTGGTCGTTACATTCACCCTTACGACGGTTGGCGTCGCTACTACTGATACTTTAGAATTCATTAGGCTTGAGGGTTTTGTATGATATTGACCGAGTTAGTGGTCGAGATATAGGTGTCAACCGATCCGTCTGCGAATGTGCAGGTCGCGGAAAAGTCGTGGGAGCCGTGAGCTAGTGTAAAACTTGCCGCTGCCACCTCGTCCACGTCGAAAATTGCCGCCGCCGCATCGACTACCGTCACGGGTAGAGCCTGCGTGATAGTTCCGCATCTTGAAAATGAGGCTGTTACGCTGGAAAGGTTCGATGTGGGCGCTGTATCGTCCACGTAGATTTGGAATCTGACCGATTCAAGATCGCTGTAATTGACTTGATCGCCGTATCTGTAGTTTCCGGGTGTCATCTTATTGATCTTGTAGGTAGGTGTTTTGTAAAACTACATCCATGGGTGCGGTCACTTCCTTATTAGTGATGGTCCATGTAATTTGAAGCGTGCAAGCCAGTGTATCAACCGTTGGATTGGCTGTGAAATACGCTTTGGCCGCTACGGTGTCTAGATCGAGAATGAAATCTATCGCGTCCTCTCCGCTCTCTGTGGGTGCTGCATTTGATCCCACGTAATCACCAGCAAAGTCTAGAGTTGATTTAACGCCTAGAAACCACGTAGCGCCGCTTACGTTCTGGGTGTCATATCCATCAATAAACGTCACCGAGATGGCGTGTGTAGCCCCTACGGTGAGAACTGGTGTTATCCACGGCGCAGACTTGCTGCCGGGTCGGTCAACCCATGACGCTAACGCGGTATCGTAGTAGAGCATAACTTTTTATAATAGGTTTGATGGTTTGCGTCAATCTTAATCATTAGTAAGTTGCTAAGGATGGTTAGGATTAAATCTCTGGAGGGATGTCGATACTCCAGAGCGTCGGGTTGTGAGTCATTATCTGATCCGACACAGTAGCCACGCCTCCCGCGAAGGTGACATTAGCCAACTCCACAATAAATACGTCGCCCGTTGTCGGTAGTGCCGCTGCAAAGGCTACCGTTATAGACCCGTCAGGAACCACTCTGTCTATCGTTAATCCGTCCGCCATATCAGCCTCAAAAATCGTGTCGTTTGTCGTTAGTCCTATTGATGCGTAGATAAATCCAGCGGCGTTAATGCTGGATACTGTCCCGCCTGCGTAGTTGGCGAATTCTTTTAGCTGAAAATATGATGGTATGTTGGACAATCCGGGGTTTGTTTCACTATGAAACGAGAGCAATTTACCAGCCGCGACATCGACCGTCGCGTCTCCGTTCCCTGTAACCTTCCAAGGGTGGGATGATGAATCATTAGCCGTAACTACTATTCTGTCAGCCTCCTCTGTGAAAGTTACAGTTCCATCATCACACTCAACCGTCCGCATCTCCCATTTTCCAGAAGTCGGTTCAAATTCTTTCATCACTCTGCCCCCTGTTGTTGGTGAACTAGTGCTTGTGTTCTCTATTAAAGTTGGCTGGAAGTGGTCAATGTCGCCCGTGTTGATTATGTTTACGCTTACTATGCCGTCCGTGCTGATGATCTCACACAGCCTAACGTGTCTCACCCCGTCAGTCCCTGTCGCATTGTCTCCGCCCCTCAACTCTGGCGCCGTGCTTTCAGGCCATGCTCCTACCGTTTGGATGATTGCAGCCGTCGTGAACACCCCTAGATCGTCTTCAATGATCTTGCATGTGATTTTATCACCTACAGCCACTAGCAAGTTGTCAGGCATCCCCGTAGGCAGGAATGTATCGACGGCATCAGTCCCGCTCTGTTTTCTCAAGATAACATAACCGTTATTCAGGGTTAAATATAAAAGCCCATTTCCGCAGGTGTTGTCTTCACCTCTCAGCGTTGGCCAGAATGACGGCTGCGACGGCGTGCGCTGTCTCACCTTCTTTACTGACACGACCATTCCCGCCGACGTGTGCTGCATCGTTGTCCCTGTGCCTGGTCGCACGGTTCGACTGCTGATCCCGCTGGATAGCTTGTTTGAGTTTGTCGCCCCTGATTGGCTGGATGATCCAAGAGGATCATATTTTGGTGTATCAAAAATTGACATGATATTATGAATACAAATCTGGGTCCCACCCTCCGATTCCTGAAAGCTGGTATTCCTCAGTGATGGTCACAACCCCTGCCGTTTTGTTCCATGACAACCCCACGAATAGATATTCCTGATCGTTTGGAGCTTCTGGCGCTGGTGTTCCGGGTGCTTTGATCTTGCCCACCCCCTCCAAGTCTCCCGCCGAGGGGATGTCTGCGGATACATAGCTTTTACGGTAAACGCTCCCGCTTCGCAGGTATGAATCAATTCCTTTTCGCTTCTTCTCGTAGAGCAAACACGCCTTTGCTCCTAGTGGTGAAACGGGATCGGCTGCGTTTTGCAGCGCCAGTTCGATTATGTTTATCTCTTTGGGTGTGACTGGTGGGTTGTCCCTTGGCAATGCAAATAGAGGATGAGTCTCGATAGGTTCCTGCGATACAGTCCGAGAAAAATCATGTTGAGCTAATTCCTCTGGGTTATCTGCAAGAACCCCTTTGTAAATGGTCGTGATGCGAATGATCCCGCCCGGCTCATGATCTAAGTCTGATTCATACGCCTTGAGTTCTGGCAAGTATGGGTGAGATGTCAGGTAAGCGGGAATGACCGCAAACTGACTTTCCTCCGCGCATTTGTAAGTGATCGTAGCTTGCCCGCTCCCGTCCGGGTTGAGGTGGATTGGTTGCTCTGTTTGGTAGATCGCCCCTGTGACGTTTCCTATTTTGATTGTTGCCATGATGTTTTATCTTCCTAGTGGTGGTTTAGTTGTTCCTCCTCCGCCTTTTCCGTTCTCTGCCATCGCTTCGGTCGCCTTCGCTGTTTGCTCGGTCGCCTTGGCTGTTCTGAGTGCTGAACGCTCCGCTAGGCTCATCCCCACTTTTAGGGAGTTGCCGCCGCCGCCGACCTTGGCGAGACTGTCAGCGATGACGTGAGCGCCCCCGCCTGATAGCTGGTTTAGGATTGCTGGCGGTTTATTATTCTTGCCAGATTTGCCGATCATTTCCTCGCCTGTTTTGAATGCTGACGTGACAATATCAGAAAGCTCGTTTCGCTTGCCTTCTGTATCAAACACATTAGCCTTTTTAAATTTTCCATCACCTTCTCCGCCAGTCATTCCGTTCTTCTCCATGAACGCTGTTAACTTTTCACCGAATGCGCCCCTATTCTCTTCACCCCCCTTGCCTACATCCTCAATGAATGACTCGCTTACCGGCCCTTCTGCATCATCGAACAACTCCCCGAACGATGCCACGGGACCACCGCCTAATCCTAGCAATGTTGATGCTCCAGGAATGGCATCAATGGCATGAAGTATGGCTAATGACGTTCCCGCCGCTATAGCTTTTGAGAATACATTTACGGCTTTCAATAGTGATGTTGCGATGATTGCGCCGATCCCAGCGAACCCCTGCAATAACGCAATGATGCCCTCTGATGAAAAGATGAACTCCAGCGTCTTGCCCATCATCTTCATGGCGCCATTAAATGCATCTCCTAGATACTCGCCAATTTTGGGAATTATATTATCGCGGACCCAGTTGAATCCACCCACTAGATAGTTAATCGCCTCTTGGAATGCTATAGTCATCCCGATCTTAGCCGCGTTCCAGATGTCGCCGTTTTTGAATAGTCCAATTAGCAGTGTCGCAGCCTTGGCAATTGATTCACCAAACGCCTTTCCGATTCCTGCGAGGTCTATTTCGTTGAGGTAGTCGAGCGCCGCCTGTAATGGCCCGACAAACTGCTCGGTCATCGTAAGGAAGAACGTTTTCATCTTCGAACCGATAGATTCCAAAGTGTTCCAAACGGTTTGGAGCGCCTTTGCTGATCTGGTCAATACGTTAGCTTGTGAGCCGTAATCAGCCGCCGCGCTTTTTAATGCTTTCGCGTAGTTGTCAGCACCTCCGAAGATTGTAGATATGTCCCGTCCGCTGTCTACAAAATCAGCCATCGCGCCCCGTGCTTCCTCCGCTCCAAGTCCCGCCTTTTCAAGCGCCTTTTGAACGATCAGCATTTTGCCGACATCGAACCCGCCCATTTTATTAGACGCGACCTGCATCTCCTTCCCGAACGTGATAGCGTCCTTGATTCCATCCTTAAAAAACTCGGCAGTCTTGAAAGCTGCAAATCCCGCAGCTAGTCCGCCCAGCATTTTCTTAGCTGTCTTGATCGCTTGGTCGAACCCTGTAAGGTCTAGTTCTAAATATCCGGTGGCTTTGGCTTCTGTTGACATGTTAAAATACTCCTGTTACTTGGTCTGCTAGTTTGTTTAGTTTCTCCGTGTATGACCTGCCGGTTTTCCTCTCGGCTTTATCTGTCACCTTTTTGATGGCGTCCACTTTTGCTGATTGGTTGGCGTTATCAATCATCCAAATCTGAATTTTATATTTAGACCGCTTGGTTTTTGTTATCTCCCACTTACGAGCAAATACACCTCTAGCTCGATGTCTTCGGTTTAATTCCTCAAGTGGTGTCGTTCCCTTTTTCCGTTTCAATCGCCCCTTGAGTTTTGCCGCCGTTGCATTTAGCTCTGATGATGTTGGCGCTACTTTCCAAGATTCCACCTTCATTGTTTTCAACAAAAGATTGCCTTGATCCTCGGCCATGGTTTTCCCCTTGGTCTGCGCGCTTTTATCCATTCTGTCGAATGCTCGCTTTAGTCCTGACGGGTCAAATTTCATCTATCTGGTTGTAATAGTCGGTTTTGCTTTCGGGTGATTGTGTATTGACGTTTTCCATTCTCATCATCGCATGACAATAGGCGTTTCCCCTTGCTAGGGGGAGTTCCCAGAGTATGAAATGTTCTGTCCATCCTGTGTATTTTGCTATTAACGCCACGTAGACCGCTGGGTCACATGGCTCTATAAGTTTCCCAATGGGTCTTCCATCGTGCTTGGATCGTCATTATCAATCGGGACAGCTTGGTTTTTGCCAGAGTGTTCCATGATCGCCATGTAGATACGGCCTAGATCCTCATAGTCGTCCGGTCCTAGTTCGATTTCTTCCATCCAGTCTGTGACTTTCCCTGTGAAGAAATCCACGTTTCGGAGTCCTTTGGTGATCTCCTTTAAAGGGCAGATAGCGCCGTATAAACAGCACGCGAACATGGTCGGTCCCGCTGGGTATCCTGCCGCAATGGAGACGATATGGTTTTTTCTCCCGTAGGAAATCGGCTTGATTTCGATTCCTTTAAACTCCCATGTCGTGAACATGCCGTTGTCTATTTCGTTAATGGCATCTTGTGCCGTTACTGTTGCTGTCATAATAATTTTATAGTAGTGATTTCATCTTGTCTTTGAGTCCTTGGCTGGCGCGGTGTCCGATGACGACGGTTTTTTCACCGACTTCGATCACGCGCATGGCCTCAACGTTATTGTGCATTTCATGAATTAGAGAATCTCGATTTTCCATGACTCCTTTCATCCAGTAGAGCGGGTCTTCAATGTCCCGGTTAATGGTTTCCCAATCCTTGGCCGCCGCAAAATCCGTAATGGTTCGCTCTGCAATTTCGGATCGTTCGTCCTCGTCAACATCAAACCAAAAACTGTATTGCTTTCGGTCTCTACCGTCGTTTCCTTTTCGGATCTCGCATGTGGTCGGGTCGCTTTCACGACGCGGAACACCAAACGCGATAAGGATTGATGCGATTTTAATGTCCGTAACGTATATTGATTTCATAGGTTTTCGTTTAGTTTACGCGAACTTGTAGCGCGTTGCGTTTGCGGTGAGCTTCTTGAACTCGGTATTACCTTTGGTTACATCAACGTCATCCGTGTAGATGCCGCCTGTGGTGACTCCGTTGGCCGAGTTGGTGTTCGCTATAACAAGGACTACGCCGGGGGCGGCTGCCGCTACTCCTGTCGCTGTTATCATTACTCCTGATACTGAAACGCTCTGGGTCGGGTTGTAAAAACTGACAAGTGCGAAGTCGCCTTGCTCGTCTCTAACCTGATTCTTTTCGCGTGTGTCTTTTGATGTGTGCGTTTGCACAAGAAGCCCTGTTTCTGCTGTTAAGCCCCAAGTTGCTCCTGTTTGTCCGATTGTGATTACTGCCATGGTTTTATTTGGTTAGTGGGTTGAGTTTTGGTATCATAGAAAATCAAAGCGGAAGGGTGTTGTCGCCAGCTTCGTCTAGCTCCATGCAATAAACCCAGTAGGTCATTGTGTAGATCATCGCTTTCCGGTCATTGTCTGCGTCCATCTTACCAGTCGTGGGATGCCAGCCGTGGCAATGGAACTTTTTAAGGGTGGATAGCTTCACCGCTGTGGAATCGTAGGCGAAATTGTTAATCGCCTTTAACACTCTCTCCCTGATCGCTGGCGTGGTGTCCTTGGAGTGACTTCTAAACTCCAGATTACCCTCTACCTTGAATATTCCACAGCCGGGCGTGATCTGCTCTTCTGACGACGTGCAATCAATAATGATGTAGGGCATCGCATCCTTGGTGATGTCCGTATCTGACACGTATACAGGCACATTATTTCCCCTGCCTATTGCAGCATTCACACTTTTCTGTAAAAGTATCTGGATAGATTTAGCTGTGGAATTGAGAATCATATTAGTCTGCCCTCACGGTTACGATTAGTTCGTTGTCGTCTGCTGATTTAATGGAAGACAGGACAATTTTCGTTTTGCCTTTGACTGTCAGTTTTGACCCGACTTCGATTGAGCTTTTATCAGATGCTTGAAAGTGGACGCGCTGCATTTCTAATGACTCCGCGCCTCCGAATCCTTCCATTTCATCGTTCAGTAGATCATCGAGTAACACGTTAAATTTAACGTTTCCGATTTTGCAGACGGTCGGCATGTCGCGGGTGAACACTTCCGAAAGGTCGGTCGCCATTGCTGATTCCATACTCATACGGCTTGCAGCTCCCTTTCTGGTTCGGATTGGTATTTGTCGTGAATTTCCTTGTCCCATCCTTGGGCGGGAAACGTGGCGTCATTGGCTGGCATCGTCACTTCGCCAAGCAGGTCTGGCGAACGGGTCAGCGTGTGTCTGAAGCCCTTCAGGACGTTTAGGCTTCTAGTGTCTGATTCATCTATCACGAACACATAGTCCACGTTCTCAGGGTGAGCAGCGAACGATAGCCATGTCTCACGAACGGCAAGCGCCTTTTCTGGTTGGCCGTCGGTGGCGTGAACTACGGAGAAAGTCGGCATGTCGTCATTAACTGAGGATTGCCAGTCGTTATCCGCCGACTCTTCTTCTCCGTTGAGTCGTAAGCACTGCCTGTAAAGCTCGTCACCTTTCCACCCATACCATTCGTGGTTGAGGCTCCAGTATGTCCGCTTCGGTGTGTCCAGTGCCATCATCGCTTCTGACAATTCAAGGGCGCGCTCTGGGTTGCTGTCGATGATTGCGTAGTTGACGAGCAAGGCTAGTGCCTCGCGTCGGTCTGGCATTAGCGCGAACGCTTCCGCAGCTAACTTTTTCGCCTCCGTGCCTGGTGATTGTGCAAGCTGCATCAAGAGTTCGTACTCCTCTATGTTGGTCAACCCCGGAAGGATTAACGCGGCTTCTGCAATCGGTTTAAATTCGTAAAGTTTTCCGCTTTGGAAATACTCTTGGGCTAAGTAAAAAAGGCTTCTTGGCGTTTCTTTCAACTCGCCCTGAAGTATCGATAGATTCCTTTCGTGTCCTCCTTGCTTGTCTTCAAGTGGAAGGTGCTGAAACACGGCATCCTTAATCATGCGGTAGGTGACATCGTTCGGAAAATGTAACTGCTCATGGATTGCGTGTCTCCATTTTGACCCTAGACCCGCTTTAACCATGCGTTCACGCCATACAACTTGCTTGTCGCCTCTGACGTTGTAGGGCATAATGTAAACGTCATGTTTGCCGTCCTCTGCTGCCGTTCTAATAGCATCTACTGCGCCGTCTGCTAGTGTGTCGTCTGCGTCTGCCCACAGGATGTAGTCGCCCGTGTTGGTTCTCGTCTCAGCTATCTGAAGGGCTGTGTTTCTAGCTGCCCCGAAGTCGTCCACATGGGGCAGATCCACGCCCTTATCGTTTTTGTAAACTGACGACGTGCTAAACTTGCCGACATCATCACACGTTTTAAGGATGATCTCACGGGTATGATCCGGTTCTTGATTTCCTGTTGCGATGACGAAAACAAATTCGTCTACGGCTGGTGCGAACGAACGGATAAACCGCTCGATAACTGGCGCTTCGTTGCCAATGATTGCTGATAATATAATTTTCATAATGAGAAAGGTTCCCACCCCCTCATGGAGAGGGTGAGAATGTGTGTTTAGCTATTAAGCGTAGCTAGTTGTGACAAGTTCACAGGCTGTTTCGTCGATAACTTTCTCGGCGCAATGCTGACGCACGCGGAGAATGTTCGAGCGGCGTTCGTCGCTGCGGTATGTTTCAGGAGTGAACAGGCCAGTGGTGTCTTTGGTCCATTGGATGGTCCGTCCGACTCCGCCAGCGGTGTATTCGCCACCTGCAACTTGACAAACAGCAAGGTAAGTGTCGCCCCAGATGAATGCACCGTTGTAGGTGAGTCCTTTTTTGGCGCTGTTTTTAGGTGCGTTGCCTACGTAGACAGTGTCAACTCCGAGAGCGTTAGCAATATCTGCCTCTGATGGGATTAGATACTGACCAGCGCCTTTTGGAACTACTCCGAATACTTGGTTCTGTAGCAAGGTAGAACGTTTGATGCGTTCGAACACGTTTGCAGACATTACGATTGCGTTAGGAATGAGTCCATTCTTGAGCATACGAAGTTTAGCGGCGGATACATCAGCGGGGATGTTGATCGTGGCTAGGTTAGCTTCGGTGTATGCTACGGATGCGGCAGTCGCGGTGAACGTGGAAGCGTTCATTAGCTTGGCTGCAACACGGACTTCGTAGGAGATGCGTAGGGATCGCTCAAGTAAGCTAGCCTCTGTTGCTTCTACGTTCATGAAGCGCTCGGTTTCGGACTCGTAAGCATCGTCAATGACGCCTTCAAGACCGTATTCGATTGCGTCGAATGTGTCAGTATCGTATTTGCGATTGACGCGCTGGTAGCCGTCACCGTTTGCGCGTGGAGCCGCGTCGCCGTTCAGAAGTTCAGCGTTTGCGAGCTTGGCGCGCATGTAGATTCCGAGCTTAACGTCCTCGCCTTTGACAGGGAAAACCTTGTCGCCAATGAAGAGCTTGTTGAAGTCGGCGTTTGCTTGCATTGCGAGCGCGTGAATATCACTACGCGGCGTTGCTTGTGCATTTGTATAAGCCATTGTATTATTTAGTTAATGTTTTGGGTTGTTGTGATTAGATAGTGACCACCTCTACTACTGTCCCGTCGCCATCGGCTGCGGTTTCGAGTGATACGAAGTAATTAAGGGTTACAACTCCAATGTAGCCACCAGTGATGACTCCGTAGGTGGTTGCGGCGGTGACTGCTGATCCACTAATAGCCGCCATGTGTGTGCCGGGTGCGGACCACAGTTTGACGCTAGCGTAACCGCCGTCCGCTGCATCCTCTTGGAGGACACCGTTTCCTTTGGTGTTGTTAGCTGCTACTTTGATTGTGCCGTCTGCTTGAACCTGAACGACCGTAAAGGCCGTCAACGCTCCAGAGGCTGCGAAGGATTTAAATCCAATATCGTTTTGACTACTCATTTTATTAGTTGGTTAGTTTGTTTGGGTGTTCTGTTTATGTCACATTCCGTTGAGCTTCATATGCTTTCCATGCGTCACCGTAACGGGACTTATTGGAAAGGATGTGCGCTGTGGCTTTAGCTTGGTCGCCGTCGTGGTTAGCGGTCGCCTCGTCAGCTACGAACTCAGCAAAATGCTTTGTAGTTGGCTTTGAGTCGTTTACTGCCCCTGACTTTCCGAGCTTGGTGATTCCGAGCTTGGCGGAAAAGGCTTTGATGGCCATTTCTGCGCCGCGCTTGGCTGCAAGTTCGATCTTCTTTTCCTCATCTTCGTCTTCGGGCTTGTCGCCGTCTTCGTAGGTTTTGGTAGGGTCAGAATCTTCTGGCTTGTCGGTTGGGTCGGTCGCTTTGATCTCGACTTCTGGGTCTTCCAGTTCGGTATCATCGCTGTCGGAATCGGATGGCGTCTCAAGAGCCGTCAACCGTGTTCCGAGTTCTTCGAATTTGGCCATAAGATCGCTGATCGTTGGCTCTTCGTTTTCTTCGTTTGGTTCCATTGTGGTATTAGTTTGGTTTTCTGGTTCTTGCTCCGCGTCATCCTTTTCGGGGATTTGGAACAAAGATTTATTGGCGGCTGGATCGCTTACAATCGCAGCGCAAAATACTTCTGAGCATCTGGACAGGCATACTTTACCGCTCGGTTTGTCCTTGCCGTTGAACTCCATGCTGATTCCCATGTGGGTAGGGTTCTTATCTGCAATCTCTAGTAGCCGGTCGCGTTGTGGTTCGGTGTCGTAAAGGTGAACGTCTGCTGTCACCTTGTCGGATGTCAGACTGAAATTGTCAGCCCATCCTACCGTGGACATGACGCCGCTTCCGTGGTCTGCTTTAACTTTGATTGCTCCGAGCTTTTTGCAGGTTTTGAAAATCTGCTCTAGTGTCACATCGTCCACCATGATCTGGCGCCCCTTGTCATCGAAATGACCTTGAGCCTCCCCTTTAGACATGAGCGATGCAGCGCGAATAATCCCGTCGTCATTAGCGACAACTGAGTTTTTCAGTGATTCGAAATAGTGTGGTTTTTCTAGTGTGTCCATTGTGTGTTCTGCTGGTTATCCGAGTCTTGCGAGTAGTTCTTTCGTCTCTGCGATCTCGCGCATGATTCTTTCGATGTCGCTCTCCACCTTGGCGATGGCTTTCTTTTCCTTGGCGTTAAGTTTGGGTTCGACTGGCTTTTCCGGCTTGCTCGGTTTGCTTGGTGATTCCTTGCTTTCTGATTTCTCTGACCCGCTTGATGCCCCTGACCCACTAGGACCAAACTTTCCATCCTTCGCGCGGTCATGTTTGCTCTCGTCAAAAACAGGTGTCGCGAATTCATTTCTTGAGAATTTGTATGAGTCTTGAATGTCAGACGGTAACTTGCTCCATGAAAATTGCCCCTTGTCGATAATGTCGTAGGCGATTGCGAGAGCTTCCTTTTCTGATTTACCCTCCCTCTCAAGAGCTACTACTAGCGCGTGTCGTTCGTTGCGTTCTTTCGACTTCTGGGTTTTAACTCTCTTAGCTTTTGCGTCTGGTTCTGATTCCGAAGGCTTCTTTCTGTCTCGACGATCTCTGCGTGCGTTTAACTTATCAAGCGCCGCTTTATGCTCTGCTAAGTATGCAGTGGCTTTGTCTAACTCTACGCGTATCCGCTGGACTTCCTCTGGATCGTCTCCCGGCTTAACACTATTCAAACCCTCCCTAATGTCCTTTACCCAATCGGCTGCAAACTCAACACTCTCAGCCATTTTAGCGATCTTGGCATTTAACGATCTGTCGGATTCTGCAAACTCATGGCGGGAAAATTCTGATTCTGGCTCGGTTGCTTTTACTAACTGGTCAAAAATTCGGTCGATTGTCTCCGGTGGGATTGATGGGAAAGCTGCGATCGCTAATCCTTTCGCGCTATCCACCGGCATCTCTCCTGTTGAGACTTTCGATGCCAACCCGCTAAGTGATGCAACCTGTGCGCCGTTCAATCCCGCGTCTTGTGACACGGCTGCGACTGCGCCCTCTGCTATCACTTCGTCGCCCTCGTCCTGAGTGGAGTTTGGACTATCGCCCATAGGTTGACCGTTCTCATCCATTGTTTGGGTAACGCTCTCAGATGTGGATAGCGGCATTGCTGGACCCGCGCCGAATACTTCCTGCGCTGTAAACCCTGCCGACTTTGCAGCATCGCGTTTAATCACAGACCAGCGAACCATTGCTGCCGCCACCTCTTCAGGGTCTTGACCGTTTCCGATCCAGTGTTCCATGGGGTTAAGCATTCCGTTCTGGTGAAGGTTGACCGCCGCTGACGCCTCTTTGCCGATGTCAGGCTGTGGGTGTGGCCGGTATCCCCATCTGCCCTTAGTGATGGTCGCTAAGGCTTCGACCGGGAAGATACCCTTGGCGATAGCATCAACCAAATACGCATCCTTGATACGGTGGGCATGGGGGGAAATTACGCGCTGGCCGCGTTCGAATTCTGCTTTCGCCATCTCGGATTCTAGACGACTGCTGACGCCTCCAAGGGTTGAAGCGTCCAGCGCAAAGGAATAAGGTAGATTGTAGCTCATAGCTACGAACTTTAACAGGAGCGTAATAAGCGCCTGTTCCTCAGAAGATGGTGAGTTGCTGGAGGGAAACTTAATGTCCGCCCCAGCTTGCATGTGGTTAATCTGTCCGAATTGGATGTCTTGCTGCATCCCTGTCCCGCTTCCTCCTGGTAGGGTCTTGCTGTAAGCGTCGAATCCTTGTCCGTCATCATGTCCGCCGTCCGAGTTTGTGAATACTGTAAGCGCGGATGCCAGCTTTGCTTTGCCCTTCACGAAATCTACCATCTCGTAAATATCGCGTAGGTTTTGAACTGCCGTTGCGAGAACGGACACGCCTCGATACTGGTCGATCCTCATAGGGTCGGTCATATGGACAAATTGATCCGAGGGGATGTCTACGGGGTTGTCGTAAACGCTGGTGGTCATCGAACGATGAAACACACGGAAGGCATCAATGCCGCCATAAGCTCCAATAATCAATCCAGACACATAATCATTTGATACTACATTCTGGTAAATGCCACCGATTCGATCAGGCTCAACCGCTTGAATTTTCAAGTCGAGATTCACTGCGTCATCTTCGGTCATGCCTTCCTCAAGCTCTGGCCTGAGAAATGCCCACCCATAGTCGCCGCCTCGGTTGCATCCCATGATGCCGAATTCCATCATTTTAAAGAAATCGAATCGGCCTGTTACATCGCAGTTTGGGAAAACCTCATCATTCAGATATGCTTCAACCGCTTTGTCCAGTTCAGGGTCGCCCGTGGCTGCGTGGTATGAAATGGGCGCGGTGTATAGCGCATATTTACGGTTAAGGTGTTTGGCTGGTGCAAAGTTGCGCTCCAGGTCTTCAGCCTCTCGCATGAGTTGCAGCCTATCGCGCTGAACGTCAAAGGAGTTTGGCGAGATGTTTTGCGGTGCGGAGTTGCGCTTGTGTGACGATCTGGCGCCATCGTAGGAAAACTCATGCAATACCTGACGAGCCGCCAAACGTCGCATGCCAGCGGCGGGTGATACCGCCGCTACAGCCCTGTCAAGTAGTGTGGGTTTAAAATCTTTCATGAGTAGCGCCCCATTCCGTCGTTAAAGTTGGCCCGGACAACTTGCGAGCGTGACCCGTTCAATAATCCAAGAGCATAGTTCGCCTCTTGGATCATGTTGCCAGCCTCCGCAAGCCCCGGAAAGGAGAATGAACGCCCCGCGATTGTGTAGGATGTCCCCCTTGCCATAGCTGCGATTATGCCCGATTGCATAGCATCGCGGATGGCGGTTATCTCTACCGCAGTTTGCCCGATGAATATTCCCTTGGCTGCCATTGAAAGTAACCTTAGCAATTTACTAATGATTGTAAACGTTAAAATTATGCATTTGCAAGTATTTTGCATTAGTGTATATAATGCGCCTATGTCCAATACAGCATTCCGAACATCCTCAACTAACCCGATCACAAATCAGCCCCCGTCTGCTTCGCTTGTTGTCCTCCGCTCTGATTCCGTCTCTGAGTCAACTACCATCACGCTTTACGGCACGGTTAGCGCCTCGCCTGATACTGACACGGTCGCGGTTGCCGGGCAGCTTGAGAACGTATCCACGGACTCATTCACGGCATTGACTCAAGCATCTGCTGGGGCTACTCCATCGGGAAATATTTTAGCTTATTCTATCGGCACGGCTGCGATTGGTGACATTTCCTGCCTTACAAATCCATCGGACGGCGCCATTTTGACAATCGGCCTTGCTGGAAATACTCAGGCATACAGGTTTAAAAGCACGACAACCACCGCTTACGACGTGAAAATCGGGGCATCTGCAACCGATACCATGCTGTCACTCAAGCGCGCATTGAACGCTGACGGGACTGCTGGTGTTGATTACCACGCGGGTACGCTAATTAACCCGCTTCTATCTGGCACGGTATCCACGACCGTCATCACTGTGACTGACCGGCTCGGCTGTGATCGTCAACTATCTTGGACGTTTACCGAGGCCGCCACCGACTTTGCTTTGCGTATCCCCACTGGAGGTGTTGATGGAACTTTGCTTTTCTCGCTGTCTCCAACGGTGGACACGTCAGCCAATAACTTAACCTTCTCAACTGAGGATCACTTGACCGATACGCTCCCCGCTTTGATGATCGCCACGTCTGTCACCGTGGCTGTAGGTGGTCATATCGCCGCGTATCGTATTTATAATGAGCTAGCCATGAAGGTGACTTTCCAAACGTCCACTGATCAAATCAACTGGCTCAATACGGCAGAGGGTGAATTGACGTTAGCAGCGGATACAACCACATTCGCAAACTTCACCCTGCCTACTGATTTCTTGAGGTTCAAGGTTACCGAGAACCTGGAAGTGGTTGACGGGGTTTTAGATGCTAGGGTGATCTACTAATAGTAGGATCATAACCCAGATCCACAATCATCCTCGCCAGCCTCGCAATCTCCTTCGCGGCGCAATCGTTCTCGCGTTTCAGCGTGTCGATTATTAGCTCGGCGCCTGATTTGGATGGGTAGTTTTCGGGTTCGCTGATGCGTTTATTTTTCCTTTTCTTTTTCATCATCCTCGTTTTCATCCGTCACGCTCCACAGAATGTCCCTGATTCTTACATCCATAAGGGATGACACCAAGACCATCTGATCGCAATCGGTCATGTGGTTGTCTTCCTTG
>TARA_R110000782_G_scaffold2493_2_pt1 | contig 16252 bp, 16 predicted proteins | sample TARA_R110000782 | Tara Oceans TARA_R110000782 (sample SAMEA4397859) | marine metagenome | biome: Polar Biome; feature: [SRF] surface water layer (ENVO:00010504); material: water (ENVO:00002006), including particulate matter (ENVO:01000060) such as... | depth 5 m
TTGTAAACACATCATCACGACTGCTCAAATCAATAACAACGTCAAAGTCGCCTTCATAGTCAGGTGTTAATACATCTCCCCAGACATCCTTATTGCTATTGCCTACAACTGTATATTCAAAGTTGTAGTTCTTCAACACAGTATAAGCAACCCAGGCCAGGAATCCTGAACCTAAAATCAAACAACGTTTACCGAAACCTTCTCGCTGTCCGATCTCACGTTCTGCCTGCATAACCAAGTTAACACCACAAGCAACCGGCTCGATAATGTATTTAGGCGCAGCTTCTGGCACCTTGACATATTCGTCCCTGCGTACATTGTAGTAGTCTGCGTAAGCAGGTTCGCCGCGAGTAGCAACATAATCGCCTACTGCGACATCAGTTACTTCTGTGCCCACTGCTGTTACTTGTGCCAGTCCTTCGTGTCCCTGCATGCTTAGTGGTAGTGGACCAAAGTTGCCCTGCATCATGTCGATGTCACTGCGACACACACCAGTCATAACTGCACGTACCTGAATGTCAGTGTCAGTTAAGTCGGGCACCTGATATTCTGTCTCAAAGAAAGAACCCGAGCCAGTTGTTTGTAATATTAGTGTGTTCATCGTGTGTATGTGTAGGGTTTTGTTACTCTGGGACCAGTGCTGGTAAAGTCCATGCCAGCAGCCTTGCCTTCATATAGTTTACCATTGAAGTTCATACTGACTTTCATTTCAGCAATAGCAACTGTTAGGAAGTTGTGTTCACTAAAGCTCATCACATCAGCATCCATGGTGATGCCATTGGATGTGCAGGTTAATTTACATTTTTCAGTCATAATAATTCCATCATATCATGTATCCAGACATCATGTTTAAATTGTTGTTGCCAGAATACAGTATTGTTTAGATTTTTAACACAGGTTAAAATCATATTTAGATAAGCGTCTTCTGGACACAAACCTAACTCATAACGTCGAGAACTATCCTTCATCTCAAACGTAAGACTACGATTGTCTTCGACATTATCTCTCCAGTCTGCTACTAGTATATACGTTTTGTCGTTGTTTGTCAAGGTTAATTCTGCCCTGTCATCAACATCGTAGATGCCCAGTTTATTCACAGTACCGTAATCAGTATCGGTTAGTGTGTCCAGTGTCCACCGCTGTTCACTGTGTTTATGTGTAACTGTTGCGTTTGAAAAGTCGACATCAAAAGCACTAACAAAGCTCAGTAAATGTGGCAGTAAATCACGACTAACACCGCCGTATGACAATTCCTTATTGGTAAACCAACTGCCCGCATTGGGTACTCGATTTTTATTAATCCAATTTAGACGAATGACACTGCTCTTTTTTGCACTATGTGCCAGACTAAAGAAGTCAGTACGCCACTGATTGTTCTTAACCATGGTGATACATGTTCTTGGATGCCGCTCAATTAAACTGATCCATTCATTTGCTGTGGCTGCACCAGGCTTTTCAACAAACACAATGCGACTAAAAGGTGCAACTTGGTCACAGACAGCAACGTGTGTAAAATTTGGCGTGCAAACATGCGCAGTGTCAAAAAACACATGCTCAGTAATTGCCACTGCTACGTCAGTGTAGTCAGCACCTTTTGCTGGGTCCTGATCCACAGTCACCACTGTGTGTCCTTCGGCAGTTAGTATACTTTTGTACAGTTGACCAATGCCCATGCCAATTACTAATGATTTCATCTTTACTTTCCGCATGCTGAATCGCATACTATTAATCTACCATCTTCGTACGAAGTCTTTGACCAACATCCGGGTATATTATTAAACCAGTCAATACATTGTTTTAGTGGTTTTTTCAATGCATTGTTGTCAGTCAGTAAATCTACTATTTGTTTATTAACCGGTTGATGCCATCTTCCCTTTCCATAAGTTCTAGGAGAAAACCCCATAAAACAACAGGGATAAACTTCACCTTCGCTTGTTATGTATATTGAAGAAGACCCAAGACTTTGACATTTTATGCTATTTTTTGGTTCATCGTCAATGTCTTCGATAAGCATGTCACCGTTATTAACAATATCTTTATAATGCGTTAACTTGACACTGCCACTAAAATTACCAATGACTGTTTCTAGATTACCGTCTTTATTAAATACTGGACCGGCGTCTCTCCCTTGATTAATCAACTTAAACGAATGAAATCCTAGTTGTTTACTGAGCTGGTTGCATTCTGATATTTGGTGTTTGTTATGGTTGAATTCTATCATTCTCCAAATAGCTTTCCCGCCCGCATTTATAAATGTAGTTGCATTTTTTATTATGCGATTATAATCGGTTCCACGTCTATATATTTCATGGACTCCTTGAAGTCCGTCTATACCAAAGACGACTGTAACTGGTAAAGTGGCTAGTTTTATCCAAAAACTATCAGTTTGTAAACTACCATTTGTGAAAATGGTAACTGGTTTGATGAGGTACTCTACAATATCTGTTAACTCTGGGTTCATTAAAGGGTCACCAAAGTTACCTTCAAATACAAAATTGTCTAGTTGTTTTATAAAATCCACATCAATAATAGTCTTAACTTCTTCTAGCGACAAATTCCTAACTGGATACCCTGAGTTAAATGGGTGCCCAAAAAGATTTCTAGGACATAGCGGACATTGCGCATTGCAATGACTACTAATTTCTAATTCTACTACCTTGATGTCGTCGTATTTTAACATTAAGTTTCTTCTGAATCTTCTAATGCATCCAACTTGCCAGTATCTAAATCATCACCTTCGTCTACTGAGCATGTGGCTTCTTCGGCGTCCACTTCTTCAAATAATGAACGGTACTGACTGAATGCATTAATAGATTTTTTGCCGCTTAAACCTCGCGTCCCCACAATGTTCAGGTAAAATCTATAATACTGTTCAATAGCTGCCAGCGCTTTGCCTTTGTCACTGGTACTGAACACTTCTTCTACAATATCTCTAAATGCAATACGTACAACATCTTCTTTAATCAACATCTTAGGAAACTCACCAGCATCGTATCTGCGATTAGCTTCTTGCACTGCTTCAATGTGAGTCCAGACATTATGTCCCATTTGCAATGCGTAACTGAAACTGTCCCAGCTGGTTTTACCTTCTTTGCCAATCTTGTTCAGCATACCTGGAGCATAGTGACACACATCTCCCATAGTCATGCGCTTGCTGACAGGACTCTCAATAAAAGTCTTAAAGATGCCATCTTGTACCAGAGCTTGTCCCCAGTTACGCTGATCGCCGGCATACTTTTTGTTATCAGCGGCTGGACTCATACGATATGCCCAGTTACCTCTGTCAGGATATGTGTTCTCATGATACACCATACCGTTGGCAGTAGCAAGGAAAGCAGACGCCGCATCCATGCTGGCAGTCCAGTTGGGATTGTGATACTTGCGAATAGCACGTTGAATGTCAGTCAACATACAACCCCACTCTAGTTTGGCAACACCCAAGAAGTGCATCCAGTCATGCACACCTTCTTCCAACAATCCGTCAAAGCGAAGCTCAACAAGTCTGCGCAAGATCAAGTGGATCTCACTCATGTTGTTACCTCCCATTGCCCAGCCGTTAAAGTGCTCGTTGGGATACTGCTTGGGATCACAGAACTTCTTAACATGACTGTACCAGTCATCTGCTTCACCAAAGTTACTGCCCTGCAGAACATTCAAAAACTTTGCACCACCATTACGATTACGTACAAAGTATTCGTTGTTGTACAGTGTTGTGTTGATACAGTCTGCATAGGACTTAATTCCTACTTTTTTACCAACTTCTTTATCGTGTGTAACCCAGGTAGGAATGTCCAGCGTCATCGCATAGTCACTGATGCCGTCTAGCCATTTAAGCACACTGGATCTGCGCTTCTCACTCTTGGCATCTTTGGGGTCAGCCCAGTTGCCTTCCCACACACCTTTGGCAATCTGGAAACCACCTGAGTCGCCAACAATAACAGTGTTGTCTTTGTCACGTTTGCGTATCATATCCTCTTTGGGATTTTCCCTAGTGAGATCTAGATCAGCGTGTCCCGCACTGTACAGACTCCACTTGTAGGTAAAACAACCTTCGTCTTTATTAAGGTAGTTGAGACTCTCCACACCATTTTCAAAGCCTGCAGGAATACGTTCCACTGGAACATTCTCTTTTGCCTGCTGTTTACCTATGTAGTTAGCATAAAAGCCGCTCAGCGCTGGCAAAAAGACTGCATAGTCCTTCTGCTTGGCTGTCATGTTATCACGTTCCATAATAAAAATTTGCTTGTTTAATTAGTTTAAAGTCTGATTTGTACACACTGTGTATTCGTTCACGTAGGGTAATATTTTTTAGATAGCGTTCTTGAACATTAACAGGTTCCAAATAGTCAGATTTCGCATCCAACTTGGCTTTGAAAAACTCGTACAAATTTTTAGTGTCGTAGTTGTCTTCTCTGCTATTATCAATTATAGCATCTGTAATCTTAATGTCAAGTCCAGTGTATTTAGATAAATTATCGACTAATGTTTCTCTTTCGCAATCAAAATAAACAACTTCATCGTCATCACTGAGTTGATTTACAAACACAATCTGTGGTGTTGTGTGATCATCAAACACCAGTTTAGAAAAAATAATTTTCTCAACCAGTGGTGACACCGTGTATTCTGCTATATAATGATCGCTACCGTAGCCCCAGCCAAATAAATGCAGTGCCGCGTATGTAGCATATCCACTCAGCCATCGGTCCACTGGGTCTCTTAATACTGCTAATTGTATGATATCTTTAACATGTGAGAGATTTGAGAATGTCCACCCGTTACTTACTAGAGCATTCCCTAAAAAGGTACTGGCATTTTTAGGTATCTGAAACAAAAAATACTTCCCGTCAGGGGACAACAGTCCACCGCCGGGATTATATCCATACCTTTTCAGGTAAGCAACTGAGTTGGTCACTTTGTCATCGCTGGGAGGATATAATTGTACTCTGCAATGCCACTATCAACAGTAATCATTGCAGCACCTTCATCACTGATCTTGAATGTCTTGTCTCCATCTAATCCCAGGATACTTTGTACAACTGCAACAGGCCATTTCCAAGGCTTGTTCAGTGTGCCAGCAATATCTGATTGGAATACAAAGTCGCCTGCGTGACTGCTGTGGTCACCAAAGTAAAACTTTAAATCACTGCCATCTGTTTTTGCAGTAAAGAAGTTTTCTTCACTGTGTGCCTGTGACTGATACTTCAAACGCAAGATACTTGCAATAGTTGGTTCAAAGTCCACGTTCCAGTTAACACCTCGGAACTTAACGCTCTTTAGCTTGTCGTTAACTAACGCCTCTGCCATAAAACGGTAGTCGTTTTTAAAGTCACCTGTCTTGTTTTTAAAACGCAAGCCGCTTGCGACCCCTTCTTGTTGTAACAGGGTAATCTCAGCATCTTCGCGATATTCCGGAATGTTTAGCAATACGTTAAGTTTTGCTACACTGGGAATACCAAAAGTACCTTGAAACTCTGCTACTGGCGCTTTAAATTTACCATTAAAGATAACACTTCTATCGTCACTCAAACCTTCAAACTCGCAGGATTCTGCAGAACCCTTGATCTTTACCATATTGATATTACCAAGGTTGTGTGTGTGTTTGACTAAGTCTACTAAATTGTCTTTCATTGATTTACTCCGTAAGTTTTGTTTATTATAGCTGAAATAGTTGTTGACGTCAACTATTATTATCACCAATTGGTGGATGAATATCTATTATTTTTGCAAGAGTTTGTCCTGCACGATTGGTTTTCAGTTCTCCTGGAAGTTTGATTTCCATCCAGCTGACTAATGTTGGTTGCTCCATGGATTTAATAATCTCAAATCCAAGTTCTAATGCAATGTTGGTTACATCTAGATTTGTTGTGTATGACATATAATGTCCTTCAAACATCTCGCACGATTTGTAGTTGTCACAGTTATTGTAACTAAAAAATATTACGCCACCTGGCAATATTAGACGTTTGGCTTCTATCAAGTATTGCCTTATAGTATCAATATCAAAGTAGTTAAACACGTTCCAGGAAAATATCAGTCCGAATTGTTTTTCAGGCAATGCTGATAGGTCACCATTGTTGATTTTATACTTTCGAAGACGATGTTGATATGCTTGTGGAAAATTTTGATGAGTAGAGGATAGAAATTCTTCATGAATATCCACTAGATACAATGGATCCATTGCAACCAAATGCTTGGTCCAGTAACCATCTCCAGGACCAATTTCTAATCCTGTATATTGCCAATTGGTATATGTGGCCAGTCGTCCTAGTATTATTTCTTTTACATCAGGATGTAGATGCAAACTACGATTTTCTCTATTAACTTTGACATCAGCTTTGGTATTCAGATCTGCTGCCTGTTTGCTTAGTAGTTTATACTCTGCATCCAGTACTGCTATTTCTTCTTTTACCTGTTCGATAGACTCGGATAGTCGAGTTCTTATTATTGATAAGTCTGAGACTGCGTGTTCGAAGGCTATATGTATATCGGATTTGCTGTGGTGGTATGATTGTATTGGTACAAATTCTTTGAACGCAGATTTCAGCATGCCCTCCACATTGCTTACATCCACGCCCAGCAGCTCGTCACGCAATTTTAATAGTTTACTTAAACGTTGTTCCATATTACTCGAAGCTAAACAAATCTTGGAAAGTGGATTTAGTATCAGTCAAGTTTGACAGATCCCAGTCCAACACGCCCAACAAGTTGTTTACCTTTTGATCCACAATAGTAGATTCCATTAGGTCATTGTCGAACGGCAGGTCTTTAAACCACTGTGGCAAGTGAGGCTGGTCAATAGGAAAACCACAACTAGTAATACCACTAGGATTGTCTCTGATTTTGCATACAATAGTTTTCATGCCGTCAACAATATCCATACTGAAGTTATCACCATGCATACGTTTAAGGTTATTCCAGTTCATTGCCGCACGAACATGCCCTGGCATATTTGTTTTGCCTTCTGCTTTTTCTGCTGCTGTAAACTTGGTCAAGTTGTTAACACGTTTGGGTGTACCCTTTTCCCAAGCTGAGCGTCCTGCAAAATCTAATTTAAACTCTTTAATACGTGCAATAATTGAATCTTTGCCTTTGCCTGTAAGTAGAGACATCAGAATCTCACTTAAAAAGTCCTGCACAACTTTGGGAGTATCACTACGCTTTAAGTCAAGGCCCATGGCCTTAACTTTGCCTTCTTTGCCATCAACATCAAGTCGTTTGCCTTCTAAGTCGATAATCAGTGCCGCATAACGTTTCTTCTTGATAAAGATAGCTTTACTTGCAACTAATTCTCGTCCACCTTTGATGATAGCGCCAAGTTCCCTTGGACAGTGACACGCTTTTTCCATAAAGCCGGGGAAACTTTCGTTTACTCCATCTGCAATTGTGTCATACAACTCGATACAGATTTCCTTGCTCCATTGCATACGTCCTGCTTCAATCTCATCTTTAAATACAGGCCAAGCACTAAAGTACACAGAGTCAGTGTCACCATATATTACTGTTTTACCAGTATGGTCATACTCACCAGTCAGTGATTCATTAACATAAGCATCCATGTGTTTGGCAATAGTTCTACCTGTTAATGTAGTTGATTGTCCAATACGAGCATCAAAGAATCTGCAACCAGCGTTGAGAATAGCACCGTACAAACTGTTCAGGTTAATCTTTTTAACTAGTTGTCGTTTATCCCAGAATGCTTTTTCTTCTCCAGATGCTTCTCGCATCTTTGCCTGCATTTCCTTACGTTCAGCATACCAACGCTCCAGCAAACCAGGGATAATACCCTTGGCATCATGCTTAAAGATAGTTCCGTTAGCACTGATAGTCCAGGGCATGTTGCTGTCAAATATCATATACCAGACTTCAGCCGCACTGTGCTTAGTACTCTCGCCAGACTCTTCCCAGTCAATAGTAATATTAGTGCCACGTTCCATGTTCATCACCGCAGCATATTCTAAACTGCCAAACAATCCTTCCCAGGCATCCGTACGAGTACAGCCCTTGACTTTTTTGCCATTGACGATTTTGTCTGCCATCTTATCGTCAATGTAAGCTGATGTCATCGTTGGGCGCAGTTGTCCGACGATTGTTTCTGGACCCATGTTGAGGGCACGAATAGCCGAGGGATAGAGCGAGTTGATGTCAATCGCTCCGATCCAGTCATGCATGCCTCTTTTGGGCGTAGCAACATAGGCACCTGCCGCTGCTGTTTCTGTCTGTTCATCTCTTGCCTTTCTATTTGGTACAATTAAACCTCTACTATGCGCTTCGTTAATAATCGCCTGCTCAGTAACTGCCACTGCGCCCATTGTTGTCTGCAATAGCACTGTGTTGTCATGAGCAAGTTCATTTGCTAAGTCAATGAAGCGAAGTTTTTTATCCATCTTCGCCAACAAGGCAGTGTCCTGCCTGTTATAGTCAATAAAAGTTTTAAAGTCTTGATTGTACAGCTGATCCAGTGTACCCTCATAGGCAACCTTTCGCTCATCAAGCTCATATTCACCAATAGCATCTAGGCTATAACTATGACGTTCCTCATAGGTATATTTCTGATACAATTGCATGTAGTCTAAGTGTACACGACCGATCAAGTCAAAAGTCTGTGACTCTTTACCGTAACGTTCGAACATACGCATCTTGGGATGTTGGTCCCACAAGCAGAATCTACGTGTGTCGTTTTTACTCAGTATACGAGCAACGCGGTTAACAGTGTATGGAATATCGTATCCCTCACTGTTCCAACCTGACAGGATGTCTGCATCGTCGATTATATCCAGGAACGCCTCCAGCATATCTCCTTCTTTTTCAAAAAGAAATGTGTTTGGAAAGCCTGCTACTAGTTCCTGTGCTGTATCCCAGCTGATTGTTTTAGGCGGAATTGCGAATGTAACAAGTTTATCTAGCCAATCCAAGTAAATGGATATAGCAGTAATCATGTTAAAGGGATCATCTGGTTTAGAGTATCCGCGAACAGGGTCGAAGTCCACCTCAATGTCGAAAAATGCTACTTGCAGTTTGGGAGATTCTTTGCCTAAATAGTTTTCTTCGAGACAGCGGAATACAGGTTTAACATCACTCTCCCATAGCCGCTTGTTATTCTGAATACGAAGTTCCTTCTGAAACTCCTTACCATGCTTGGTATTAAAGCGGCTTACGGGTGTATTGTAAATTGTACGATACTTTCCCCTGGGATCGTCATAGTAGAACACGTAATTGGCTGGATATTCAGTATATCTTCTCTCGCCGTTTACACGTTCAACCACGTGGATCTTGTCTTTATTTCTATCAAATAGTGCGTCAACGTAACTCATGTATTATTATAACTGCCTTTGTATGTGTATGTCAATTTTTAAGGTATTCTGTTGATATCGTTTGTGATACAATGAATACCAGCGTCCCAAAAATACTTGTGTCTAAACGGCACAACATGCATTGTTATTCCGTATCGTTTGCATGCATCGGCAACTTTTTCTGAATAAGAACTTACGATAATATTTTTCGGATCTACCACTAATATATTAACATGGAAAACAGTTTCAGATGCTTGTCCTACCCATTCGTCAAAATAGTGTTCAACTAAATCAATCATGCTGGGATCTTTCTCAAATCCTGGTAAAAACCATTTGCCTTTGTTCATACGCATACTCGCTTCAAACTTGTCTTTTTGGTTATAAGTCGAATTAGGCAAATAAACTACTTCCCACCCAGGGAATGTGTCTTTGTATGTTGGCATGTCATTAATACTGATAATGAGTCCTGGTGCGACTGGACAATATACTGCATCGCCATGTCCTTCTGCTGGTACAACTTTGTTTATGGTATCAGGAAATAATGCATTGACTTTTTCTAATATACCTTCTTCAGTATCATGGTAGGTCTGCGTCGCAAAAAATAACTTATCACCTAGCCTGGAAACAAAACACCCATTTATAAAATCTAGATCTGTATATTGGATTTCTGTGCCTGATTGTTTAATTTTATCAAAGATATGTCCGTAAAATCCCAACTTTGCATCTAAGTGTTTTTGATCCATCTTTTGGAATGTTTTAAATCTTTCCCAAAAATCATCAACATTTGGATGAGCAGCAGCAAAGTCTTCGGGACGAACATAGTCTTTCCAGTCAGGCTGTTTGTTTTTTCTATAAAACAAATTCCATGCATGACTGGCATTTGGTACACTAGGCACCCAAAATTTGTCTCGTATCATCAAAAAATAATCACGTGGTGCAGTTGGTGGCTGCACCCATTTACCGTCGATGTACAATTCGTTGATGTTGTCGGGAAACTCGGGACGCACAACATTAACACCGAATCGGTCTTTAAGAACAGATATTAGATTCTGATAGTCCTCTTCAGTTTCTGTTGCAAGTTGCTCAAATCTCGACCTGGTCTTTTTATTGTCGATCCATGAATAGAATTCAGCAGGATATGTTTTCCCTACGATGCAAGTTTCGAGTTTGTCCCAATGGCTATATACTTTAAACATTATTATATTTCTTCAAAAATCAAGTGTTATAAATCTAATGTATCCGGCAACGTCAATACTAATTAATAATACATAATTGCCAATCATACCAAAACTCTTACGTGTCCAACTGGACCAGGCAAAAATACTGCACTGTGCAATAAAGATCGGATATAGAATTAGAAATGGTGGATTAGGTAATGTAAGTGCCATGGTGATGGCACAACCAATGCTACCTGCCCAAGCAAGGACTTCAAGGCAGAACCTTAGCGGCCATGCCTTGAAGTCCTCTTTGATCCAGACGAATATGCCGGACAGCACTGAGATCAAAGTATCTTGCCGACAGTTTCTAGGATAGTATTCAACTCATCATGGTCTTTGTTCGTATCAGTCAAACCAGCTTTGTGTGCAATTTTCAATGCTTTTTTCAGCAATGCTGGTTTAATCTCTAGTTCTTCAGCAATTGCCTTGATGGTGTCGTTAAGACCTGCAGTCAAGTCTTCTACTTCCTGCATTACTGTCATACCTTCGTTGAACAGTTGTGTTAGTTTGATTTTGGCTTCGCCATTGAAAGTGCGGTTATAGTCGCTCATTTTAGTCCCTTTTAAAAGTAAAGTATTTGAATATTATAGCACATTTACCGTGCTAGTGCAAGTGATTATTTACTTGAGATGTCGATTCTTGTTTGGATAATGTCCAAAACTTTTGCTGACAGCACAACTTCGTAATGGTTGCACTCTACAAACACCAGATCCATATCGGTACGGTGTTTCATGCTATTCACACTCACGACACCGTCATTGTGTTTGGTAATCCATGGCGCATTACCCACAGTAGTAACTACATTACACCAGGGATGTTTGACTTTTAACTTCAAGCTATTTTTTATTATTGGACTATGTGAACCAACGTCTTTAAACAAACGGTTAAATGGAGCAAAGTATTTGGCGTAGTCTGCAATTTCACTGCCACCGTACGGGGTGCTTAATGTAACTGCACCTTTTACCTGTTTGGGCAGCATATTGCTGAGGTAAAGACTGTATATACCGCCCAGACTATGAGCAATAAAAAATATATCTTTTTCTGTTTTTATTTGTCGATAGATAGTTTCTAAGTTGTTCTCGAACCCATCTTGACTGAGGTAATCGACGGTGGTATCATCACCGCCAATGTGCTCTCTTATATAATTGAAACTATCATGGCTGGCATTTGCGCCATGTATATACACTAACTTCATACATTAATACTAATGAATTATCCTTTTGCAGCAACTATCGCTGCCATTTCATCTTTATTAAATGTGGAGCCTGTTTTAAGTTTGTTTGCCAAATTAGTATTACCAGCTTTTTTCAATGCGTCTTCAACGTCTTTGTTATTATCAACATCATCGTTACCCATGGCGCTTGTGCTTTTGCCTTGCATGCCTGTTGAGTATTCTTCAGACATTTTCTTTTTAAAACGTTTAACAGTGCCTGGTCCACCTGCAACGAAACCATTGCCGCCACCCATGCTGCTTGCAATGCCGCCAGCAGTAGTAGTTTCTTCAATAAATTTTACAGATGGATCCATTGGCATAGCTTCTGCCTGGTGAGACATTGCCTCATACTCCAGGTATTCTTTAACAGACTTTAGATAGTCAGCAGCTAGAGTAATCTTACTAGCTACCCAGCCTTCAATGCCTTGTTGTTCAGAAATACCAGTTAGTATCTTGTGTAGTTCAATAGCATCTTTGGCAGCGTAAAAGCAGTCTGCTCTAGCCATCTGTACCTCATGGTCTTGTTCAGCACGAGCAGCATCTTCTGCCATGCTTTCGGTAATTGTTATTTTGTTTAAAAATTCGCGTTTCATTTTATAGTGTCCTGCAGGGATATATTATATTTATACTTTTAAGTCACCGGGATTCAATACGAATCTGTTATCTGCATTGCGATACACAGACGGAACTCCATTTACCTTAAAGTTTCTCATCTCAAATTCAGAGGTTTCTGGGTTTAAATTATCAATAATAAGATAATGTGGTCCTGAAATTGTCCATAGTGGCACATTCTCTATTATGTAGTTTACCTTGTTATTCCAACGGTAACTACGTTCCGTCATCATTCTACCATCGACATAAATTCTGTAACAGGGGAACTCCCCCGTAAATTTACAGTATAAATCAAATGTCACAATAGCAGCGCCTTCTTGTGCCGACATTTTATTTTTTGCGTGTAAAACGCTTGTTCTCTGCTAGTCCTAGGTTATATGCTTTGCTGGGAGATGTGTTTTTAGCCGCAGTGCTGTGCGCCAGTGGTGGCATGCCCTTTTTATCCAGCTTGAATCCCATCTTCTTGGCCTGACGTTGTGTCTCGCCTGGCTTAACGTCAGCAGTCATGGACATAACATACCTAGGATCTTTAGCCTGTTTAGCATTGTTGGCAACTACACCAACACCTTCCGCTACATTATCTTCTGCAAACCAGTTTTTCTTACCACCATCTTTTTGTCGTTGCAGTGCTGATCGTTTGTCAGTTGACTGTTTAGCCAGTTCAGCAAACGTTGGTTTCTTTCGTTGGGGTACATCTCTTTTTACCGGGCCTTGGTTCATGCCTGTCAGCTCGTCCAATTGTGCCGCCACCACCTTTTTAACTGGCTTTGTCTGAGCATCCAGATAAAACTTAACCAGGTTAAAGAATGGTTCGCCATCTATCTTGGTATCTGCAGACACACCAGCAGCCTTGGCAAACGCTTTGGGGTCATTAGCTGCCACAGCGTCACGTAGGTCTGTGGCACTGCTTAATCTAGGAGCAGGCTGCCAAACAATGTTTTTAAAGTTGTAAAACCCGTGTGGTCCATCAACACCGTTTTGCTTTTTAAGCATAGCAACATAGGTAGCAGAATCCTGCTCGTCTGTAACAATATGTAATGTAACTGCGCCATGCTTTGCATACACCATGGCGGCCAGTGTAAACCATGTGGTTTCTGCTACTAAATGTCCCTTAATCTCTGGATAAAGAGCTTCCATTACCTTGATTTTAATATCGTAGGGCAGTGGATCCTTTGGACCCTGAGTACTTTTATTAGTACCCACATACCATATAGGCGACTTAGCAGCTTCTTTCCAAGCAGCAACATGGCCTAGGTGCGGAGGGTTAAATCTCCCAAAGATAATGGCAGCGTCTTGGCCCTGCTCTTTAATAAACATTTCAGTTAGTAACATAATAATATTTATCCAGTTTCAGATGCCAGTATTCTTGGCTTAAATCGTGATTTTGGTCCCAGTATACGCACTGCTGTCTGTGCTTGTTTTGTACCAGGCTCCACTACTGAATCAGAATTAAAATTGTAAAGCACACTGATGTTGGAACCTTTGGTAGCCATGCGATCCCACAGTGCGCCTGCACCTGATGAGTGATCGAATGTGGCAAACAACCAGTTGCCGCCTGCAAGGAAAGTGTCGTATATCAGTGAGCCTAGACCCTTGCCCTGCACTTCTGGCGCCAGCGTCATGTGTGGCTGAACAATCTGCACACCTGGACGCACTATGGGACTGGCATCATCTGCTGCGTCTGGCATGGCGTTGATGGAGAAACTGCCCACACACGCACCTGTGTCCTGGTTGTAGAAATAGTAGCTGGGGTAGGTTTCTCTGGGACTGTCATCTATTCTCACTTCATACAAGTGGCTGATGGGAGTGTTGACCACTTCATACGTATCCTTGAATTGGTTGCCCAGTTTAATTGTGCCTGCCACGCTGACTTTGCCAGCTGCTCTGTACTCGCTAATAAAATCAGTTGCTCTCACTTCGGATCCTTTTTGTTGATATCGTTTAGTACATTCCATACTGACTGATATGCATCTTCTATGTTCTTACGGTCCTCTTGATTGAGGTACGTTAAATTTTCAAACTCAACCAAGTCCTTGGCCAAGTCTTCTTGCATCTTAACTAATTTGTTAGTTGGGGTAGTCATTGTCGTTTACAAATTCCTCTGCTCTTATTGCATCGGCACCACTTCTACTTCTTGTCCTTGGTGGTCTCTTAAAAACTCACTACTACGAGCCAGTAACCATTCGTTGGCCTTTCGATTAGCTTCGCCTTGTGTTGCGGCTGTGACCACAAATACTTGTTCGTTATTCATCATAAGTTTCCAACGCTGTTCCCCTGCTGGTGCTGCTGCTGGTGCTGCAACTGTGCGACGTACACCAACGCCAACACCAGGATTTGCAGCTCTTATTTCTTCGCGATATCTATTTCCCATATCTATTGCCATTTCATCGTTGGCAGCGTAAAATGTACGATACACTTGGGATGTTGAAGGATTATACATGTCATAACTGATGCTGCCAGCCGCTGGTGTTTGTACTGGCGGCTCAAATAACACCACACTAACAACTTCACGGAACGACGATGGGTACGTCGCCTCGGCCTTATCCTTTGCTGCTGCTGCCGACTCTGCACTGATCAACATTGCATAGCCAGTACGATCAGTCACTGTGTATTGCTTTGTTGCTCCTCCGGCAGCAGGACCATCTTTTTTAACTTTGCGTTCTAACTGTGCTTGACGAACAAAACTCTTTAGTGCGCTTTGTGGCAACTCACCTGCTGCAAACTTGGCAAAGTATGCCAGTGTGTCATTTTCACCTTTTGGCGCCAACAACTTGTAGAGTTTCTTAAGGTATTCGTTGCGATACTTTTCGGGGTCCATTGCAGCATCCAGTGCAACTACAAAACGCAACATTGTGTTTTCAATATTGCCTTTGTCTTGGTTGTAGGACGCTAACCAATCGCCGCCAGGACTACGAAACTCAACGTATCCGTCCTTGGTGTTGATACTGGTGTACTTGCTGGTTTCGCCACTGTGTATAACTTTGGTAGCAAGAGCATTCAATCGCTCTCTCATTTCTTCCAGCATCTTACCAGCATCTTCTGGACGTTGCGCAACACGTTCACGCACCGTCTGCATTGCGCTCTTGGCATAATAGTTTCCCAAACGCTCAAACTTTTCCAACACGTATTCGTCACCCATCAGCAGCGCAAGTTTAACAAAATCCAACTTTTGAGTGGACATATCAGGAATACTGATGTTCATGTGCAGGCCAGTTGAGTCGTTGGTGTAGCAACCATAGTTGTTGGCCCAGTTCACAATCTTGTCCATGTCACTAAACATTTCATCTACTGGCATCGGTGGGCTGATAAATTCCAATCCACCATCTGAACCAGAAGCTTCTAAACTGCTGTCGGGTTCCACAATGTAGTCTGTGTTGTTGCGAGTGGCACTGTGGTAGCTGCTGCTGGCCACCACTGGCTTGCCGATGTCGTCCTTGAAACTGTCTGCAACTGAATCAATATCGTTGTCACCAGAATCTGGATTAAAATAATGTGGCCAAGTTATGTCAAACTCGCCTGATACATCCAACATTGTAGGATATTCTTGTTCCAACCATTCTTCTTCGTCGGCGTTGTTTCTGGCATCGTCCCCAAATTCTTCGCGGGCACCGTCGTAGTCAGCAGTTTGTTTTTCAATTGCGTTGTCTACATAATCCGTTATGACTTTTCGTTTAAATTCAGGATCTTCTTCAAACTTAGCTCTGTCTTCGTCATCGTACTCGCCGAAGTCTAAGATATCTTCATCAGACACATTCTCTACTACAAAACTGTATACCAAGTCGGCCTGTTGTTCTGCCCAGTCCTCGTCAATCTTTTCTTCAATCCAGTCGTAGAACCTTTCCTGCATGCGTTGAACCAGACTTCGCACATCACGCCGACTGTTGTACTCACCGTCTGTAAAGAAGTCTTCAATACTGCTG
>TARA_R110000782_G_scaffold203598_1_pt1 | contig 16239 bp, 22 predicted proteins | sample TARA_R110000782 | Tara Oceans TARA_R110000782 (sample SAMEA4397859) | marine metagenome | biome: Polar Biome; feature: [SRF] surface water layer (ENVO:00010504); material: water (ENVO:00002006), including particulate matter (ENVO:01000060) such as... | depth 5 m
ATATTGGATGCCGATAGGGGGTCAAACTTCAATGCCGATTGACACTCGGCCTCACGTAATGCTGGCCGTAGACCCGGAGTTTGGACTCTCGATGCAGGTTGCGTGGATGGAAGACATATAGGCAATTGCCATCAACGGCTATTATATTGGACGGAACGTTGCGCCGCGACGCTCCACGGCGAAGCCGCCAGAGGAGCCCATTGACGATCGAACGATACTGCTTAGGCCGTCAATCTCGCCCGGTTCACAGCCTCAAGCGGCAGCAGATCCTTCAAAACACGCCGTTCCGCCTCGCTCGATCCGCCCTGCTCAAGCCTTCCTCCAGCAGGCAGCCTTGAAGCAACCCTTGCGCAACGTCCACCAACTTGTCCAAGCTGAACGGGTCGCAGCCCGCTCCCGCTATGCGGCACGGAGAAGCTGACGGTCACCATCACTGGCGACGGCCCGTGTCGTCGACTGCCGCACGGACCAACTCCCGGAACTGCTGCTCACCAAAATCGGTCAACAATTTTCCGTTGACAAAGAAGGTCGGCGTTCCCTTGACGCCCAGCGTCTGCAGATCGGCGAAATCCGCTTGCAGCACCGTATTGATTTGCGGCGACTGAAGGGCGGCGCGCGCCCGCGCTATATCAAGCCCGGCACCCTCGGCGGCCGACCATGCGCTCGTCATGTCGCCGTTATGCCATTCCGGCTGTGAAGCAAGGATCGCTTCCAACACAGGAACATACACACCTTGAAGACGTGCCGTTTCAAGGATGCGCACTGCTTCCTCCGAGCCGACATGGAGCGGCGCATAGCGGATGACCAGCCGCACGTCGCGCGGATATCGGGCCATGGCCTGTTTCACGACCGGATAATACGCCCTGCAGGCCTCACACGACGGATCGAAGAACTCGACGATAGTGACGCGTGCGTCGCGCGGTCCGAGCACCGGCGAATGCGGACGGACCAGCGCCTCCGACGATTGCACTGAACCCACCTGTTGGTTGGCGGCCATACTTTGACTAATGGTGGCCGCCTCGTTGGAGCCGTAACCGCGGTAAATTAAGCCAGCTATTGAGAAGGCGACAAGCGCGAGAATAGTCGTGGAGAGAACCAAAGCACGCCTGTTCATGGTCGGAACTTTCGAAGGGAAAGGAGGAGAAGCGTTGCAATTGCGGCAAATGCGCCCAGCGAAAGTAGCGGGAGAGGCACCTGGCCGAGAATCACCATGTTAGAGCTCGAGCAGGACGGGCCAGATCCGCATGGTACGATCGGCTGCGGAATCACGCCCAGAAAGAGCAGGCTGTGATTGAGAGCGATCAACCCGCCAAGGGACACCAGCGGCAAAGCGTAGCGGTACACCCGAAGATCAGAGATATAAAGAGCGGCGCCGAGCATGATCGCGAGGGGAAACATGAAGATGCGCTGGTACCAGCACAACTCGCACGGCGCCTGCCGCATGATCTCTCCCACGAACAGCGCTCCCAATGTTGCGACCAGACTTACGATCCAGGCTGCAAGGAGCAGCAACCATGAATTCTCATTCTCGGATCGGCGCCGGTCGGCTTGCTGCCCTTGTGCCATACGCTCCTCCGCCGCCATAATCAGCCCCTGCGTCCCCGCACTCGATCGACGCGATGAGCGTCTCCGCTAGCACTGATCTTGCGTGATTGCGGCTACGCAGCTTGCAAGGCCGCGAAAGATTATCCAATCGCGCCAGATCATGCCGATCAATCCCAGGGCGGCGGCAAGCTATTAGTCAAAGAGCTCGCTGAGAAAAGACTTTTTGCGTCGGCCATGCCCATATCCATGGCTGGAGCCGTGACGCCCCCGCCCATCGTCATAGCCAGCGGAAGAGCCCCGCGACGGCTCATACCGGACTTCAGGGGCCGGCACATCCGCCACGTTGCGCTCAATTATCTTGTCGAGCTCTCCACGATCGAGCCAAACCCCTCGACATTGCGGGCAATAGTCGATCTCAATTCCCTGCCGCTCGCTCATCGTGAGGGTGGAACCGTCCACGGGACAAGCCATCGGGGTGGATCGGTCGGACATGAGAATTCTCCTGAGACAATAGAATGGTCTGCTAGATAGGAATTTTCCGGCCTGGATCAACTCTGGCAAAGGGCACCGGAACGCTCGTCGCCCGAAGCGGGGCAGGGTATCCCGCCTGAGCCAAGTCGGTTCGAGGAAAGGAATGGGACGGTAAATCGGACGGCCTCCGTTGACCGCGCCGCAACACTTCTGTCAGGCTATCGTTTGGCTTGCGCCGGGCTCTGGCGAAGAACCGAATGCGGGGTCAAAACGAACTACCGAAGCTCTGTGTCAGGCGACCAATACGGTGACAGCGGTCATTTCCACGATCGTTCCAGGCCTTGTTGCACCAGCGCGCTGCTGCCCTCGAGCCACCGAGGAACGGGGAGGCACTGCGATCGGAGGAACTCCGGGTTGAAGAGCTTGGATTGGTAACGAGTTCCATAGTCGCACAGCATTGTCACAATCGTGCGGCCGGGGCCGAGCTGCTCTGCCAGGCGAACCGCGCCGGCCACGTTCACCCCCGACGAGGGGCCGACGCAAAGGCCCTCATGCTCCAAAAGATCGAAGACCATCGGGATGGATTCATCGTCGGGTATGCGGAAGGAGAAATCAGGGGTGAAGCCTTCGAGGTTCGAGGTGATCCGCCCCTGGCCGATGCCTTCGGTGATCGAAGTGCCCTCGGAGCTGAGCTCACCGCTCGTATAGTAGCTGAAGAGGGCAGCGCCCGGCGGGTCGGCAAGCGCGATGGCGACGCGGGGGTTTCTCTCCCTGAGAGCGATGCTGACACCGGCCAGGGTGCCGCCGGTGCCGACCGCGCTTACGAAGCCGTCCACCTTACCGCTAGTCTGCTCCCAGATTTCCGGACCGGTGGTTTCGACATGGGCCTGCCGGTTGGCGACATTGTCGAACTGGTTTGCCCAGACGGCGCCATTGGGTTCGCGGTCGGCCAGCTCCAGCGCGAGACGCCCGGACAGCTTCACATAATTATTCTCGTTGGCGTAAGGGACGGCCGGTACTTCGACGAGCTCGGCGCCCGCCAGCCGAAGCATGTCCTTCTTCTCGCGGGTCTGCGTCTCCGGGATGACGATCACGGTGCGGTAGCCGAGCGCGTTCGCGACGAGGGTGAGGCCTATCCCGGTATTGCCCGCGGTTCCCTCGACGATGACGCCACCCGGCCGGAGCATTCCGCTGCGCTCGGCGTCCCGGATGATGAAGAGGGCGGCCCTGTCCTTCACCGACTGGCCGGGGTTCATGAACTCGGCCTTGCCGAGGATCTCGCAGCCGGTCTGCTCGGAGGTCCGCCGGAGCCTTATCAGCGGCGTGTTGCCGATCGCGTCGATGACGTCGCGGTGTATGGTCAAAGCGTTATATCCTCTCTCGGCCATTGCCGCGGTTCTAAGAGCGGTTCGCGCTAGCCTTGAACCGAAGGTCCGGGGCGCTCCATAGCCTCCGCATTCTGCATCTCGGGACAGTCGCCGCACAGGCGGTTGGCCGGCACGGCAATGTCGATCCGTTTCGGGTAGGGCAGGTCCAGGGCGGTCATGATGTCGATAAACTGTTCGAGCGTCTTGCCGCCACCCAACCGCGGGTTACGCTCGCGCTCCTGAGCCACCGTCGTGACATGGCGATGCTGGTAGTCGTGCGCCGGGTAGACGAGCGTGTCGCAGGGGAGCGAAAATATCTTCTCGTGGATCGACCGGTAGAGCGCGCCCGCATCACCATTCTGGAAGTCCGTGCGGCCGCAGCCGTCGATCAGGAGGGCATCGCCGGTGAACACGCGGCGCGAGCGGGGCAGATCGATAAGGTAGCTGTGGTGCGCGTTGGTGTGGCCAGGCGTGAAGAGGGGCTGGAAGGTGAGGCTGCCGACGCTGAGCGGGTCGGTCTCACCGACACCAACGTCTGCGCAGGGGAGGCCGTCCATCGCCGGATAGGCGACCTTTGATCCGGTCAGGCTGCGTAGCCGGCACGCGGACGTGACATGGTCCGCATGGATGTGCGTTTCCAGCGTATATTCAAGCGTCAGCTCCAGCTCCTGCAGGACGGCGAGATCGCGATCAACGGTCTCCAGAACCGGGTCGAGCAACACCGCTTTTCCTGTGTCGCGGCAGCCGATCAGGTAAGTGTAGGTAGAGGATTCCGGCTCGAAGAGCTGCCGAAAAATCATCGCTCTACTCGCTCGCCGGATTCTACCTTTCGCCCTTCCAATAACCCAGCAGCGGCAGCTCCTGCTTCGGCGAAAGCTTCTCCGCCCTGCTCACCTGCCTCGGCCGCTGCCGACGCCCGGAGGGCCTCGACCCGCTCAAGATAGGCTTCCGCCAGCTTGTAGTGCGCGGCCGTCACCTCTGGCGTCTCGGAGCGTTGCGCCATCTCGAGTTCCGTCTCGACGCGGCGCTGAAGATAGTCGAGATCATCGTCAGGCATGTCCGCCTCCCTCTAAATCGATCGGTTCACCCGAGCCAGCTACTCGACAGCATAGAGCTTCGTGCCCCCGGCGCCGAAGCTCAGCACCTTGAAAGGTGCGGTCTTCGGTCCAGACATACCAGGAGATCCCGACGGCATGCCAGGCAAAGCGATACCGCGGATGGCGGGCTTTTCCTTCAGCATCCGCTGCACCGCCGCTACCGGCACATGCCCTTCCACGGCATAGCCGTCCACCATCGTCATATGGCAGCCTTGAAGCGCATGGGGCACTCCAGCCCGCGCTTTGAATGCAGCGAGATCCTCGGTCGGCACCACTTTCACGTTCAGCCCTGCACTGCGGAGCGCCGCGGCGTGGCCGTCGCAGCACTCGCAGCCGGGATTCTTGTACATCACGGCATTCGCCCGACTGGCCGCCCCTGCCGTTGCCGCTGCCGTTGCCGGGGAGGTGAAGGCAGCGCCGAGCAGAAACAGCGCCGTTAGTTGCTTCAACATCGATAAAGCTCCTTTGTCTGAAAAAGTGTAACTCAATCCAACGCCACCGCCACGGCGGGGCTGGCGGACCTGAATTGGGGCCAGGCCTGGCGAAGCACCCGGATCGCGGAGCGGAAGAACAACACCGCGATAACGGCGCCCACGAGGATGTCGGGCCAGGCCGCGCCGGTTGCGTAGACGCCGCCAGCAGCGAGAAGGACTCCGGTGTTGGCGATGACGTCGTTCCGCGAACACTCGAACGTGCTGGACAGGTTCACGTCGCGGTGGCGGAAGCGGTAGAGCAGCGCGAGGCAAGTGAGGTTGGCAACCAGCGCGATGAGTCCAAACAGAACCATCGTCCCAGCGACGGGGGTTACACCGTTGACTAGCTTCAACGCCGCTTCGACCATGACCCATATCCCGAAGGCAGCGATGATCCCACCCTTCGCGACCGCAGCACCGGCACGCCAGCTCAGGCTGCGCTGAAGTGCGTAGAGGCTCAATATGTAGACCAGCGCATCCCCCAGCATGTCGACCGAGTCGGCCATGAGGGCGGTGGAGTTCGCCAGCATCCCGGCCGTGAACTCAGCAACAAACATGACGAGGTTGATCGCAAGGACCATCTGGAGAACGCGCTTCACGCCCAAATGAGCGCTCAAGGCGGCGATCTCCTGCTCCTTCGCCGAGCAGCAGGCGTCGCCGTCGCGCGGCGCCCCAACGCGTGCCGTCGTCGGCGCGAGAGTGGCCGTGGGGGGCTCTGACGAGATCGTCAGCGCCGTATCGCTTTTCTCGCGACTTGGGCCGCCAGCATCTCCGCAGCAGTCCTCCATAGCCAGCTCTCCGCATTCACAAACACAGGCTCGTCCCTATCTATAGGGCCTCTAGCTGCTATAGGTTCAAGGACATGGGTAAAATTCTCTCGATCGGAGCGTTGGCCACTCTCACTGGGTGCAAGGTGGTGACCATCCGCTATTATGAGCAGATCGGGATGCTGCCCGAGCCTGGCCGCAGCGCGGGTGGACACCGGGTCTATGATCGCCATCATCTTGAGCGTCTCAGGTTCATCCGGAAGGCGCGCGAGCTCGGCTTTCCGCTCGAGACCGTGCGGGGGCTTCTTGCTCTTTCGGAGCGATCGGACGACGCGCCCTGTGCGGAGGTGGACAGGATGGCCGCCACACGTCTCCGCGAGGTCCGAGCCAAGATCGCCGACCTCAGGGCGCTCGAAGCCACGCTCGAGCGTCTCCTCAAGCAATGCGGGCACACCACCCTCGACGAATGCCGCATCCTCGACGCATTTCGAGGTGAGCCCGCGAACGCTGGGTTTTGATTGGGCAGTGGGTCCAGCATCGCGGCGACCGCCTGCACTTAATCCTGCGGTTGCGGAGTGACGCGCAAATAGGGCTTCAGGGTCCGCCAGCCGTTCGGGAACTTCTCGCGGGCCTCATCATCGCTGAGTGAGGGGACGATGATAACGTCCTCGCCCTGCCGCCAGTTCACCGGCGTCGCGACGCTGTGTTTGGCGGTCAGCTGCAGGGAGTCGATGACGCGCAGGATCTCTTCGAAGTTGCGGCCCGTGCTCGCCGGATAGGTGATGCTGAGCTTGAGCTTCTTGTCGGGTCCAACGATGAACACCGAGCGAACCGTGAGCGTGTCGCTCGCCTTCGGGTGCATCATTCCATAAAGGTTGGCGATCCGGCGGTCCGGATCCGCGATGAGCGGAAAATTCAGCGCGTGGCCCTGCGTCTCGGCGATATCGCCGGCCCAAGCGCGGTGGTCGTCAAGCGGATCGACGCTGAGGCCGATCACCTTCGCGCCTCTTTTTTCGAACTCGGGTTTGAGGCGCGCGACCTCCCCAAGCTCGGTCGTGCAGACCGGCGTGAAATCCTTGGGGTGCGAGAACAGGACCGCCCAGCCATCACCCATCCACTCATGAAAACGGATCGGGCCTTCCGTGGTCACGGCCTCAAAGTCCGGCGCGGTATCGCCAAGCTGCAACGTCATGCGCTTTTCTCCTCTTGCGAAAGCAGGCGAGTGGGGGAGGACGCCACTGCTGCTGACTGACACTGATGTGGGTGCTATACCCGCTATAGCTTCAAGAGGCGGAACGTCGAGCCGAGCAGGCTATGCGACGAGCGGTAAGCCGGTGAGTTGCGATAGGTCGTGCCCGTCAACGGGGTTTGGCGCTGGGCCGCATCGGTCAGACCGCCTGTGGTGTAAGTTGTACCGGCGGGTTGAGATCGGCGCCCACCTTGTCGAAGGTCGCAAACGCACTGGCGAAGGCAACCGAGAAGGTGTGGGGCGGCGTGGTCGATCTTCACGAAGTCAAGCTGCGTCGGCGTCTGCTCGAGCATTGGCCGGTCGGGGAGATCGGCGGGGCTTGAAGCGCGCCTCCGGCCTCTCAGCATCAAGACAACCGCGGGCAACCGGTCAGCGCGCCGGCTGCACCAAAGGTCGCGACATCGAGCGCAGGATAACCATCACTTGTCTCCGGTCGTTCGGTCTAAGCGTACGTAAGATCTGCTTTTCGTGTAGTGGCTCCTATTAGCTCAATGTTTTTCGTCGGCTTCCTCGCGCTGCTGACGCTCGAGGAGATTTTGGCATGACAGCCGCTACCGATCGCACAGCTCCAGACGAGCGACGCACGCTCTGGATCGTGCTGCTGCTGAACGGCGCCATCGCGGCGGGCTTCTTCGTCTCCGGGCTATTTGCGGATTCCAGCGCCCTAATCGCCAACGGCGTAGACAACCTGTCGGACACGGCTGTGTATGCGCTGAGCCTTATCGCGATGAGCCGTGGGAAAGCTTGGAAAACCCGCGCTGCGGTCGCGTCGGGCGTGATGCTGCTGATCTTTGCCGGCGGCATCATGCTCGATGTCGGGCGTCGCTACATTCAGGGCAGCGAGCCGATTGGGCCGACGATGATGATCATGTCGGCGATCGCCGGCATGGTGAACTATGCCTGCCTGCGGCTGCTCCAGCGGTTGAAGGAGCCGGACGTCAACCTGCGGGCCGCCACCACCTTCAGCTTCAATGATTTCATTTCCAACGGCGGCATCCTGATCGCGGGGCTGCTGGTGCTGTGGCTCGGCAGCAACTGGCCCGACCTGCTGGTCGGGCTAGCGACCGCCGTCATCGCGATCAAGGGCGGCATCGAGATCCTACGCGATGCTCGCGCCGAAACCAAGAGAGACGAGGGTAAACCGTCATAACCGACAAACTCGAACTCGACATACTGCCTTGCTCCCCGCAGTGCCGGACGCGGCCGATGCGTGCGTGGGCCGTCTGGTGTCGACATTGAACGCAAAACCAAGCGTCGATCATGCGCACGTTCTCGGGGGGGCACCTCGCCGGCCAAGCTCTGCATTCATTTTGATCCTGCCGAGCTGCCGCGCGTGCGGGGGAATCGTCCGCGCGGCGGGTGCCGAGATTATTGGGCGCTAGAGCGTCGAGCGTAAAATCTGAGCCATTCTTCGTCATTGCGAGCGAAGCGAAGCAATGACGAGTGATTCTGAGTTCTTGCAACCCGCTCTAGTCCAATGGCGATCGGTATCGGCATTGGCGCCCATCATTACCGGAGCGGTCATTTTGGAGCTGGCCATGTTGGTGGCGGACATGGCGGGGGCCTCACTGATCCTGCCCGCCCAACGGTCGAGCAGCGGCCGCGCCATCGAACTCGCGCCCGTACCAAGCCTGAAGCTCGACACTGAGCCGCGGCAGCGCTTGTCGGCTTGCCTCGAAAGCTAGTGAGCGGTCGAGCGTTCGTTCCTTTCGGCAGGGCCGTGCCATAGTCGGTCCGAAGGAAGGTAGGAGAAGAAGTTTGGGGCAATGGATCCAGCAACTCATCGAGCAGCTCGGCTATCTGGGCATCGCGGTGCTGATGCTCGCCGAGACGGTGTTTCCGCCGCTTCCCTCTGAAGTGATCATGCCGCTAGCCGGGCTGCGTGCCTCGCGCGGCGCTTTGTCGCTACCCGGCGTGATCGCTGCCGGCGCAAGCGGCGCCATGGCCGGTAACCTGGCGTGGTACCTTGCTGCCCGCGCGATCGGGGTCGACCGGCTGCACTGTTTGGTCGAACGGCATGGGCGCTGGCTGACACTCGACTGGGGGGAAGTAGAGCGCGCCCAAGGCTGGTTGCACCGCCACGACGCAATGTTCGTGTGCCTTGGACGGATGATGCCCTCCGTCCGCTCGGTGGTCTCGATCCCGGCTGGCTTATTGCGGATGCCGCTCCCGCGCTTCCTGTTATGGTCGGCCCTCGGAACGACGGCGTGGACGGCCGCCCTTTCCGTCGCCGGCTATTTGCTCGGCCAGCGCTACACGGCGGTTGACCGCTACCTCGGCCCGATCTCGACCGCTATTATCGTAGTCTTTGTGCTCTGGTACGGCTGGCGCGTGGCGACCTGGAAGCACCCCGCGTGATGGACAAGGACGAGGCGGGACCGACCGCACGCTGCGCGTTCGCGCGAAGCAGCCGACAGAGAGGCGGCAATGAGAGTCGAGGGGGGTGGTGCGGGCGCAGCGTAGCGAGCCACGGTCCCTCTATTGTCATTGCGGGGAAAGGGGGCCGCATCGCCCTCTTCCCACCGAGCGAAGATCCACGCCGGCGCACGCCGGTACAGCAGGGCAGGGCTTGGCCCCGGCCCTCACGTGAGGATCGTCACGCCCATGCGCCAAGATCGCTTACGGGCTTGGTCGGGGCGGTCACGCGGAGATAGAGCCGTGCCCGAAAGGCCGCGCCGGCTATTTCCATATTATGCCGGAATGACCACATCGTGATATCGTAATGATAGACATTATGATTGCCGTTGGACGGCAAGTCATCTTGGCGAACAGCGAGCAGATCGACGCCGAGGAATACAGCCGGATGCCGAACCTTCGCCGGATTGCATGGCTCGATATGCGCGTCGGCCAGATAAACGATGTGCGGCACTCGTTTGACGCTACCAATGACGCCACCGCCGCCCCGGTGCTGCGCGAATATAGCGCGATCGTCCGCGCCCGCGACGGCAAGGGCGAGCCGGCCGCCGCCGCATCCTCGGCGCGGCCGAGCCCCGGCAAATCCTACTCGAACAATTCCGAGTGCGTGCCGGCGCGCACGAAGTTCACCAGATTGCCCTCAATCGCGTAGATGAGCAGAAAATCGCCGCCAATATGACATTCGCGATGGTCGCTCCATTCGCCTTTCAGCGGATGGTCCAACCATTCCTGGCCAAGGGGCGCGTCGTTGGCGATAAGGATCATCATCGCCTCCTTTAGCTGCTTCATATTGTAGCGCCCGCTGCGGCACAGCCGCTCCCAATCCTTGACGAACCTCTTTTCGTAGGCTGCCTCTCGCGGGAGGGAAGCCCGCTTACTGCTGGCGGGCTTCTTGGTCGAGGGCATCAAACAGTTCCTGCGGATCGGTAAAACGGGCGCGGCGGGCCTTCATCGCGGCTCGGGATGCCTCGATCGCCGCCCGCGTTTCGGCGTTCGGTACTTTCAGCTCGAACGGCAAGGCGTGATCCTTCGCAACCCGCGTGAGGGTCATGCGAACCACATCGGATACGGTCAACCCTAGCTCGGCCAGCACAGCGGCGGCCTCGTCCTTCAGTCTTTCGTCAATGCGCGCACGCACGAAAGCGGTAGCGGCCATATGAGCCTCCTTTGATTCCCGCTTTATGTAGCTCATTTGAGCAACAACTTCAATAGGGCGACTTGAACCGCAACCGGGCGGCTAGATCAACACCCGTTCCACTTCGTCCAGCGTTGCGTCATCGGGCCTGCGATCGTAGAGCTGGGTGGTGCGGGTCGGGCTGTGGTTCGCCATCGTCGCGGCCGTTTCCGGCGTGCCGCCATTTTTGGAGATAGGTGGTGATCCCGGTCGCGCGGAAGGAGTGGTTGCCGCTCGCCGTCTCGATCTGGCCCGGCACCAACCGTTCGAACAGGCGAAGCACAGCGGCGAGCTGCTGCTTGACCCTGGGCGGCGATAGCTCGCGCGCCATCGCCTCGATCCAGGCCGCCACATGGAGCGGCTGCACGGCCAAAAGCGACGCCACCCCGCACGCCTCGCACCAGGCCAGGAACTCGCCCGCCGCGCGCGCATAAGCACGGCGGGTATGCGGGTTGCGGATCGTGATAGCGAAGAACCCCAGGAAACGAAGCCGTGCGCGATCGTCGGCCGACGCGACCAGTGCCGCCAGCGCCAGGCCGAGAGAGGGCGGGGGCGAGCTGGTTCATGGTCTGAAGCTGCGACGCTCGATCGACGCCAGCACCTCGGGATCTTCGACGAACCGTTTAAACGATGCCGTCGGCCTGTCATGCCAAGCGCGGATGCTGCGCTGCCCAGCTTCCCGCGCCTTCTCATCGGTGGGTAATAATTTTGATAATATGATGTGGGCACCACCACGCTACATCCGGGATCAATCGGCCCGATATTCAGGCGCATGGTGCAGGGGGCGTTCGAAAGGAGGCATCATGGACGCTTTGCGGTGGAAGTCGCCCCGCATGCCGCTCGTGTACGATCGCAATCTGGCTGCCGAGCAGGGTGCTGCGGGGCGTCTCATGGCAAAGATTGGATAGGTGCCTGTTCTGCGCAAACCCCGCCGTTTCTGGCAGAGCGCGACGATCCTGAATACTGCCGTTCGTCCGCGCCGAAAGATTATTTAGCGCTACGGCCGTTCCTTTCAGGGCTGCCGGCAAAGGATGGGAATCATCGCACTCAATCCATTAAAGGGCATATCCCATGAGAACGCGCGCGCGAGATATTGATACTCCAACCATTGAAGCGCGAAGGCGCCCCCGGCGAGCACGAGGCCCCACGAGACAAGAATGCGGGTCATGATCTGATAGTGCTTGTTCCGCGTCGCCGGTCAGTTCCTGATTTTCGAACCAGTCTATGCCGCTTTGGCCAGGCGTGGGGTGGTGCTTGAGAACACTTCCCCACTCCACCCTCCCGCAGGGCATATTATGACCAGTGCAGGATCGAGCTGTCTCGTCCGACGCTGGCCTCTCAGATCTGCACGGTGAAAGGCGGTAATCGTGAGATCGGAACGGACAGCAAGAGTTCGCGCTTAGCCAGCTGGTCGTATCACGGCGCATGCGACGCGCGCGCCGGCGCCGCCAATCGGCTGGGTCACATGGTCATCGGGACCAGCGTGGATCACAAGCGCAGATCCATCGGCGTCGAGAAGGTTCGGCCGGGCTGAAGCAGCATCCAGAGAGACGAGCCCCGAGAACGCCTCGGCGTTGGCGGTTCCGTCGGCCGGCACATAAATATTCGGAAGCTCGCCAGAATCCGGACCCTCGGCATTGAGCAGTCCGTGCGGCATCTTGTGGCCTTCATGGTTGATATGGGCGCCGGATTTCTGAAAGCCCTGATCCGAACAGTCGCCGGTCGCATGGAAATGCATGGCGTGCCAACCCGGCGTCAGCCCGGATGCCGTCAGGCGTAGCAGAACGCCAGCCGGACCGTTGGTCAACGTCACCGCTCCAATTTTGCTGCCTCCAGCCTGTACGATGTCGCTCTTAACGCTCAGTGCCGCGGTGGTTTGTGCGATCGCTGCCGTGGTTCCTGCCAGTCCTACGATTGCCAAAGCGCCTGTCATATATTTCATCTTTTTTCCTTCTACCTGACTATCTTCATTTGCAGTGCGATGGGCGCACCTCCCAATTCGGATGCGTGGTCTGGACCAAAGACCCATCAATCTTCAAGATCGACCCGCACCACCTCATTCCGAGACCACACACCTAATAGCAAACAAGCATGGCCGCATCAGATCCAAGCGGCGGTTCGCGCGAGCAGCTACAGGCCGATCGTGAGAAACAGCAGGGCAGCGACCAACCTGACGACCTTAAGCGGTACACGCTTGATCAGCTCATTGCCCAGGAACACTGCGGGCACATTTGGCGAGCATCATGCCAAGCGTTGTTCCTGCTGTGACCCAGAGCACGCTTTGGAAACGGGCAACCAAAGCGATCGTCCAGCACGTTGCGGGTGCCAATGCTGTTTTCGAAGCGAACGTCTTCAAGCGCGAGCTCATTGGCCGCTACCGCGACCTCGGATGAACGGATCACCCCTATGGTGGCGGAATAGCGAGAGAATGCGGACCTCGTGTCCGCCACCACCGTTCGCTCGACCGCGACGATCCGCTCGAGCGTCTGGCTTGAAAGCGCTTGCGCGCGGCGAACGCGCGCGCCGGGAGCGCCGCCCTGATAGAGCGGAATGGTCGCGCTCGAGCCGATCGTCGCGGTTTGTTGGGCTTGTGAGAAAATTCGGCCGGGAACGGTGCTGCCGAGCGTCCCGAGATAATTGTTGTAACCGGAATTGGCGACGGCGGAGAGTTGCGGAAGCCGTGTTGCGCGAGCAACGTGGATATCGAAGTCCGCGGCCCTGCTCTGTTCCTTTGCGGCGACGAGCTAGATGCCGTAATGGGCCGGCGTCTAGGGATTGTTCGCTAAAGCTATATTCAGGGCAGCCGCAGCCGCAGCCGTCGCGGGGCAGAGGGGGAGGGGGCTGTAGATCAATCGGCGGCGAGTCGACGACCCTGAGGAAATTCTCTTTGCTGGCGTCGAGCTGCGCCTGCGCCGTCTCGAGCCTGCCCTCGGCGAGCGCCAGCCGGGCCTGGGATTGCGCGACGTCGGTGCGGGTAAGGTCGCGGACCTCGAATCGGTCGTTGGTCGCCTGCAGATTGACGCGGAGGATTCGGACGTTGTTCGCTTCCAGCTCGGCGATGGCCTGATCGCGCAGCACGTCCATATGCGGTGACGACGGCGGTGAAAACGTCCGCTTCGGTCGTCCGCTGGTCCGCTCTCCCAGCGAGAACCCTGGCGTCCGCCGCGCGCACCGAGTTGCGGACGCTGCCCCAGACCGAGGCGTCATCCTGAGTTCTTGCAGCTCTGCGTAACACCGTCGGGACCCGTGAAAATAATATCACGACCCTGGCGTTCCAATGACCCTTATGCCGATGTCGGCATAAGACCCATAATGCCGCGCTCCGGTTTATGCCGCGCCGACCCTTACAACCTGTTGCGTTGCGGTTAGATCGGCGCAGCATATCGGCATAATTCAGAGCGCTTCGAGGAATGCCAGGAGTTCGTCACCCGGTCGATATCGTCCACCCGTCTGGTCAACCGGCTTTGTCAGAGCCATCGCCTTTTCTTTCAGTTCGATATCGGCGTGGATGTAGACCTGTGTCGTCTCAATCGATTCATGGCCCAGCCAAAGGGCGATAATCGTTCGGTCCACACCGCTCTGTAGAAGCTGCATTGCAGCGGTGTGGCGCAAGACATGGGGTGTGACGCGCTTCAGTCTGAACGTCGAGCTGGTCGAGGCGGCGGTTGCCGCATGTTTCCGAACAATTCGCTCAACCGCATCTCTGCTGAGCGGCCTGCCACGGATGGTTGCGAACAGGGGATCGCTGGGCTCAGTCCGGCACTGCGCAAGCCATGCCTTCAATGCAAACCGACTGTCTGTCCGAAGCGGCGTTGCGCGTTCTTTTCGACCCTTGCCCACGCATCTGAGGTGCGCTCCGGTGCCAAGCTCGACATCGCCAACGCGAAGGCCGATCACCTCCGATACACGCAAGCCGGTTTGGAGCATTGTGAGAAGCAGAACGCGGTCGCGCCGCCCAAACCAGGTCGTCTGGTCAGGTGCCTTCAGCAAGGCCTCCATCTCGTCACGGGTCAGGAAGTCCACGACGCGTTTTTCGTGCCGCTTGGACGGCATCGCCAGCACCTTCTGGCAATGGTGCAGGAGCTGGGGCTCACAGCCCGCGACGTATTTGAAGAACGAGCGAATGGCCGCGAGGCGAGTGTTCCGGCTTCGCGCGCTGTTACCTCGTTCCTCCTCGCAGAAGGTCAGGAACCGACCGATGATGTCGGCGTCAATGTGAGCCACATGTAGCTCAGTCGGCGGCAGCCTTGTCTGCGCCTCGGCGTATCTCAGCAAGAGCCGGAAGGTGTCGCGATAGCTGGCAATCGTGTTTGGACTGGCCTGCATCTGGGTCAACAGCCGCTCGGTGAAGAACCGCTGCACATAGACGGGCAATGGATAGGTTGCGATCATGATGCGTCCTCCAAAACCCGCCGTTCGGCCCGCGCCGCGGCTAACTGCATCAGCTCGGGCACGGCCTCGATGTACCAGAACGTGTGCTTGGGCTCGGAATGGCCGAGATAGGTGCTGAGCTTGTACATTTCAGTTTCGATGTCCCGGCCATCCCGGAACCAGTCCAGGATGGTGTGAACGGCAAATGTGTGCCGCAAATCATGGATGCGTGGCCCATGTCCGTGGCGGTTGAAGGCTTGTGGTGACCGAAGGCCGATGTTTCTGCTGACCTGCGCGAAGTTGTAGCGTGCCCCGCAATCTCCCGCCGGTTCGCCATCCTCTTTGATGAAGAACCGGGATGATTGCTGCGGAACCAGACGATCCCGCAGCTCGGCATATCGAACAAGCCAATGAGCGGTATCCTCGTTGACGGGAAGCTGTCGATCCTTGCCATTCTTGGTGTTTCTGAGCGTTAGGATAGCGCGTTCCAGATCGACGTCATGCTGATCCAAAGACAAAGCTTCGTTCACGCGCATCCCCGTCACCGCGATCAAGCCGAACAGGGTCTGCCACAATGCGGCACGGAGGCCATAAGGTGACGGCAGTCGACCGGCTTCAACGACAAGATCCGCGATCTGACTGGGCGCATAGATGTAGGGGACACGCCTTCGGTATCGGCCTGTGACAAGCTGGCTGGACGGGACCTCGGTCCGATTGTCGTGCTCCGCAAGCCAAAAGGCGAACCGGCGCACCATACCAAGGCGATGAGACCAAGTGTTGTTGTCCGCGCTGCCGTAGTTTGCCTTCCAATCGAGGAACAAGGGCGTCGAGATCCGATTGAACCCGTTTTCACCGGCATAAGTCGTGAACTTGCGCAGGACCCGTTCCTCAAAGGAGAGGTCAAACCCCATCGAACGCCGAAGGGCCAGATATTCATCAAGTCGTTGGGACAGCGTCTTCATTGGGCGTCTCCCGAAGTTGGCCAGGGGCGCGAGATCGAGCGCAGGGCAGCCACATCGTATTGCGCATAGATGGTTGTGGTCATTGCAGATCGGTGACGCAGCACGTCCCCGATCTCAGCAAGCGAAGCACCCTTTCGCAGCATGTCGGTGGCCAGGCTGTGCCGCAGAATGTGGGTGCCTATATAGGCTTGTGGCGGGCTAATGCCGGTCGCGTCATAGGCGTCTCGCAATATCCATCGCAGGATTTGCGCGTCCTTGAACCTCTTGAAGGGCGGTTTCACCGACACGAACAGCGCGCGGTCCGGGCCCCGGCGCTCATTCTTGATGTAATCGACAATCGCCTCACCA
>TARA_R110000782_G_scaffold1387_2_pt1 | contig 16188 bp, 20 predicted proteins | sample TARA_R110000782 | Tara Oceans TARA_R110000782 (sample SAMEA4397859) | marine metagenome | biome: Polar Biome; feature: [SRF] surface water layer (ENVO:00010504); material: water (ENVO:00002006), including particulate matter (ENVO:01000060) such as... | depth 5 m
TCTCTTCTTCGCTTGTTTCTTCTTCTGTAATTAAATTAGTGTTGACCGTTTCTGCAACATACTCTGCATATTCCGTAACTTTTTCTAAGTTTCCTTTTAAATAGTCAACATACTCTAATAAATCAGAATGTGAAGTTGCTCCTTCATTATAAGATTCTGCTAAATAATTAGTATATTCTTTAATTTGGTTAACACCAGTTGCCAGGCTTTCAGTGTACTGAATTGATTGATCTACCTTTTCTGCGATACTCTCTGCATATTCAATTGATTGATCAGTCTTTTCTGCAACATGTTCTGCATATTGAATGTTTTGATCTAATTTTTCAGCTAAATACGTAGTGTATTCCTTTAAATTAGATAATTCAGTGTCATTTCCTGTTTCTTTAGCTTCTGTTAAAGATTCTTTAATACTCTTAATCTCTTCAGAAAGATATTGAGAATATTTGTTAAAATCTTCAGCAGTGATGAATTTAGATTCTGCCATTTTTGATTGTGTTTTATTTTCTATTGTTTTGGTTTCTTTAGTTAATAAGTCATGTGACTCTCCAATTTCATATATTAATATGTCTGAGTTATCAGCAAATCCATAAGATTCATTAACTCTAGTCAATTCAGCATTTGCAAATCCAGGATCTGCTACTAAATCATATGTGAATAATTGTTTTATTTTAACAGTTCCATTAGATTCAACAGCTCCTGCTGCTCTAGATGAAATCTGTAAAGGTACTCCTGCATCGACTAAAGCTTTAGCCTGTCTTCCTGCATCAGTATCCAATAGACGAATACGTCCTTTAATTTGTTTTGCTTCTTTATCATATGTAATTTCCTCAATGATATGAGATACATTCTTTAAAGATATATCAAAGTTAGATGGGTGATCTAACTCCCCTAATAATTTTGATGCTTTAATTTTATCCTGTAAAGCTTCGATCTGTGGTAAGTATTCTTCAGCGGTATAGATTCTATTGTTTCTATTCTTTACATCTAATTCACCAAAAATTCCTTCAAGAACGTACTTATCCGTGTCACCTTGTACAAGTGCAGATGCGGATCTTTCTAGGATTAATAAATTTTTATTGCTCATGTTATTATTTTATTATATTTGTATTATATATCTTTATTATAAAGTTGTATTTACAAAACTTATTTTTTAAATTCCAGCTAGTGGATCTTCTTCTTCAGGAGCTTCTTCTTCTTTTTCAGCTTCCTCAGCTTCTGTTTCAGCGGCAACTATTTCTTCTTCATATTCCATAAAATATGTAGTTAGTGTCTCTATATCATTTGTTGTAAAAGCACCTTGTCCGTAAGTATCATAGAAATAGTCTGTGAATTCTTTTTCTGTTTTAGCACTAGATACAATACCAACAATTTCGGATGATTTAATTTCTATACCTTCATCTGTTGTATAATCATCAACTTCAATTTTAGAATCTGGTGTTACTGACATAGCACCTTCCTTGATGTTATGGAATTGTTCAAATAGTTTTACGTGTTTCATTACTCTATATATTCTTTTTCTTTTATATTATATTCCCATGGCATCCATAGGATCAACATCAGGTTCCTCAGCATCTTTAGCGGATTTACGTGCTTTATATGCTTCATTTGCTGCTTTATCGTCCGGAGATAGCTTTAAATATCTATCTACTAGGAAATCTTGATCAAAGTAACTTGTTTCTTCCATAGTAAGTGGATCTGTTTCAACTAATGAATCTTTTAATTCACTAACAAAATTGATTCTACGTTCCATGATTTCCATATGCTTTAATTCTGCAAACATATTCTCTTCAGTAAACTGTAATGATATTTGAGTTTTAAATCCTGCATCATCTGCGAATTCAGGATATTTAAGACACATTTGGATATGTAATGGTTTTACTAGAACTTCTTGGAATGAAGATCTTAATCTCTTAATAAATTTAGAGAATTTGATTTCATCTCTAATCATTCCATCAGCTGCTAAGTTAAAGTCTCCTCCACCATCTTCATACATGAATCTGTTAAATGGAATCTTAGAAACAGCTTTAAGTTTATCAGTAAAGTATTTAAGTGCTTCTGTGTCTGATAATTCGGGACCTTCACCACCTAGTGTTTCAATTTCTGGACTTTCACCATCTTTACTTGGTAACCAGTATTCTTTATTAAATTGTAACATTGGCTTACCGTCAGTATGCATACTTCCAGATTCCCAATCAAAATCTACAACTTCTTTATAGTTGTTCATTAATTGAGCTAGGGATTGTTTTGCTCTTGTTTTAGATTTACCACCAACTGGTATAATAAACTTCATTCTATAAGATGAATTTGTAACTGCCCAGATTACTCTAGTGTGTTCCATAATTCTCATCAAGTTAAATGATCTTATAAGACGTTCTAAGTAACTTACTCTAGATGCCGTAGTAATTGATGAATATGAAATATAAATGATCTGAGAGTCATACAGCGTTCTTTCTTTAATAGGATCGTCTGCAAATTGAGTCCATACTTTCTTACCATCTTCTTTATTATATCCAGGTACTAGTGTAATAGGATCTATTTCTTTAAAACCGATAATTTCAGTTTGTTCCGGATTGTAAATTATTTCAAAAGATAAATAACCATCAACTAGGAATTTTCTAAAATAATACCATGCTGATTGATCTGAAGTAAATCCAAAATATTGGTAAATGTCTCTATAAGACTTATTAAGATATTTGTTAACATCTTCACTAACCTCCATCCCGATAATTTCAGGATTTGCAAAAAAGTTTTTATTGTCATATACTATAGATTCATCACATAAAATATCTAAGATATCTTCTATTTCATCATATGTTGAAAATGCTCTTAATTCTTCCCTCTTACCTTCATATGCTTGATCAAAGAATGGTATGTTCTTACGCATGTTAGTATCAGACATTGATAGTGCTGCAAAAGCGCCATACATGTCATCAGAGTCTAACCCCATTTGATTCATCTGGCCAAAGCCAATTTTATCTTCCATCGGTCCGATCGACTGAGACTGTCTAAGAACTAGGTCGTCATAATACATTCCAAACGAAGATAATTTCTTAAGAGTATCTTTTAATTTAAATGATTTTTTACCAGTACTTAAAGGGCCATTTCTATTTACGAATCCTGCCATTGTTTGATTTTTATATTATTATATTAATTGTTTTATATATCTTCTTCTTATTGTTTAGAAAACATCTGTCGTATTTGCGTGATCGTTGTACCATTTAAGCTAATAAAATCACATAGTGCAATATCAGGCCATCTTAAATAACTTACAACTGATTGTCTTTTTTTTCTACTAGGATTATACCTTCTAATAGCAAAAACACATCCATTGCTCTCTAAGTATGATTTCATTCCATCATATGTTATTCTAAGAGCTCTTTGTCTTTCAGCATCATATGATTTATTATATGCACTTTTAATAGATCCTCCCATTCTAGTGTATAAATCATCTAACAATTGTTCTTTAACACTAATAGGCAATAGATTTAAATTTACGCCTAGATCATTATCATTAACTCCCTCTAGAGCTAATACCACTGGATTTTTATCGTACCATGGAAGATCTTTAGTTGTAGGACTATAATCAAACACATATATTTTACCAGATTGAAATCGGTCTCTAGTAGATTTTACCTCTACTATTTTCCTGCTAGCAGAACTTTCTTTAAACCAAGATTCTGCATTTTTACGTGCTCTCTTTTTACTACCGGCTGTTTTTGATAGTTCTTTTATTCTGTCCTTAACGTAACCCATTTAATATCGTATCTTCAGTTAGTACTATGAAATTCCAATTACGGCCTTCGCTGTATGTTTTGGCCGCATTATATTTATCCATATTTCTAATATAGGCTTCTGCTAGGAATTTATAAGATGCTATGGCTTTTTTTGAGTTTTTCTTAGGTAATTGGGGCTTTTGTATCTGTGACTTTGGTTTTATTTCAACTAAATACTCCTTATGTGTTCCGTCCTGTTGTATTTGTTTAAAATAAAAGTCTGGATAGTACTTATGTGCTTTGTTAGTTTGTCTAGACCAATATTTTATTTCAACAGGTTCACTTGACCAATTAATTACCTTATCATTCATGTCACACCATATACAAAACTTCTTTTCCCACGAGCTTCTATAAATTATTGGCTGGGGACCTATGTATTTCTCTGGAAACTTTGGATGATAATATCCTTGACTGAATCCTGAGTTCTTTGTTGGTTTAACATTCTTGATTGACATTGATAATTAAAGAGTGTATATTCCTGAATGTTCTCCTCCGTTATCGTTAGAACCTGTGATTGATATAGTTCCTTTGTATTTTTGAGGGTGAATCTTATTCCATCCTTTAGCGTATCCTCTTTTTGCAATTTCTGTAAAGTATGCAAATGCATTAGGATATTTAGGATTAAAGTTTCTCCAATATTTTAATAAATCTAACATTGCAAATTGAAGACAGTCATTACGATCATCCTCACTCACGTATCTCATTTTATTAATAGTTTTCTCAGCTAGAAGAATTAGCATCTTCTCGGCTGTTGGGGTTAACTTGTCTGCGTCTTTGGATAAAACCATTTGAGCATAAAAGTCTTTATTATTTAAGTAATTTTTCTTACGAGCCATTGTTTTTCTTTATTTGGATATTATACATAGAAACATGGTTTTGTTTCTAAATGAAAAAAGAGAACCGAAGCTCCCTTTTTAAAATATTTAATTTAGACTAATTATGCTTGTAATTCAGAAATCTTAGCTTCCCATGAAGAAATTTCCTCATTTATTAAAGTATCTGCTGCTTTAATCTCTGTAATAGACTTATCTGCAGATGCTAGTAAACCTCTTTGATCTTTTAAAAATGCTACCATATCTTGATAGGTTTCAATAGTTAATGCCTTTTCAGCTTGATTAGCTTCTTCTCCTTCTAATAATTCTGTTAAGAAAGAATATGCGTTTTCGCCGGTTTGTTCTGTAATATATGTAGAAGCTTCGTTTGCTGTTGCTTCAAAGAATTTACCAATTTTATTATCATTGTTGAATCTAGAAACATATACCTTTTCTTCAATTTTGAATATATTAACTGTATTTGAGTTTCCTTCAAATGTTGCTGCGAAGTCTAATACTACGAAGTTTTCAACAAGTGTAGGAAGTGAAGCAAATAATTCAGCAGTTCCTTTGTTTTCATATCTTACTAATCCAGAAGATACTGCATAGTTTGTAAAAGTTCCTTCGGCAATTAAAGTTCCGTTGTTTGTAAATGTTCCTTCAGTTAAACTATAAACAAATTTAGAAGATCCAGAGAACCATGTTACTTTTTCGTTTGAAAATTCAAAAGATTCAAAAGCAGCAATTGCTGTATTCATATTAGAATCAGATGTTTTTTCTATTTCTGTGATAACGTTATCATTCATTTCGAATAATCTTCCGTTAACGTAAAATGTAGACGTATTCTCATTAACAGAGAAAGGTGCTAAAATGTTAGTTGTCATATTATTTAGTTTTATTTATTTTATTATATATCTTAATTAATTTTAGTAATTTATAGTTGTATTTGAAGAGCTTACAATATACCATTGTCCTGCGTAGAATTTAATATTAACAACACCACCAACTGCTATTGAAATACCTATCGCTCCTGCAAAGTTAGAAGAATCTAGTGTAACTGTTCCATTTGTTGATAGTAAGGTTTTTTCTTGATTATATGATCCATTTTTAATTACAACAAGTCCAGTATTTATAGTACTATCTAAAGGTACTGTAGAGTCTATGTCTGACGGTGAATGTACATTACTTACTTGATTAAAACTTGATCCTCGTCTAAGTACTCTATTAATAGTAACTCCCTCATTTGTATCTTCTGTTATTTTAGAGGTTTCAATTGCACCTGATGTAGTTTCATTATTTGTTGGTATTGTAGATGATAACATCTCAAACATCCTGTTACCTATATGTCTTTCTGACTCAAAATCAAACGATGGTATATGTGAATTAATTTCAATTGGGAAACTTATTTTGTATTTATCCTTATCTTCAAATGTAAAATCTATTGGAGTTTGAATTTCAAAATCCTCTGGAATTGAATAATAAGAATTTAATCTATAGGTACCTTCGTTTAAATGACCAACCTCTACATTAAAATTATTAGACTTATATAATGTTTTAATTAATCTTTCAGTTATTTTAAAAGCATCTAATGTAGAACTTACGAGTATTTCTAGATCAATTGATAGTGTAATTGGAATCATTTCAAACTCTGCAGTATAGCCTTCCATAGCTCCATCGCTATTTATTTTAGTATAAGAACCTATATTTCGCTTGTTTACTAGCTTATCTGAATCTATTGACATTCCTGTTAGATTTACAACCCCTCTTGGAACAACGTCATAGTTACCATCTGCAAATGCAGTACTAGGGTGACAGTCTGGACCAGTTGCTGTTGAGAACAAGAAATTATCTCTTAAAAATTGGTCATCTCCTGATATTGAATAATAAAAAGGAATATCTATTGCTTTTCTATTATCTCCATCTATTTGCCTATAGAAATATACTTTGTTATTTAAATCAGCTAATAATCCAATAATAGTATGTCTAATAATACTATCGTCGGAATTATACTTCAAGTTATATGATGCCATTGATATATGTGTTTAATTTTAATATAGTATATATCTAAATTAATCTACCTTTGTTACTTCAAACTTTGAGAAGCCGTTCTCTTTATAAATGTAAATCTCTTTATCAAATACCTCTCTTGGTAATACTGTGTGATTTATAATAAATGTATTTAACTTTGCTTCTTTAATTACCTTACTTAATATCTTAAGAATATTATGAACTCCATCAGGATCAACTGAACTTAACAGCTCATCTAAAAACAATAGGTTTAATTGAGGAAATCTTAGTTTTAGTATTTTAATAATTGCGATAATAATAATAAAATCTGCTTTCTTACGTTCTCCTGTTGATAATGTCATTGGATTGATTTCTTCACCTAAGTGGTTAATTATACAATCAAACTTTTCATCAAAACGAATATGGAAAGGTAAGTGCATTGTTTGAGTCATTGCAGCTATATTGGTATTTAATCCTGGTAATATTGTTTTAACTGCAAGATTTTTTACACCATCTTCTCCTAATATTTCTTCTAAATTCTCTAAGAAGTAATAGTCTGCATTAACTTTTGATTTTAAATCTATCTTTTCAGTTTCTTGAGTTTCGAAATTAGTTATTAGTTGTTTCATGTGTGAAAAATCAGATCCCTTTGCCAAAGAATCTTTAATCTTTAATAATTCTCTTTTAAGATTATTAATATTTGTATTTATTGATGAAACTTTATCTCTAATTAAAAGATCCTTAGATCTGAATGATTCAATAGAATTGTTGATAGATTTTAATTTATTAGTAGCAATTTCAATCTTTGATGGTAATCCCTTCACTTTAGTTTCCATTTCACACTTACGATCCGAATGAAATTCACTCTCAAGCGGACCTTCACATGTTGGACATGTGTTGCTTTCGTATAACGTTAACTTACTCTTTAGTGATTGAAGTTCAAATTCTAATGAAGTCTTTTCTGATCTTGCATCTGTTAAATCCGTTTTGATATTTTTAACGCTTTCTGATATAGATGCCTGAGCATCTGATAATTTGGTTTTGTTTGCTGAATATCTCTTTAATGTATCTTTTAACTCTTGAATTTTAACTTTGTCCTTTTCATTGGACTCTGCCATCAATTCATTTAATTGCATGTTGACTGATGTTATATTCTCATTAATAGATTTCAATTCACGTTCATATACATCTATGTCAACCTTTAATCCTTTACGCTCTTCTTTAATCTGGCGTTGCATTTCATTTAATATAGAGAAACCAAACATCTTGTCTATTATCTGCTTCTTATCATGATTATTCATTGTTAAGAAAGACTTAAAGTCATTTACTGAAAGAATAATAATATTTTTAAATACATGATATGGAATTCCAAAGATTTCCTCTTCTAAATACTCCTGTACTGATCTCTTACCTGCTTTATCAAACTCAACTCCATTTAAACTAACTTCAAATTTACCAGGGGCAAGTCCTCTTTCAATACTAACGTCGTTAGTTCCACATTGTAGATTAACCTTTACCCATAACTCTTTGTTGATTCTATTTGGCAAGTCTGACATCTTAACACCCTCAACCTTACCATATAACGCAAAAATAATAGCGTTAGCAATTGTAGTTTTACCGTGGCCGTTTTTACCTAGTGTTAAAAATAACTCAGAAGAATCGTCTTCAAATTCTAATTTTTGAATTAAATTACCGTAACTTGCAAAATTCTTAAACTCTATTGATTGAATCTTCATTAGTGGTCGCTATCGTAGTTATATGCACATATATCATGCAATTTCTTTATTCTATCCTTGATTTGTAATTTAGTTTCATCGTCATGTGACATTCCATCGATATACATGTTACATAAATGCATTATGTTATAGTTTTTATAGAGTTCTTCTATTTCTTCCATATCATACATATCCTTATCGATAAATGTATCTTGTTCATATATGTTAGGTTCTACCTTTCTACTAACGGATTGTATCTTATTCATGAACTTGGATAATGAATTAGAAGCTGCAACATGAGATGGTACAAATAAATCTACAAAGTTGTTGCGTATTTGATCCTTAAACTCTCCCAAGGTCACGTTATAGAGGCTCGTAAGATACGTTTTAACAAACTTTGGTGATCTGTCATTCTCGAAGAAAGTCTCTTCCATAGTCTCTAAATCAACAAGGTCAAACCCCTTTTCGTTGTTTGCATCTGATCTTGTTAATTGATATGGAACACCAACCATTCTTAACCTACCTTTCTTTTGTCTATAGTGAATATGACCTGAAAATACTGCAATATAATTATCATAAGAATTTGCTTCAACTCCATGTAAATTAGTAACCTTTGCATTTAATTTAATACCACGTACTTCTGAATGACAAAATACAATATTCGAGTGTGGGTATTCTGCAAGGGTTTCAACCTCATGATCTGTGTCTCTTCTCCATGGCATTAACAATACTCTTTTGTCAGCCCATTTAAATTCTTTAGGTTCTTTATGTATTGCTATGTTTGGGATCCATTTTAAACTATCTATTGATGTTACATCATTACTCTTTTTTGCCCATATATCATGATTTCCACAAATTATATGAACCGGTAATATATCACCTAATCTTTCAAAAAGATCTACGGCGTAGTGTAATACCTTTAAGTTTATACTTTGTCTGTTATCAAATGCATCTCCAACCTGTACTAATATATCTCCAGGTTTTACATTTGCTTTGAGGGTTGGTATGAATTGATTTTCATAAAAGTCTTTTTGGATTTCTAACCATTCCATTGAATTTGATCTTACACCTAGATGCATATCACCTAAAATCCAAATCCTCTTTACAGGTCTTTTTAAGATTTTACCGTCGATCATATTAAAATAGTCTATTTATGTTCTTTTTTCTTAAGATGTCTGTTCGTTCATCTAATTGTTCTATTAACTCCTCTTTAAATTTATTACCAAGTGATTGATAAAAACGTGTAGGATTTATATTAAAATAATCACATAGCTCTGAAAATACATCAACTAGTGAATGATCTGCTTTAGTCTCGTCTGATATAAATTCATAAACTTCATTGATATCTATTTTCTTTAATTTAACAGTTTGCTGAAATTCATCAATCTCATTAAATTTCTTATATCTAGAATTTACAATTAAGTTATGGATATTCTCAGCTATTAAATTAGCTTCAATTTTATCTTCCTCAGGTCTGTTATCAACAACCCTAGGAGATAACTCAAATGTCATTGATGTGTCAAATTCATATTCCGTCTCTTCGAAAGTATTATCGAATATTTTGTCTCTTTTTGTTCTCATTATAAGCTGTGTATGTTTGAATTAGACACTTCGTCTGTTTCTGTTATTCTCATATAATTATAGTTAATGTCTAACTTACATTTAACTCCTTTACCTTCACCATCTCTAATTTTTAATATCTTTAACCAGTATTCATTTGATGCTCTCATCATATCATCCTGTATAATACCTAACATTAGATCGGCCGTGTGTGAAAGTCCTGCAGATTCTGCAACATCTCCCATTCCAATATCACTGGAATTATAATTATTTCTATTAATTTGAGTAGCTGTAACTATTAACCAGCCGTTTCTTACTCCCATTGCTCTTAAATCTTCGGCAATTTGCTTGATCTTTAAGTACATATTCTCAGAGTTTGGTGCTCTATAGTTTGCTAAAATGTTAATGTAGTCAATAACAATTGCACCTAGTTTAATCTTACGCTCTTCTTCGATTTGCTTTAAATAAGCTTCAATGTCTGTAACCGTTGCTTGTGAAGTTGGAAACTGCTTTATAAAAAGCTGACCAGGTGGTGTTAAACCATCGCCGACCGTTTCAATTTTACGTCTCATTAAATCTACGTTCTTTGCCTTTTCTTCGTAATCATTCATTTGAATAGTTAGCATGTTTGCTCCGATACGTTTCATTACCTTATGTGCTGCCATCTCTGCTGAAACAAATGCAGTATTAACTCCCATCTTTACAAAATTTGCAGCATCGTTTGCTAGAAATATTGATTTACCAATATTTTGTTCTCCAACATAAACTACTAAAGAACCATCCTTATCGTAACCTCCATTAAGAACTCTGTCTAAAAAATGATATCCAGTACTTACCTTAACCCTTGTTTCACTATAGTGGTCCTCTGCTTTAAAGAAATCAAGTCCAATATCAGAATTAAATACAATAGAGTTTCTATCATTAATTAATGTCTTTACCTTCTGAATAATTGAATCTGTGTTCTCTGGAGTAACTTCTGTTGTTTTAACATATTCAATAGTATCCATTAAGGTGCTATCAAAGTTTCTCCATTTAATCCAAGACTCTGCTGTTGATGTTAACCATTCATCGTCGTAATTAACTAGATCTACGCTGTAAATAATATCTACAATATCTTCCTCAATTTTACCTTTAATCTTCGGGTTCTTTGTAAGAACTAACATTTGGTCTTTAGAAGGAGTTTCGTGGAACTTTTCGTAGAATTTAGATGCTAAGTAGTGTAAAGTATCTATATCGTCAGATGAATAGAACCCTTTCTTAATAGTTTCTAAGTACTTTGGCTTTACTAATGAGAGTTTAAAAAAGATCTTTTCAAAGTCTTGTCCGAATTTCATATATTTTTTGATTTATACTAATTATAATGATAATCGTTGATTTGTTTCAATCTTATTCTAATATAATATGCCCCTTACTAACAGACCAAGGTTCTATGCTCCATGCGTTTATTGCAATAGCACCCCTAACTCCTGATGTTACTTCAGACACGCCATGTACCACAGTACCAGGACTAAAAATAACCAATCTATTTGGTCTTGTTTTAATAACTTCTGGTTTTTCTCCCTCGCCGTCTGTGTATATTAGTAATTCACCACCTTCAAATTCAAACCCTTCAGGATAGTATACACATCCTAAAACTGGTATAATTCTATTACCGGTTTTTTCTCGATATGCAACGTCATCGTCTAAGTGTAATTCAAGATAATTTCTACGACCATCTTGATCTCCTCTTTGAATTCCAGTCCAGTGTTCAAATCCGTCTAGTTTACCACCTATATTGACCGGTAGGTGATCCTTCCAAATATATTTAATTAATCTTTGCTTAACATTTTTAGGATCATTATTCCACCATCCTTTCCAATACTTATATTGTCCAGTTGGGTAAAAGAATTCATCACCTGCATCTGCAATTTCTTTTAATAAGTTTTCGTCTTTTATAAAGTCATCGAATACTGCTATCATATGTATGGGTTTATTTTTATTTCGTATGTTTCTTTTCCTTCTTCAAACTTGATTTGTTTTATTAATCCAAGTTGAATTGCTTTCTTAAGTCCTTCAGATGCATTATCAAGATTTCCTTTAGAAAAGTATTTCATTAAAGCATGTCGAGTAAACGTTTCCTTTTGTCTATCTGGGCGTTTGACTGCTTCATTAATGAATATGTATAAAATGTCAAAAGCATCAGGAAAAGCTTCTAACTTCTCCTGTATGCCTAAGATATATTTTATAGGTAGCTTATCTTCTACCATTTTATGAACATCTACTTTCATTATGATTCGTCTTCTACAGAATCGTTTAACATTTCTTCTATATCTAAAGAACTTGATTCAGAATTATAATTAAATAAAGGCACTATATGTGTTTCTATTCTTTCTAATACTTCTCTAGTAAACACCTTATCAGTGAAGAATTCTTTATTTGGAACTGCCTCATCCAAGTGTTCACAAATCCACCCTCGTGCAGTTGCTTTAGGAACTTTAACTCCTTTTTCAATTGAACCTTTTGTAATTCCACATATTTCCCATGTTGCATAATTTTCTAATCCAACATATGGATTCATACCTTCACTAAAATTTAAGTGGAATTTAATTGGCTTTGGTTTAGCAAAACGATTCTTTGAAGGTTTTGCAGTTACAATAATACCAACTTTATCGGCACCATCCTTTAACTGAGCCTTTCCTAACATAAGAACTATTGATGCTGCGTATTCCGGGCCTGTTCCTCCACCTGCTATTTGCATTGGAATAAATGATTGAGATTGATATGTGTGGTTTGTAAATATAAATGGAATCTTTAAATCAGCAAGAGGCGTCATTATAATTCTAAATATAGATTTCAAAATCTTTGAACGAGTCATATCTGATTTTTCACTACCAGATGCAGCATCATCAATTTCCTTTCTTGTTGCTAAATTACCTGCAGAATCTAAAATAATCATAAGCTTTGGAATCTTTCCTCCATTTCTTTTGATCTCTTGCATCTTTTGAGTAATTGTTGTAATAGAAGTTCTAAAATCCTGAACAGTATTCATGGGTTGGTAATTTACCTTTTTAATATCAATACCAAACTTAATCATTTGTTCTTTATCTACCGCGGCTTCTGAATCATAATAGATTATGTTATAACCCATTTTGATTGCTTCTCTTACTGAATTTAACGTAAGAAATGTTTTACCAGTTCCGGAAGGACCTGCTACTGAGCATGATCTGTTATTAGGCCATCCTCCAAAAAGGGAACCACTAACACATGCATTTAAATGATAGTTACCTGTGTGAATCCATTCAGTTACTTCTGAAAAACTAGATTGATCCATAACGGATCCTAGTGGATTTAACTCAGAGAGTTCTTTATTTAGATCATCAAATGTAAAATCTTTTTTAGCCATTGTCTTTGTTTTTATTTTCGTTTAATCTCATTTTACCAAGTTCATCAATTAAATCATGAGTTTCGTCTTTTATATCTGACATTTGTGATTTAAGTAATCTTAATCTCATATGAATTTCTTGATACTTTTGAACTTTTATTAATTGTTCTTTTGATAAATCTTCAGTTAGTTTTTTAGGATCTATTTTCATCTTGTCTTTCTTTTATTTCTTCAAATATAGTTCTCTGGTTTACAACCGGATTCTTTGGTTGTTCTACTACTGATTCTATCTTATTAACTAAAGATCTAATCGAGTCTCCTAAACTCATATTATTAGGAGTTGATTTAACAATATTTAATACTGTGTCGTAGAAGGTTGGCTTCATATTAAAATAATGATGTTGAATAAATTAAATTTCTGTTTAGAGTTTGAAGACTACACGCTTTCAATACTCTATTTAAAGGATCAATTACACTCTTTTCAAATTGAAGTTCATAGTCAATCTCAGGTGCTATTTCATATGGATGATCACCAGGCATATATGCGAACATATCACATGTCATATGCTTACAATGATATAGTTTTAATTTCTCGCCATTACCTATCATCTTATACTTGTTCTTGTATTTAGGATTGGTATTCATTAAGAAATTATAGAATCCTGCAGCTTTAACATTAGGAGGACACTTAGAACCAATCTGGAACTCGATAGTGTCATCGACGATATATTTCTCAATATTATTAGTTCTTTTATTAAATGCAATCTGGTCTACGTCAACTAGCTTAAACTCCTTCTTACATTTTTTTAAATACTCTACTAATTTTTTAAGTAGAGCTGAAGTTGGCTTTTCAGAAAGTACTAATTTAAGTGCTTCAGTTAAATGCTTACGAGCAACTGCAGGTGTTGAACTTTGAATAGTATCAAACCCTATCGTTTTTATTTTAGATAAGGTTGGATATCTGTCTTCCTCTTCAAGCTTATCTTCCCACGCGATGTTTTGTAAGTATTTCTTTTTTGCTAACCAAATTCCTGAATATGCAATAGTCTCTAAGTCAAAATACAAGAAGTTATCGGTATTCGTAGCCTCGGCGTACTTTGCCATACACTTAGTAATATAATCTTTAATTCTAAAATTATATAGTTTCATAATAAACTTATCAATTGCTAGCTTTTCTCCAAGCCATTCGATAGATTCATACATTTCTTCAAATTGTACATAACATGAATCTGTATCTATATAAACAACTGATGGTTTTACAAGTTTATTAACTACCTTAATATTAAAGTATTCATGAACATCCGAGTCTTTCATCCAAAAATCTTGAAAATACTTATTTAATATTTTTTCAGAATAAAGAATTGCTCCTTGACCTTGTATTGTAATTGATTCTGCAATATCTAAATTGAAGAAGTGAAACCATTTATTTCCAAAGGCACCATAAATTGAGTTTAATGTTACTTTAACTGCTTGCTCATACGCTGTGTATTTTGCAGACATCATCGAATAGTGTTCGATAAGATCCTTTGTTTCAGTTTCATTAAGCTCAGATTCTGGCTTCTCTAGGAGTTGTGATATATCAGACATATGTTATTCGGCGGTTTGACAGGTTGCTATTGTTAATAGTGTTTCGGATTCATTTGATCTTAAAACGACTCTATTGTCCATTATGTTAGCTGTATAATCTTCTTTATCTAATAAATTTAAGTACTTTTTAAATAAGGTAACCTTCTTACTTGATTTTCCGTCATAATCTGGAGTAACTAACATGTTGTATGTTTTACCCGTTAATTTAACACCCTTTCCGTTTGCTTCGATTGAGAATGTTTCTTCTTTATCTAATCCGAATAAAGATTTAACTTTATTTAGTGTAGCTAAATCCATGTCAAACTTATAGTTTGCTTCTTCAACATTAAAAATTGTTGCAATTTGAGAATCTGTAAGATCTTTGTACCCTAAAGATGGCTCTGAACATGCAAGGTTAATTTCTAATTCGTCATTGAAAATTCTAAATGATGTTGCTACAAAATCTTCTGCGTTTTCGATGAATTCAATTTCACCTTGAATAGAATCATAATCAAATTGCTTAAATGCATCTGTTAATTTAGTTGCATCGAAAAAAGCGATCTTTAATTCTTTTTCAGTTGTAATTGGTTCTGAAATTTGGAACATATGCTCAACTGGAACTCTGTGGTGCTTTACAGCATCTCTTTGTGGTAAGTACGCTGAAGCTTGAACTATACCGTCTTTAATTTTAAAGTATACAAATGTGTCAATAACTTTTAATCTATTAATAAAGCTAGTGAAACTGTTTTGATCTACCTTGTTAATTGTAATTTTCATACTTTTGGATTTGTTAATTATATTTAGGTATTATAAACAAAATAAGTAAAAAGTTTCAAAAATAAAAAAACCAGGATTGTAGTCCTGGTTTAGTGTAATATAGCGGTGAAATAATTGTTTTTATAATGTTCTTGTGAATGATTCAAATGTTTTCACGAACTTTAATGAACTGTTAGATTTGCTTTCATCCTCATCATCTGAAATAGTTCCATCTGTGTTTGCTTCGTCAACTCCTTGAATATTAGATCCGTATGCTGCAATCCATTCTTCTTTAGTCATGCCTGCTTGATCAGCTTGCATTTGTAAATGGTCTTGCCATTCGTTTAAATCTTTAATGTGTTTCATAATTTATTTTATTTTATTTAGATTCTCCTAAAACTGGTGAATTATCATGATCACATTTATGGCAAATGAAAACGTCTTTTCCACCATCTTCTATTTCCCAAGACCAACCACAGTTATCACATGTAACTTTATTCGCTGTGAATTCTTCAAATAATTTAATGTGTTTCATAATTTACTTTTGATTTTGTGATTTAAATCTAGTTGATGGATTCGACTTTAAGTGTTTTGTCTTACGACCTTTAACACGTTCTCTCCATAATTTAAAACTAGAT
>TARA_R110000782_G_scaffold87024_3_pt1 | contig 16161 bp, 25 predicted proteins | sample TARA_R110000782 | Tara Oceans TARA_R110000782 (sample SAMEA4397859) | marine metagenome | biome: Polar Biome; feature: [SRF] surface water layer (ENVO:00010504); material: water (ENVO:00002006), including particulate matter (ENVO:01000060) such as... | depth 5 m
TAAGAAAGGTGTTAAGGCACTGTCTAAGTACGCTGATGAGCTATGGGATGTACCAACACAAAATATAACATCTGCTGATACCTCAATCAATCAGGCTAAACTTCCTGCTGGTTACGGCAAGCTGAAGAAGATGGAAGTGTTCAAGCCCGGTCAGCGTGTGGTAGATATTGGCGGGGGAAGATTCGACAATGCTGTAGAAGACCTTGCCAAGCAAGATGTTGAGTTGCAGGTATATGACCCATTCAACCGTGCACCAGAGCACAATCAAGCTGTTAAAGAATTGATTGCCGATGGCGGTGCAGATATTGCTGTATCCAACAATGTATTGAATGTAGTTAAAGAGCCAGAAAACATTAAGCGCGTTGTTCAACAAGCCGAGAATGCAATTAAGCCCGGTGATAAAGCATATTTTACTGTTTATCAGGGCGACAAAACAGGCACTGGAAGAATTACAAAAGAAAAGAAAAATAAAGATGGGACGGTAGAACCAAAGTCTTATCAAAGAAACGAACCTACCAGTGCTTATGTATCTCGTGTAGAAGAAGTGTTTGGTGAAGGTAATGTCACTGTTAAAGGCGATCTCATTACTGCAACTAAAGATGCTACAAAGATGAATCGTGGTGGATTAATGTCACGCACATAAAAAACCCCTCATTGCGAGGGGCTTGTACGCTTTGCTGTGAGGGTGAGATCAGACAGCGGAGGGAAAACTACCGTAGTAGTCTCTCTCATATAGCTTATAGTTATACACTAATAATACTAAATGTCAATAGGGTATATCAATTAATCTATATTTAATCATAGTCCTTCTTTATAAAACATCTTAACCATTCTGGCACATGCATTACTTCGGACTATGTCATCTATACCAAACTCAGTAGCGTGAACTCTCGTAGGCTTATGCTTATTGATAAGACCTAAGAAAGTTGTTATGCCACTCTGGCTTTTAAGATCTGTCTGCTTTGGATCTCCCATCAAGCACAGCACACTATCCTCTCCTATCCTCGTGACAATAGCTTTGATCTCATCAAGGGTTAGCTGTTGACACTCATCTACTAATATAAATGAGTCATCAAAAGATCTACCTCTAATAGTTTCAAGTGCTTGTGTCTGTATACGCCCCTTGTTTACTGAGTACTCATACAGACCACCGCCTAATGTCCACCGAAGCACATCCGTCATAGGCATAGTCCAAGGTGCAATCTTTTCTTCTAAGTCTCCGGGCAATGCACCTAGAGATTTACCAGTTGAAACATTCGCTCTCGCAAGTACTATTCTTTTAATCGTTCCTTGTACTAGCCACTGTGCCGCTTTGACACAGCATGTGTAAGTCTTACCTGTTCCAGCAGGGCCAAGCACCACCATGATGTCATTCTTATCAAGCTGGTGATATAGCTCTGCTTGTTGTTGTGTTTTGGGTGCGTAGTCTATTTGCGGCTTGTGATTTATCTGAGTAGAAATAGATCTTACTTTTCCCATTATGCGGCTTGCCATCCCCAATCGTCACCGTCCATACCAGCAGCATTGTAATCTGTTACAACGCCCTCAAAGAAGTTCTTATGCGAGTCACCAGATATGATCCAATCAACCCACGGTAAAGGATTCTCTTTAACTTTGTAGTTACCTTTAAGACCAAGCTGAATCAGTCTCCGATCTGCAATGTACCTAATGTAAGTTTTAACTTCTTCCTTTGACAAGCCTTCCAGATTGCCCATTTCATACGCAAGATCAATAACTTTATCTTCCAGCGACACCGCATCTCTAACCATTTGGTAGATATCTGATTTAAATTCATCTGTAACAATCCTTGGGTGTTCTTCACAAAATGTATGGAATAGTTTAGTCATGCCTTCACAGTGCATTGTCTCATCACGGATAGACCATTCGACAATCTCACACATGCCTCTCATTTTACCATACCTCTGGTAATTAAGAAGCATTATAAACGCACTGAACAAAGACATGCCCTCATTGATCACAGAACGTGCTACAGCCTTCGCTAAGCCACTCTGTGTGCCTACGTCTATGTCAGCCATGAATTCAATCTTATCGGCCATCTCAGAGTATTCTAGAAAGGCTGAGAACTCTTCTTCTGGTAAGCCTAGAGTGTCGTTGAGTAGAGCGTAAGACCGCTGATGCACAAATTCCCGATTAGCAAAACTAGTAAGCATAGCCCGTATTTCGTTATTCTTGAATTTTGGTATGTAGCATTCCAAGTAGTTTGTTCCAACTTGGACATCCGATTGTGTAAATAGTCTAAGGATTTGTGTGATATGATTTCTCTCGACATCAGTCAGCTTCCCATTATTCCATTGCGCTACATCATCCTGTAGTTTGCATTCCCACTCACCCCAATGCACCTTCTCATGGCTCACTGCTTTGTCTACTGCCCAAGGATACTGGAATGGCTTATAAGTCTTTGATTCTTCTAGCAATGGCACGGCATCACTCCATTTGTTATAGTGTAAAAAAAGCCCACCGAAGTGGGCAACAATAGGTAGTTATACTCATAGTGAAAATTATGTCAAGTCTTGTTTTTATTTAGTTGCACAGCTACAAATATTTTTTTTATCTAGCTGAGAACGTAACTCGTTAACCTGTTGACGCAGTTGAATAATTTCATTTGCGGCTTTTTGTGCCAGTTCATCAGGTACTACTTTTGTCTTCCATCCATCGCCAGTATCTTCTACTAGCTCTAATGCTTCAGCCTCACGTAGTGATCCTAGTATGTCTTGTTCTTTAGTCATCGTATTACTCCTCTTGGAAGTTTCTTTTATAACATTTGTATGCACTATAGATGTAGGTACAAGCATCTCAACACCCGTATCTAAATCCATTAATGTAATTGTGCTACTCTTCATCATCTATTGTGTGTACATACAATGGAGTATGATCCCCAACGTATGACCCCTGTATATTAAACTCAAAGAACTCAAACGCTTCCTCGTAAGACATCTCGTCCCGATTCATAAGGATACTAATAATTGTATCTACACTATAGACAAGAACGTCACCGTCTACATTCCACAAAGTAGTTTGACCAATGATTGCCTCATCTAGTCCGTCTGCTTTAAGCATCTTCATCCATGTCTTCATCATAACAGCCATGCATATGAGTAAAGAATTCATCTAACCCGAAATAACACATAGCACAAAACGCCACAGGTAGTACACCGATGTACCCGTCAATGCCTCCCTCAAGTCCTATATCAAACTCGCAGTGACAGACGGAGCATACTAGTTCATTGTAGCTCCTATCCTTATTAGCATCTGGATTTTCAATTGGTCCTATTGATACATTAAGATGTTTCTTTCGTGACATCAGCCTTGACAGGAGACACACTCATCCCCTTCTCCATCGCTTGCAAAATCTTTTAACGCATTGCGCTCAACCGATGATCCTACCTTATCAGCAGTTACCCCAGCATTAGTACGCAAGTAATACAGACCTTTGAGTCCATCCTTCCACGCTTGTATGTGTATCTTGTTCACGTCCATTACGTCTGAACCGGAAGCAAAAAACAAATTCACCGATTGCCCTTGGCAGATAAACTCCTGTCTCTTAGCCGCATGTTCAACAACCCACGTTTGATCGAGTTCAAAGGCTGTCTTGAAAACTTCTCTTTCGTGAACTTTGAGGAACTCCAGATGCTGGACAGAGCCTTCCTCAGCAATGATGCTTTTCCACGTTGCCTTCGTATTTTCATCGTACTGCTCCAGTATTGACTCTAAGGCTTTGTTCTTAACCAGATGCGCTCCAGCACGTGTTCTGTGTGTATACGCATTCGACTTGATAGGTTCAATAGACGCTGAGCAACCACAGATGATAGACGAGTTAGCGTTTGGAGCAATCGCAAGTAGATGCGCATTACGCCTCCCTGTGCCCGCCATATCTGGAGCCTCACCTCTTTCCTTACCAAGCTCGTAGGTTGATTCAAGAGCATTTTTCTTGATATGTTTAAATATTTTATAGTTTTCACTAGTTGCTCTCCAAGACTCCCAAGCAATTCCTTTGTTTTGTAAGTAGCCGTGGAAGCCCATTGCTCCCAAGCCAATTGACCTTTCCATGTACGCACTGAACTTAGCCTTCTCTATTTCTTCTGGGGCATTACGAATAAAAAACTTGAGGACATTATCAAGTAATCTAACCAAGTCTTGAACCATCCTCGTGTCTTTCCACTCGTCATACTTTTCAATGTTGACGGAGGATAGGCAACAAACTGCCGTGCGCTCTGAAGATGTAGCGAGATGGATTTCATTGCACAGGTTGCTTCCTTTAATTGTAAGTCCAAGTGCTTTTTGTGAATCTGGTAACCCTCGTTGGGCTGTGTCAATAAAGTTGAGATAAGGACTTCCTGTTCTGAAACGAGCTTCAATTATTCGTTTCCACAAGTCTCTAGCTTGGATTGTAGATTTAACGGCTCCAGAATTTGGGCAACGTAATTCCCATTCTTTTCCATCATGTACTGCCTCCATAAAAGCATCTGTAATGTTAACTGCATTAAATAGATTATAACATTTACGATTCACATCACCACCAGTTGGGTCTTTGAATCTGACTAACTCCATGATCTCAGGATGAGACACATCGAGGTATGCCGCATATGATCCATTACGAGTCTTGCCCTGCTTGTAGGCTGTCATCTGAGAATCTACAACTTTCATAAAGGGTATTACCCCCGGAGCTATGTCACTTACAGGGCGTACAGCAGACCAGTGCCCGCCCACGCCACCTCCTTTAACAGATAGCCATGCGACTTCAGTATTGTGGGCAATGAGGGAATCCAAAGTGTCATCAATAAAAGTGAGAAAGCAACTGATAGGAAGACCTTTGACTTTATCTCCTTTTCTGGGAGCATTAGAAAGCAATGGACTAGCAAACATAAACCAACGCTTACTAGCGTAGTCATAAATTCTTTGAGCAAAATCAATGTCCGCTTCACAGTATGCAATTGCCGCACGAGCGAATGCTTGTTGTGCATACAACTCATTGTCCAACATGTAATAATCTCTTAACAGCGCCATTGCCTGCTCAGACAATTCCTGTTCCCTATCTAGGTCGATACGTATACCCAGATAATCCACAATCTGTGTCATTAATCAAGTCCTTCAATTTCAATTGCAAATTTTGTGAGTTTTGCACCCGGAATTTCATAGACACATGAATCGAGTACTTCACCGATGATTTCTTTGAGGCCATCTTCCGTCCTTTGTCCCGGTGAAACTTCAGTTATATCCACATCAAACACTAAGTCAACCTTTACTTCAATTTCTTGTGACATTACCAGTGCTTTCCTTCTGTCTCTTCCATCATCTCAATCATTTTGTTGAGATACCAACGGGCTTTCTTGGCGTTTGTGAGAGGATCGCCCTTGCTCCAAAGGCGAGTGCTTAGATACTTTAAGACCTGCCAGTGGCAACCCCACATAGGAGCTAGGGGGTGGAAGAAGCGCATGACATCGCATATATAATCAAAGGTTTCAATCAAGCCAGAGTTGTAATGCTCCGGCTTATCTACCTCATCAAAAAATCTGTCATCTTCATCTTCAAGAACATCCTCAAATACATCACCAACTGAGTTTAGTTTCTCTAGTGTTTCTTTCATTATGCATTCCCGTGTGTCTTCGTGTTAAAGTTTAATGTAATTACTTTCCCATCTTCACTACGAGTAAATAAGTTAGGGATTTTTTTCTCCTCCTCTAACTCAATTTCATAAATGTCTTCTACCATATCTGGAAAGTGCTTGGTGAAGTAGGTCTGTAGGTACTCTAAAAATTCCGGTTCTTCCTCCATTAACTGAAGAGATGCCGCCATCATTCCGCACACACTTCGTATCTGAAATACATCATCTTCTGAAAGATCCCCTTGTAAATCTTCGTGCATGTAAGCAGTAACATTGCCAGTCCAAGTGCCGTCTTTAAAATCTGGCTCAACATGAACACCAAATTTAGAATGTACCAACTCTTTATCTTTTTTCATTGTGTAGCTACCTTTTGATTTTCTTTAATGGAAAATTTATGAAATCACTAGGCATTTGCTTAGCAGGTTTCTTTTTCTCTTCTATCCAATCCTGTGGGACATCCTTGTCCGCGTACAAGAACTTATGTTTATCACACCACATTCCATATGTAGTCTTAGATCCTTTACGAATCTTAGCCTTACTATTGGTAAAGACTAGCCTGATATCAAGAGCGGGATGCTGTTTCTTTATCTCCAAATGTTTCTTGCGATCTTCAGTAGTGAATCTACCTTTAGTCTCAATCAATATTCCATTTGGTAATAAGAAGTCCGGTGTGTATGTCCGGTAGTTCAACTCTTCCCACTCTATCTTCAAGCACTCATACTTAGCATTACAACCACGAGCAGTCAAAGAGTCAAGTACTGTATGCTCTAAGCCGGATCGGTAGCCATGCTTTATTGCGTTAGACCGTACTTTGCTTCTTTTTATACTCATCCGCTATCTCAATGTATCCAACCAAAGGAGGTTCCTTCGCCTGCGATGCGAGTGCGGGTAGCTCTTTAAGCGAGGGCCAACACGTATGCCTATATTTACACCAACCACATTCACTCGACAAAACTTTATTTCCTGTCGGTTTCCTGCGGAAAGTTTCTTCTACTGGCTCAAAGCAACGCTCAAATACGTTTTTCTCCAGCTTGTCTGCTTTCTCCTCTACTTCATCAAGAATATCCTGTCTATCAAGAGCCATGTCCCAAGCTGATACGTATTTAAATTCACCAGTACCTTTATTAAGTACCCACCAGCCTCCTGCTTCTACGCCCAGTGCCTTCGAGTAGCCAGCAAGCTGACCTATATACCCGAAAGAATCGTGATCTTTGAGCGTAGCGTAGTCCTTGAACTTATTAGTGTAAGACCAAGGGGAAGCCGACTTGATGTCATCGACACGGTTATCTAAAGTCAAATCGTGAGTGCCATCAATCTTATGCTTACCTACCGTGAGGGTGGACTTATGCCCATCCTTAAAGTCCACACCTGCCTCTGTCATCACTCCTTTGAAGACAGCCTCCACGATGTCACCGATCATCATGTTCATAAGGAAATTAGCAGGCATGTCAATGCCCTCCTCTGGCTTGTTCTTGTCGAACCATAGTTGGCAATAAGGTCTGCCTATGTTAGATATACGCAATCCAAACGTACGTTTATTTTGGTTGAATTGTTTTTCTACAGCTTCCTTAACATCCGAAGCGATGCGGGCAATGGTGGCATCTGACATACCACGCTTGGCCTTGCGAACGTCCTCAAGATATCTATGCATTTTGATTTCTGAGGGGTGATTCACAATTATTCTCCGTCTATATCAATAAACTCATCTACAAGAGTAGCGTCATCTTGTGACACTACAGGTATTGCCTTTTCATTATATGTATTGACAATGTACTGATTGTAATTACCAATCCACTCCATGAAAGAAGCAAAGGTTTGTTGGTCTTCTTCCTTCAGTTCAATGTTATCACTTAGATTAAGCTCTTGGGTTGGTAAAAAGAAAGAAGCGCCTGTAGGCAAGCTACGTTCCTCTGAGCCACACTTAATCCAATGCTGTACAGGCAGACGCTTCTGCCTACCCATTGTACTAAACGGTAAACCCATAGTCTTAAAGGCATCTTTATTATCAATCTCCCAAATAAATGGGGAAACGTCTTGCTCAATTTCGTTTCCTTCCACATCCACTGGATTAATTAACCGCACCTCTCCAAGCAACACGCGAACACGTTTAACTTGCCGGATCAGTTTTTTAGTTTCATCTGGTAGGGCATCAAAGTCTTCAAAGTATCCTGCGGGTTTACCACAGTTGAATCCTCCCATATTGTCTTTCAGATCGCGTTTAAGGTCTTCGGCCATTATAGTTTTAGTGTACGATCTTTCTTCTGAATTGTACTTCTTATACATAAATCTCTGTACAAAGACGCGCAATTCTGCCCCCTCTGCATAAATAAACGAGTCATTGGGTAATTGAAGCCGGTACATTCCCGAAGGCAAGACTTCCATATTCTTTACCTTGCCCTTGACTACTACCTGTCCCATTACTGCGGAGTTCCAGATCCGCAATCGGGGCAATGTAGAAGCCTTGGAAGAACCACTGCTCATATCAGCGCCCATACCCATAGCTTGTGCCATCTCTGCAAAGTTGGCAGTATTTAGTGTCGCTAGTGTCATACTAGATCTCCTGTTGTTCAAGCCAGTTTACACCTATTTTAGCCTCCAGTAAAAGGGGTACGTTAAAATTAATGCTAAATTTATCATCTACTATAGACTTTAAGTTAACATTTATAGCATCAATAACAGATACAACTTTATCTTTTTCCTCTGGGTGGATATCAATTACCACAGAATCGTGTACTGAATTAACTAATAAAGATTGCATACCTTTTAGTCGGCTTTCTATCTCAAGTAAAACCACAGGCACTATGTCTGCTGTAGCGAACGATTGTACAGGGTAATTCTTAACCGCTGTAAAATTAGTAATAGTTCCATTTCTCCTGCGCTTAACATCTGGAAAAGAAAACTGTCTTCCACTAGGCGTAGTAATCTTTTTAAATGTAAGTACCTCAGTAGCTAATTCTTTATGCCACCTCGCTATTCCTTTGTACTTTTCAATGAAGTGTTCATAGTATCTGGCTTCTGCTGGAGTTCTTCCGTATCCGGTAGCTCCGTAGAGAGGGGCGAAGGTGTGCATTTTTGCATTTTGTCTACTAGTCTCTTGACCCGCTTCTGTAATGACTTTCGCTGTGTATGCGTGGACATCAAACCCATTCTCAATTTCCTCCATTGCTGTACGGTCTTGTGACAGGAAAGCCGCCACCCTAAATTCTAACTGTGCGAAATCTGCCTCCATTATCTTGCCACCTTCCCAACGAGAGATGAACACTTTCTTAACAGGGAAAGTACCACCGCGAGGCATGTTCTGCATGTTAGGATCGCGTCCGCTAAACCTACCAGTAGATGTCATATGTTGGGTCAGTCGTACATGAAGCAAGCCATCCCTTTTAGTAAAGTTTCTTATGCCATCTACAAAACTATTTAGATATGTATCTACAGCACTCAATCTGCGAATCTTAGATAGAAAGTTTACTGCCTCATGCATACCCTTTGACAGAGCTATTCTTTCCAAGAATTCTAGACTAGCTTTACCTGTGCTGAAGCCATTAGCACTATGCCAATCTACGTTAGGTGCAGTAAACTTTAATCCTGCTAACTTGGGAAGCTCAGATAAAATGTAGCCTCGGCCTACGCAGGTAGGACACTTACTAGGATTCTTAAAATCACTACCGTTCTTTTTAGTTTTATAGAACAGTCCATTGCCTCTGCATTCTTTACACTTAATGGCTTTTGTTTTACGCACCACTACAGAGGATCTATTTACAAACTTTCTGAAGTTTTCCGGCTTCATGTACGGTTCTACATCACTAGCCCATTGGGTCTTGGCGATGGGCTTGCGGGAGTATATAACCCAAGATAACTGCTCAGGAGAGTTGAGATTAATAGGTGTGTCTCCCATCAGGTCTCTAACATTTTCTTGTAGTTCTTTCTGCAAGGCATTCTTTTCATTCTCAAACTCAATACGAACTTCTTCTAGGACATCTAAGTCTACAGTAAAACCATTTCTGTACATACGGGCTAACAAGGCACACGTATCCATAGTTAGATCCACTACACCCGATAGCACTCTATTAGAGTCATCCCTCATGTCAGTAGACTGATCATAGTAAAGCGCCATAGTGGTTTTTAAATCATCGTATAAGTATTCTTTAAGCTCTTCATAAGGGATCTTATCTACCGTATAGCCCTGCTTTAAGTATGTTTTTAGTGTGTCTGACTTCTGTGAAGACAATGCCCGTCTTTCTGCAACGGCATCTAGAGAGAGAGGCTGTTTAATACCCCTCTGTAGTATGTACTCAGATAGCATGGTGTCCCAGACCGCTCCTGTGTACTTAAATCCTGTCTCCCAAATCCAAAGCAAGTCGTGGGGTGCATTATGGGCAATCAGAAGGGTAGTTTTATCTAATAATGCCTGTAGCTCATCACAATCCTTCTTACGATCCTCATACTTACTGTCGTATTCAGTATGATCAAAGGTGTAGTGCTTAGGTGTGCCACCTTCTGGATAGACCCCGACCATAACCAATGAGTTGGTAGGCTCATAAGGGTCTAAATGTAGCTTACCGTCTCGTTTTACTACGGTATTCTCTACGTCAAGAACTAATTTCATTTTCATGTGCCTCTAAATATATAACTGCACGTTTTGCAATCTCCACGCTGTCACTAAAAGAGCCAAGACCTGAGTTGCAGTTAAAACATATCCACCCTCTAAAGGTATCTGTCTCATGGCAATGGTCCAACACCCACTGTTGTAATTTCTTCTGTCCATGAGATGCCAATTCTTCTAAGTCTAGTTGACAAATTGGACAGCTATGATCCGTACTAGGTGGTGATACTTCTTTTTTAAGCCTACTAATTGTCTGACTGTGTTTTTTCTGACACGCCCTACACTTACGCTTGACCTCCCCCGACTCCATATGCTGAAAGTTTTCTGGAGGCTGTCGGACACCGCACTTTTTACATACGATACCGTCTTCCTCCTCGTACTGAAGATAGTCCGAAAACATCTCCAGTTGATCATAGCTCACACACTATACCTTCCTGTGTAGTAGTTTAGGTTACAGGTTATACGCCCATGCCACCCAGACAGTTTGTTCTTAGCCACATTTAAATGTCTGCTAAAGCCATCGTCATCAACTCCCTCTGCGGGTGGATCTTTAGCAATCAATAGCATGAGATCCGCTTCACTGGCCTTACCTGTCTTGCTCCCCTCCATCATCGACTGATTAAGGCTAGTGCGTCCTTCTGCTTCAGCACTAAGCTGTGACATATAAAAGATTGCACAGCCATACTCTTTAGCTATCTGCCTAGCGTGAATAGAACAAGCCTTCAGCCCTTCGTGGGATTGATCTACCGCAAACTTATCGCCCATGTCTAGTATCACTATATCTGGATTATGTGCCTTGCACACTAATTCCACCCAGTCCATTGACTGGCCGGTAGCATCCTTGATTTTAATATTATCCTTGAGTTTAGCCCACTTGTGCTGTGCCTCACGCGGATTGTCACGTATCTCCCGCATGGTCATTCCACTAGCTACTGTTAGGTATCTTGCACCTACTCTATGCGTAGCCTCTTCGTTACATAAAATAATACACTTAGCACCTTGTTGAGCAAAACCATTTGGACCTGCTACAAGCGACGCATGGAAAGATGTCTTGCCTGTGTTTGGCCTAGCACCACCCACTATTAAATGCCCATCGTTAATACCTTCCACGCAATCCGCTAGAGTAGGTAGATTAAAATGCCATCTAGCTTCCAAATCGTTTTTGGACAGCAGTGTTTCAATCTCAAGATCGTCCCACTCGATATTCAAATTAGGTAAGAAATCATTCTGATAATTTTGTAGCAAGGAACGCAACGGCTCAAGAGAAGCACTCTTCTCATTCACGTAAGAGAATCCCATGTTAGATATATCTTCTCCAAGTTTCTTACGGAAAAGTCTAGATAGGATATCTGTAGCTACGTCATGGCCTAACGTGTGCTTAGTACGCATTTTATCAAATATGCTACGTGTGAATTCTTCTTTCTGTGAAGTGGTCATCGCAGGAAGACTAGAAAAGTACAGTCCTTCTAATTCAGATACAGAAATATCCCTATTGTATTTAGCCATAGCCTCATCAATAAGTGTCTTAACTTTGCTATGATCATTAGTGAACAAACGATGAGGGCATTTATCCCCTTTGTATTCATCGTAAAACTTTTTATTTAACAGGCTTTTTAGTAGTGACAATTCTTCCATCATTATTTTTTCCTCCACCGAATACACGATCCCACCCGTCACGATATTCTCTATTGGGTATTTTACTTACGATTTCTTTAGGCTTCTCTCTACTTTCCATCCAATCCTTATTGCGTTCCTGCATGGACTCTTTCCAATTTTTACTCATCCGTCTTTTCCTCAGTTGGTTTTTTTGGTTGACCATAAAACTTCATCCAGCATACATCACATAGACGATCAGGCCAATGTGAGAGTTTCGCATTGGTGTTTTCGTTGCAGTGATCACATTTGATTGGCTTTTTCTTGTTCACTCCGCTTTCCCCACGGTTTAGTTACCGTTTACTTGTGCGTAGCATCGTCTTTACTTTGCGTTGACCACGAGTAATTTCTTTGTCCGGCAACGTACCACGCTTCTTAATTTTACCCCACTTATTTTTAGTTATTCTAGTCTTTCCTTCCCCCTGTAAGGTTGTCAGGTACACCCATTTATTTCCAGTTGACGCATAAACTAAGCGATATCCAGAGCCGATTCGAGGTAGTTCCCCGCCTACGATTATTTCATATGCAGTTCTTTTCATATGCATCTCTCCTCCAAGACTTAGTAATCATCCAATGCCCAAAAGGTATACCCCCGTTCCATTCTTTATCACTGATCGCAGGCTCTCTTTGTTGCATTTTAAGTCCTAGCTTGGAAGCGTTTTTAGCTAAAAAATTATTAAGTGTTTTTTCTTTTTTTCCTAATGCCACAGCAATTTCAGCGCGTGAATAATTTTGTGATCGCATCTGGACTAAAACATTCACTTCTTCTTTTGTCCATGTACTACGGGGAAGTTGCTCATTTATCACTGTTACTACTAACGCCCCCTTGACTCCACTTTTTCGTAATCATCCAATGACCAAGTGGAACGCACCCCTGCCACGCCTTATCCAGAGGAGTAGGAAATGCAGCTAGCCCACCCATTTCTATCGTCTTTTTTCTGGTCTCATTGATATGCTCTTGATCTCGAAATGGTAGTCCCCGCTGTTTACGAATCTTACTCATCATTCCTTTGACTTGCGGGACACTACGATTCAATAAGATAGCCATATCACGATTGCTAGTTCCTTCGAGATAAAGAGTTACCATGCTCTCAATATCTGATCTTTCCCATCGTGGGGCGAAGCCACCCTTACGCCCTGCATCACATCTCGCCTTACTCATCTAACATCTCCTTTAAGTTATCTAAATCCTCAGTGTATTTATACTTTAAGTCATCCTGTAAGTTAAGTGCCTTCGCATCTAATTCTCTTGCAATCTTTAAGGTCTTGTCTCGCGCATCAGGATCAAGAGCTACAATAATTTTATTCCCAAACCACTTCTGTATGTACTGTTTATGAAACGCTGTTAGCTGTGTGCCAAGCAACGCAACACCAGACGCATTATCAAATAACTTACCTACAACATATGCGCTAATCGCATCCTCAACTATCACGGCAGTGTTTCCCCAACCGGAGATATAAGGAACTGGAGATGCGGAATAACGTAGCCACTTAGGCTTTCTGTTGGTCAGGGATCGTCCAACTGCATCTACCAACCCGACTCTTTCCGCATATACAGGAAACACCAGACGATCCTGTCGGACATCGTACATAACATCATTCTGATCTATGTCATATCGCTGTAAAAACATAGTATCTATGTGGTGTTTAGCCTCTGGGTAGGGTACAAGGTAGGGAGGTGCTACAAAAGGACATAGATACTGCTTAGAATCGCTCTCAGAGGCGTTCCTTTCAGCTAAGATTCTCTGGATGGTATACACATCCATATCCTTTCTCTCCGCACCTGCGACAGAGCAACTATTCTTATAACAATTGTAAAGAATATTGTCATACTCCACCGTTACAGTGAACGTGCCCTTACCACGGCAGAATGGGCAGTTGACCCGTGCAGTCTCTCCCGTGGACAGATTCAAAGAGGCGATGAATTCCCCTACCTTTCCCATGTCTAAACTTCCCCAGTAGATGTAGCACTCGCCTTGTGAACAGAGCGGAGCGTACACGCATTGGAAGCACCCGTCAATGTATTTTTCATATATGGCGTTACAGATTGCGGTGACTGATGGCCGGTAACTTGCATAATCTGCGCGATACCTACACCTGCCTCGACCATCTCAGTAGTTGCCGTTCGCCTGAGATCAGCGAGACGTAGCTCTGGACTGATACCGGAGGCGATGATCACCTTCTTTGCGACACGCGATACCACCTCAAGGCCGTAGGGTGCGTATCCCGTATCTGTACGTGCGTTAACATTGGGCGCAACGAATGGTTGCCAATCAAACTCAGCCTTCTGTTGTTGTAGCATACTGAATAGATTTTCAGATATCGGTAGATGAACTACTGCTCGACGCTTGGACTGTTCAAGATGCAATATACTGTTCTTGAAGTCGATGCTCTCCCAAGTAAGCATTCGCATGTCACCGATGCGCTGTGCCCATTCATATGCCATGTGAGCGATTAAACCAATACTACGAGTCTTAAAACTGCTGTATGCAGTATCTAAGAATGCCTCGACATCAGTTTGTTGCCACATCACCTTTCGTGGTTTGGGTGTTTCCCGTTGCACCATTGACCAAGGATTGGCTGTGACATGACCGTATTTCATACCGAAATTATACACCTTGCGTATCACTGCCGTAATTCGGTTTGCGAATGTGATTCCTCGATCTGATAACGTGTCATATATCTGTTGCGCCTCTGGAGCAGTGATCTTTGAGTAGTCAATGCTACCGACTGAACCATCGTATATTTTTGTATCTAATAATATTCTCATCCAATATCTATACTGATGTTGGGATGCGGTAACCCTATTAAAGTCACGGCTTTTAAAATACGAATCGACTAAACTCGCGATGGTTACTCCATTGATTTCCGATGTACTCATATTACTTACTCTCCTTTTCACCAAGTATGTTTCATCGAGGCTATATATCCCTTTTTACATTTGGCGGTGGCATCATGCGCTTCAAGCGCAAACTTTAACCGCGCCACTGCTATTTTAGCTTCCTCTCCACACACCTTATAGCTTTGATAGCCACTGCATTTTGCGGATGACGCATAGTAGAATTTCCCTGCCTTGCGTAGCTCAACATTACTAGTGTTCATCCACTCCCATAGCGCATCGCCATCAAGATGAGGGTGTTGATTTAGCTGTCTTAACTCTTCCGCTATGCTAGTTAGATCAGACATTAGTATTCTCCTCTTCACTTAGCCAATCCAAGTATTCTCCTACATATATACCTACAGACTCCCATTCCTCTTCCGACATAGGGCCGTCGGAAGACATTCCGTCAAATTCGTTGGCCTCATTATTAAGCCATGTGACTGCCTCCTCCGAGGTATCAAACAGCATTAGATCATCTTTTTCTGTTAGTACCCACTCACATCCGTTTAATGAAATTCCGTTCACGTATCGGTAAATCCCTATATTACTCATTAATATTCTCCTTTATTTCCAGATTATATCGTTCACGTAATTCTTGTAGAACTGCCCTATTGTTAACCCCCTCAACAACAAGATGTTTATGGCTAGCTAACCACCATCCGTCCTTGTGTGGAAACGGCTTTACTGTCGCACCTACACGAGATTGAAAATTCAACAGTGTAGTGTCAGAAGCCTTATTCATATTTACTTCTCCTATAAAAAAAAAACAGTATTGCATTACTAGAATGAATTAATATTGCAGTATTGCATTACTAGAATGAATTAATATTCTCCTGATACATAACCGAAAAGCACTGTTTTATTCTTCTGTGGGGGCAAATAGTACCCGTAAAGGCCAGATGACTACATTCAGATCTGCATTCTTTCATAGCGGTTACGTCAAATCCTGCCGACTCTAACGCGTTAATAATTTCATCACTAAGCTTGTATACCCCATCAAAATTTACAAGCATTTTTCCCTCAAACAAAAGACAGCCACAACAGTCATCTCCTAGTTCCTTATGCTCAAACCATCCGATACTGTAACCATTACCGTTGACCCGTGTTTGTGGTTCTACCGTGAAATTTTTTGTATGAACCAAGAGTCCACTCCAATCATCTTTGGGAGTTCCATTCTCTCTTTTCGTATAGCCCAAATGCGAATCCTGATAGTAAGCGTCAGTAAACTTGTAACTCATTTGATTTATCCCCCCTCTCAATACCTTCGCGCATGGAATTCCACCAGCATATCCCGATCTATGATGTATTGATTCCATAAAGTTTCATCGACGATTATGGAAACTCTTCCATCACCTGAATGCTCCACCGATTCGGGATCTTCCAACATACAAAGAACATTTCTTA
>TARA_R110000782_G_scaffold103991_20_pt1 | contig 16160 bp, 14 predicted proteins | sample TARA_R110000782 | Tara Oceans TARA_R110000782 (sample SAMEA4397859) | marine metagenome | biome: Polar Biome; feature: [SRF] surface water layer (ENVO:00010504); material: water (ENVO:00002006), including particulate matter (ENVO:01000060) such as... | depth 5 m
AGCGGTTCTTCAGCCGCGAAGTCTGCGTCATCCGGTCCAGGATGAGCACCCCGTCGAGGTGATCGATCTCGTGCTGCCAGCACCGCGCCAGCAGTCCGGTCGCCGCCAGCCGCACCGTCTCCCCGTCCGGGTTCATCGCCTCCATCGTGACCGTCGCGGGCCGGTTCACGTCCCCCGTGATCCCCGGCAGCGACAGGCACCCCTCGCTGTACGGCACCACCCCGCGGTCCGAGCCGACGATCCTGGGGTTCAGCCACACCTGCGGCCCGGTCGTCGCGCCCGGGGGGTCCGAATCCGCCGACCGCTCCTCCTCGGGGTCCGCCGGCACGTCGCACACGAAGATCCGCCACGACAGGCCCACCTGCGGCCCCGCCAGCCCGATCCCCTCCGCCCCGCGCATCAGTTCGATCATCCGGCGTCCGACCGCCCGGACCTCGTCCGTCGGTTCGACCGCCGAAGCCTTGATCCGCAGGACCTCGGCCGGATACAGCTGGATACGCAGAAGGGAGGGATCAACCATCGTCCGACAATCGTATGGCCCGCAAACCCGCCGCAACGCCCTCCGCGCCCCGCGGCCCGCTCACCCGCGTACACTTCCCGCCCACCCAGGAGGCGGCACCCCGTGGCGATATTCGGCAAGAAGACAGCGGCCCCCGGCGGCGACGACGACGCCCAGAACACCCCCTTCAGCCCCCAGAAGGCCAAGGCGTTCTGGGACCGCGCCGGCGTCGTCCACGACTCGGGCAACTACGAGTACGCCATGCAGCTCTGGCTCAACGGCCTCGCATGGGACCCCACCAACTTCGAGTCCGTCCGCAGCTTCCTCCGCTCCGCCGATTCATTCCTCCAGGAAAATCCCAAGGGCAAACTCAGCAAGGAAACCAAGGCCGGCCTCAACGCCAAGGGCGACGTCCGCAAGTTCATCGAGGCCCTCCTCGACTTCGGCATCAAGAGCACCGACTCCGGCGCCGCCGTCCGCGTCACCGAGGCCGCCGCCCGCATCGGCGTCAAACAGGCCGGCGTCCTCCTCGGCCAGCACGCCCTCGCCCTCGCCCAGCAGGACGGCAAGCCCCGCAAGGACACCTTCGTCAAGCTCCTCGACTCCTTCGAGAAGCTCGAGGCCTACCAGCTCGCCGCCCAGGCCGGCGAGATCGCCACCCGCCTCGACCCCAGCGACGGCGAGCTCCAGGCCCGCGTCCGCAACATGATGGCCAAGAACACCATGTCGCAGGGCGGCTTCGACGACACCGGCGAAGAGGGCGGTTTCCGAAAGAACATCCGCGACGCCGACAAGCAGTCCCAGCTCGAGCAGGAAGACTCCGTCGCCAAGACCGGTTCCGTCAAGGATCAGATCGTCGCCCGCGTCGAGGCCGAACACGCCGCCCGCCCGGACGACCTGCCCACCGTCACCAAGTACGTCAAGGCCCTGCTCGACCGGGGCAAGCCCGCCGACGAGCTCAAGGCCATGTCCCTGCTCGGCAAGGCCTACAAGGACAGCGGCCAGTTCCGCTTCCGCAAGATGGCCGGCGAGATCCAGATCAAACGCTCCCAGAAGACCGTCGAAAAGCTCCGCGCCGCCGCCGAGGCCGACGGCGCCCCCCCCGAGGCCGCCGAGAAACTCCAGGCCGCCGAGCAGGCCTTCCGCAAGCAGCAGCTTGAGGAACTCCGCCTGCAGGTCGAAAACTACCCCACCGACCTGGGCATGAAGTTCCAGCTCGGCAAGGTCCTCGCCGCCATGGGCGAGCACGAGTCCTCCATCGAGCAGTTCCAGCAGGCACAGGACGACGCCAAGATCCGCCGCCAGGTCCAGCTCGAGATGGGCCGTTCCTTCCTCGCCATGGGCGGCTGGGACGACGCCGCCGTCAACACCTTCCGCGCCGGCCTCGACGGCATGCCCGACGACTCCACGCCCCTGGGCATGGAGATGCGATACGGCCTGCTCTGCGCCCTCCAGGCCAAAGCGGTGGGGGAGAAGAGCGCCGAAGCCGCCGAGGAAGCCGACCGCATCGCCGCAAGCATCGCCATGCAGAAGTTCAACTTCCGCGACGTCCGCGACCGCCGCGAGCAAATCAAGGCCCTCCTCGCCGAGATGCGGTCCTGACCATGCCCGCCCCCGAGGCCACCCCGGCCGTCGCGATCATCCCGGCCCGCCTCGGGTCCACCCGCTTCCCGGGCAAGGTGCTCGCCTCCGACACCGGCCGCCCCCTCGTCGCCCACGTCGTTGAACGCGCCCTGATGGCCAAGTCCGTCGGCCGTGTGGCGGTCGCCACCGACGCCCCCGAGGTCGCCCGCGCCCTCCAAGGCTCCGGCGTCGAGGTCGTCATGACACGGGTCGATCACCCCAATGGAACCAGCCGCCTCGCCGAGGCCGCCGAAGTCATGGGCCTGACCGACGACACCCTCGTCGTCAACGTCCAGGGCGACGAGCCCGAGATCGACCCCGACCTGATCGACGAGACCGTCGCCGCCACCCGACGCTCCCAAGAGCCCATGGGCACCCTGGCCGCCCCCTTCCGTCCGGGCGAAGACCCCCGCAACCCCAACATCGTCAAGGTGGTGGTCCGATCCGGGCCCGACGGCATCGCCCGAGCGATCTACTTCTCCCGCGCCCCGATCCCCTTCGACCGCGACAACGCCCTCCGCCACAACGACAACCCCGAAGGGGCGATCCGCCCCCTCAAGCACGCCGGCCTCTACGTCTACCGCCGCGCCGCCCTCGACCGCTTCGTCGCCATGCCCGAATCCGGCCTCGAGCGGACCGAAAAACTCGAACAGCTCCGCGCCGTCGAGGCGGGCTGGTCCATCGCCGTCCTCGTCCGCGAGTTCTCCCACGTCGGAATCGACACCCCCGAGCAGTACGAGGCCTTCGTGGCCCGCTGGCGCGAATGGGGCTCGGTCTAAGCCCATCACCCGCCCCGCCGGCGCCCCCGCGCTGGTAAGATGTGGGATGCCCCCCCCCAACAGCCAGCCCGACGCGAACGGACCTCGCAGCCGCGGCGGGAGCGACCTGCTCGCCGCCGCCGGTGACACCGCCATGACCAACAGCGAGTACTACTCGCCGGTCCCGGACGGCTACCGCTTCGGCCAGCACAAGTACGTCGTCGTCCTCGGCACCGTCATGTCCGGCCTGGGCAAGGGCATCTTCAGCTCCTCCATGGCCAAGGTCCTCAAGGACAAGGGCCTGACCGTCGCCCCCATCAAGATGGAGGGCTACCTCAACATCGACTCCGGCACCCTCAACCCGTACCGCCACGGCGAGGTCTTCGTCCTCGACGACGGCACCGAGTGCGACATGGACCTGGGCACCTACGAGCGCCTGCTCGACCAGAACCTCGTCCGCCGCAACTTCATCACCGCCGGCCAGATCTACTCCGAAATCCTCGACCGCGAACGCCAGGGCGTCTACCTCGGCCGCGACGTCCAGATGATCCCCCACGTCACCGGCGAGGTGAAACGCAAACTCCGCGAGCTCGCCCTCCGCGGCGACGGCAAACGCCCCGCCGACGTCGTCTTCGTCGAAGTCGGCGGCACCGTCGGCGACTACGAGAACGGCTTCTACATCGAGGCCCTCCGCGAACTTGCCTTCGAGGAAGGCCCCGGCAGCGTCTGCTTCGTCGCGCTCACCTACGTCATCGAGCCGCCCGCCCTGGGCGAGCAGAAGTCAAAGGCCGCCCAGCTCGGCATCCAGCGACTGATGGAGACGGGCATCCAGCCCCACCTGATCGCCTGCCGCGCCGAGAACGTGGTCCAGCACAAGGTGCTCGAGAAGATCGCCATGTTCAGCAACGTGCCAATGCGGCGCGTCTTCTCCATGCACGACCGCGACAGCATCTACACCATTCCCGACGAGATGCGCGCCGAGGGGCTCGACCGAGAGATCCTCAGCATCCTCGGCATACACGACCGCGTCGACACACGCCACGAGGACGACGCGCGCCAGAACTGGACCACCTTCGTCCGCGGCCTCAAGAGCGAGCACGAGCACACCGTCCGCATCGGCATCACCGGCAAGTACGCCGACCTCCGCGACGCGTACGCCTCCATCGACAAGGCCCTCGAGCACTCCGGCGCCCACCTCGGCTGCCGCGTCGAGCAGGAATGGATCGAGACCACCGAGATCAACCAGTCCAACGCCGCCAAACGCCTCGCCGGCCTCGACGGCGTCATCGTCCCCGGCGGCTTCGGCTCCCGCGGCGTCGAGGGCAAGATCGCCTGCGTCAAACACTGCCGCGAGTCCGGCGTCCCCTACCTGGGCATCTGCCTGGGCTTCCAGGTCGCCGTCATCGAGTTTGCACGCCACGTCCTCGGCATCGCCGACGCCTCCAGCACCGAGTTCGACCCCATGTGCGGCTCGCCGCTCATCTCCGAACTCCCCGACCAGAAAAAGATCGAGGGCCTCGGCGGCACCATGCGCCTGGGCGCACAGGACGTCCAGATCACCCCCGGCACCCTCGCCTCCTTCCTCGCCGGCGGCTCCACCAGCATCCGCGAACGCTTCCGCCACCGCTACGAGGTCGACCCCTCTTACATCGAGCGCCTCGAGGCCGGCGGCCTCATCTTCTCCGGCCGCCACCCCGAGCAGCCCATCATGCAGATCCTCGAACTGCCCTCCACCGCCGTCGCCTCCGAGGACGTCGCCCCGCGCAAGCCCCTGACCCACCCGTACTTCATCGGTGCCCAGTTCCACCCCGAACTCACCAGCCGCCCGCTCAGCCCCCAGCCCATGTTCATGGGGCTCGTCGCTGCCGCCATGCGCCACCACGCAGGCCCGGACGCGGACGCCCTCAAGGAACTCTCCCGGTCCCCCAAGGTCCGCAGGTGGCTCCGCGACCCCGGCGGCCTGACCACCAAGGCCGTCTGACCACCCGCTCCCGAGCCCCGGGAGAATCAGAATCCCCCGTCCCGGCGGTCCGCCGCCCGGAATCCGCGCCGGATGTACGCCGCGGTGCGCTGTTTCATGGAACTGCGCGCCGAACCGCTTGAACCCGCGGCCGCGCGCGATACCTTGCGTCCATGCAAGCACACGCCACCACAGACAACGCCGTCCACACCATCGTCGCCCTGCTCACCGACCGAACCCGCTCGGTCATGCAGCTCTGCGACCTCACCGGGCTCGACCTGCCCACCCTCGCCCGACTCATTGAGTCCGAGCCCGTCCAGTCCGCCCTCGCCGCCGTGCGTCGCATCACCGCCGTCCGCCTCGAGTTCATCGCCGCCGAGTCGGACTTCATCGCCACCGCGGTCCTGCAGGACATCGCAAAGACCACCCCCGACGCCCCCCGCGCCGCAGAGATCGCCCGCAAGGCCGCCAACGCCATCCGCACCAAGAAATCACAACCGCGCCAACCCAATGAGCCGCGGGCTTCAGCCCGCGCGGTCGCCCAAGAACCAACCCACCCGAACCCGATCCCCGAACACCCGTCCCCCAATCCCGGACACGCCCAACGAAGCGCCGACCGCGATCAACTAAGCGAAACCTCGCCCAACCACCCAGCAAACCCTATGAACACCCGACCAACGAACGCACCCGGACGCACCGTCCAGCAGCACATCGAAGCTACGCCCGAACCAAGCCCCCCGCGCCCCGCTGCGACCCCAGCGCCCTCCGCGGTAAGGTAAACGAAAGGGCGCCAGGCAACCCCCCGTTCACACCGAACGCCCCAGCCCAAAGCCGCTACGCGGGAGACAGCCGCCCCAGCGTCACCCCCGCGTCCCACAGAATGCACGCGCTCAGCCGGTCCGGCCGCCCCTGCTGCACCTGACAGTTGTGCAGCAGCGTTTGCGCGTGCATCAACGCCGCGCCCGCCACCCCGGCGTCCGGCTCCCGCGCCGCCAGCACCACGAACACGTGGATCCCCCACGGGTGGTTCGTCCCGTTGTCCGGCTGCAACTCGTCCACCTGCCACCGCGCCGCGTCCAGCGCCCGATCGATCATCCCCGGCTCGCCCCGGTCCAGCCCCAGCCGGAACAACGCGTGCATCGCGCTCAGCTCCGTCTCCGTCCGCGACTCGATCGCGATCTCCGCCAGCCCCGGGTCCAGAGGCCCGCGCCCCGAACCAAACTCCGCCACCGGGCTCTCGCCGTTGTGAACCGCCCACCACAGCCGGTCGTCCAGGTCCAGCCGCCCCGACCCGGCCGGGCCGGGGTCGATCCCCAGCACCGCCGACAGAAAAGGCGTGGCCACCCGCGCCCGGTTGCCCAGTTCGTCGCTGAACGCCTCCACCCACGCCCGGCGCTCGTCCGAGCCCGCACCCGCCTCCGCCACCGGCGTCCCGCCCAGCGAGCGCGACGCCACCGCACGCAAACGCGCGGTCCAGGGGCCGATCAGTTCGTCCGCCGCAGCCACGGCCCATGGTACGACCGGGCCGATCGGACCGACGCAGCCGCCCCGCCAACCGACCTTCTCGCGACCCGCTACGCTCACCCGATGCGCCTGCTCGACGCCCCCGATCCCGGATTCACCAGCGGCTGCGTGCTCGTCCCCACCATGGGCGCGCTCCACGCCGGCCACGCGGCCCTCATCGCGCGCGCCCGCTCCATCGCCGACCAGCGCCGCGCCCGCGTCGTCGCCACCGTCTTCGTCAACCCCACCCAGTTCAACGAATCCACCGACTTCGAACGCTACCCCCGCACCCTCCGCGAAGACCTCGCCCTCTGCGAACGCGCCGGCGCCGACGCCGTCTTCGCACCCGCGTCCCACGTCGTCTACCCGCCCGACACCACCATCCCCACGCCGTTGCTGCCAAAGGTCGCAACGCTGCCCGGCCTCGAGGACGCCCACCGCCCGGGACACTTCGCCGGCGTCTGCCAGGTCGTCTCCCGCCTCTTCGACCTGACCAGCCCCGGCGTCGGCGTCTTCGGCGAGAAGGACTGGCAGCAGCTCCAGGTCATCCGCGCCATGACCATCGCCCAGTTCCGGCCCATCGACATCGTCCCCGCCGAGACCGTCCGCGAGCCCGACGGGCTGGCCATGAGCAGCCGCAACCGCCTCCTCGACCCCGAGTCCCGCGAGCGGGCCGCAGGCATCCACCGGGCCCTCGCCCGCGCCGCCGCCCAACGCTCCGGGCCCGCCGAGGCCGAACGCGTGCTGGCCGAGTCGCTCGCCGACGCCGGCATCTTGCCCGAGTACGCGGTCGTCCGCGACGCCCGCACCCTGCTCCCGCCGAAGGCCGCCCACGACGGTCCCTGCCGGGCGCTCGTCGCAGCCCGGGTCGGCGGCGTCCGTCTCATCGACAACGTCCCCTGGCAACCCACCTAGACTGGCCCTTATGACGACGACCACCCTCGCCCAGACGCCCCTCCGCGCCTTCCACACCGACCACAACGCACAGCTGGTCGACTTCGCGGGCTGGGAGATGCCCCTCAAGTACGCCACCGCCGTCCGCGAGGAGCACGAGCAGACCCGCCGCGCCGGCAGCCTCTTCGACGTCTCCCACATGGGCCGCGTCATGATCTCGGGCCTCCACGCCCGCCGCCTGCTCGAACGCGTCTGCTCCCGCCGCATCGGCGACATGCAGGACGGCCAGTGCCGCTACACCCTGATCTGCAACGACCGCGGCGGCGTCCGCGACGACGTCATCGTCATGCGGATGGAAGCCGACGAGTACCTCGTCGTCGTCAACGCCGCCAACCGCCTCAAGATCCTCGACCACATCAAGGCCGTCATCGCCGACCGATCCTTTTCCGTCAAGCTCGAGGACCGCACCGAGAAGACGGCCATGGTCGCCCTCCAAGGCCCCAAGGTCATGGACCTGATATCCGGCGTGTCCAAGGAGATCCCCACCCTCAAGCGGTACCGCTTCACGGTCAAGAACCTGATGATCCTGAAACTGATCGTCAGCCGCACCGGATACACCGGCGAGGACGGCGTCGAGGTCATCCTGCCCGCCTCCGCCGTGGGCATGGCCATGAAGCTGCTGCTCAAGGACGTCGACCAGACCAAGGCCGACGCGGTCCTCAAGCCCGCCGGACTGGCCGCACGCGATTCCCTGCGGCTCGAAGCCGGCATGCCCCTCTACGGCCACGAGCTCGGCGAGGAGATCAACGCCCTCTCCTGCGGCGTGGACTTCGCCATCTCGCTGGACAAGTCCGTCGAACGCGACGGCGAGAACTTCATCGGCCAGGACGCCCTCGTCCGCACCCGCGACGCGGGCGGGCCGGAGTCCAAACTCGTCGGCATCGAGATCGAGGGCAAGCGGACCGCCCGCCAGGGCATGCCGATCCTGGTCGGCGGCGAGCCCTCGGGCACGGTCAGTTCCGGCTGCCTCAGCCCCACGCTGGACAAGTCCATCGCCATGGGCTTCGTCAAGGCCGCCGACAGCGCGGTCGGGACCGCGGTCACCATCGACGCCGGCCGGGCCACGCTGCCGGGCACCATCGTGCCCATGCCGTTCTACAAGGCCCCCAAGAACTGAGCCGCCAAAGCTGATCTGGCGAGCCTTGGATCAGGGCTCGAGCAGCGACTTGCCGGCCTCGTCCGCGTCCGGGCGGATGCGACGCCCGACGGCGTACATCAGGTGGAACGCCAGGTTCAGGCCCAGCACCGCCAGCGCGGTCAGGGCGAGGATTCGCCCCGTCGCCTCCACCCGCGACAGCGTCCAGACGAGTTGCAGCACGCACAGGGCCGCCACGAACAGCAGCGTCGGCCCGCGCCGGACGCGGGCGACGACCCAGGCCCCCAGCGGTGCGCCGAACAGCACCACCGGTGCCGCCGCCAGCCAGTTGCTGAACACCTCGTGGCTGACGTCCCCGTCCGCGACGGTCAGCGCCGTCCCGATCAGCGAGTTGAACGCCATCAGCACCACGCTGGTGGCGATCGCCGGCCGCAGGTCGCTGCGCATGATCAGCACCAGGGCGGTGTAGATCACCATGTCCACGCCCACGCCGGTCAGCCCGGTGGCCACGCCGCCGATCAGGCCCGCCGCCAGGCCCAGGCCCGCGTCGGCGCGCCGGCCGAGGGTGGGGGGGTGGTGGTGGGCGAGCATGGAGCGCAGCTTGACCAGGGTCAGCATCCCGAACCCGCCCCAGATGCAGGCGAAGGTCAGCTTGACCGCGGTCGCGGGCACGTGCGGGAAGATCAGGTAGTGGGTGGCCACGAGAGAGACGGCCGACGCGCCGGCCGCCCACGGCAGCACGCCCCACGCCAGCGTCCGGCGAGCGCACAGGATGTAGATCGAGGCGCTGGTCATCCCGATCGACTGGATCAGGAAGCTGAACTGGCGGCCGAACTCTGCCGGCTGGTCGAAGAGCAGCACCAGGATCGGGAACCCGATGGTGCCCCCGCCCATGGGCGTCGAGCCGGCGACGTACGAGCCGAGCGTCATGGCCACGGCGATGGGCCAGTGGTCCGCGACGCGGTCCCACCAGTTGTTGGTCACGACCAGCGTGACCCAGACCGTCAGGAACGCGGCCACCCAGACGAACCAGGGCGACATCCGGGTCGCCCCGGCCCGGACCGGTCCGGCGGCCGCGGGCTCAGCGAGGGGTTCGGGCATGCGTCATGGATTGGGCAGCTGGACCCATTCGCCCTTGGTGTGGCGGACGATCTGGCCGGTGGACTCGTAGATGACCTGCTCGGCGATGTTGGTGCAGTGATCGCCCATGGTCACGGCCTGGAAGGCGATGGCGTGCAGCTCGAAGGCGACCTCGACGCTCATGCGTCCGTCGGCCACGCGTTCTTCGGCGTCGCGGACGATCAGCTCGTTGAACTTGAGGACGGCCCCCTCGCTGGCGAGCACGGACTTGGCCAGGGGCGCGTCGCCCTGGCCGAAGGCCTTGACCGAATCGCGCACGATCCCGATCACCGAGTTGGTCATGACCAGAAGGGTTTTGGGGAAGGGCGTGGTGCGGTCGCCGAGGCGGATGACCCGCTCGGCCACCTCGGTGGCCGCGTCGGCGATGCGTTCGAGTTCGTTGTTGACCTTGACGCAGGTCAGCACCGAGCGGACGGGGCCCTCGGCGAGCTGGCACTGCTGGCTGGCGGCCCGCATGAGGATGTCCACGCAGCGTCGTTCGATCTCGACGTCGAGGCGGTCGACCTCGTCGTCGCGTCCGAGGATGGCCGAGGCGACGTCGGTGTCGCGCTGGTAGACCGCCTCGAAGGCCTCGGCGGCCATCTCGGTCACCTTGTGGCCTTGCCGGGTCAGCGAGGCCCGGATGGACGCGAGCTCGGTACGGAACTGATCGGGGGTGATGGGCATCCGGTCCTGTACCCTTCGCATCCTCGGCCCGGTGGCCTTGGGGCCGGCCGCGCGTCCGCACACGGGACCACGGGGTCGGTCCAACAAGCCTATCCTCGCGCCCGCCCGAATGCACCCACTTTCGCGACGAACAGATGGAGAACACCCCATGGCTTTTGATATCGAGCTGATCCACGCCCGCCAGGTCCTTGATTCTCGGGGCAACCCGACCGTGGAGGTCGAGGTGGTGCTCGAATCGGGCGTGGTCGGGCGGGCGGCGGTGCCCTCGGGCGCGTCCACCGGCGAGCACGAGGCGGTCGAGCTGCGGGACGGGGGCTCGGAGTGGATGGGCAAGGGCGTGGCCAAGGCCGTCGAGCACGTCAACCAGCGGATCTCGCTGGAGATCGAGGGTCTGGACGCGCGGGATCAGGAGGGCATCGACGCCGCCATGCTGGAGATCGACGGCACGCCCAACAAGGGCGAGCTGGGCGCCAACGCGATTTTGGGCGTGTCGATGGCGGTCGCCAAGGCCGCGGCAGAGACTTCGGGCCTTCCGTTGTACCGCTACCTGGGCGGGACGGGCGCCAAGACGCTGCCCGTGCCGATGATGAACATCCTCAACGGCGGCAAGCACGCGGACAACACGGTGGACTTCCAGGAGTTCATGATCCAGCCTTGGGGGTTCGACGACTTCACCGAGGCGCTGCGGGCCGGCACGGAGATCTACCACCACCTCAAGGGCGTGCTGAAGAAGCGCGGCATGTCCACGGCGGTGGGCGATGAGGGCGGCTTCGCGCCGGACCTGAAGGACAACGAGGACGCGCTGAAGATCATCGAGGAGGCCGTCGGCAAGGCCGGGTACACCTGGGGCGAGCAGATCTTCGTGGCGCTCGACCCTGCGACCAGCGAGCTCTGGAACGAGGCGGAGAAGGACGGCAAGAAGGGCTACAAGTTCTTCAGTTCCTCGCAGGAGATCGTCTCGTCGGACGACATGGTGTCGATGTGGGCCGAGTGGTGCGGCAAGTACCCGATCCGCTCGATCGAGGACGGCCTCGCGGAGAACGACTGGGACGGCTGGGCCAAGCTGACCGCCCGGCTGGGCGACAAGGTCCAGATCGTGGGCGACGACCTGTTCGTGACGAACAAGAAGTTCGTGGAGAAGGGTGTGGCGAAGAAGGCCGCCAACGCGGTGCTGGTCAAGGTCAACCAGATCGGCACGCTGTCGGAGACCTTCGACGCGGTCAACTACGCCCAGCGGAACCGCTTCGCGTGCGTGCTGAGCCACCGTTCGGGCGAGACCGAGGACTCGACGATCGCCGATATCGCGGTGGCGACAAACTGCGGGCAGATCAAGACGGGGGCCCCGTGCCGCAGCGACCGCAACGCCAAGTACAACCAGCTGATCCGTATCGCGGAGGAGCTGGGCGGGCAGGGCGTGTACGGCGCGAACACCTGGTGGCGCGCCTGACGGCTCGGCGGTCGCCCGCCAACCCGCCTGAACGGGTGGGTCGAGGGCCGATCGTGTTGCAAACATCATTGAAACAAACTGTTCAGATATCGCCCCTGCCCCTTTCCAAGGGGCTTTGTGCTTTGGGGCGGCGTCGCCTTCTGGCATACTGCGGGTTCGTGGGGTTCTGAACCAGAGCGGGACCCTGGTGGTTGAAAGAGAGAACGGCAAGAGAAAGGGATTCCCATGCTTCGATTGATCACAGCGGCCGCGGTCGCCGCGTTCGCCACGGGCGCGTCCGCGCAGTACTTCTCCGATCTGGAAGCCGACAACGGCGGCTGGGCTGGCACCGGCGATTGGCAGTGGGGCATGCCCACGGGCTTCGTCGGCGGTTTCAGCTCCACCGAGCCCAACGGCGGCTTCTCCGGCGACAATGTCTGGGGCACCGTCCTCGGCGGCAACCACTCGCCCAGCACGATCAGCTCGCTGACGCAGACGATCAACGTCTCCGGCTTCACGAGCCTGTCGCTGGACTTTTACGAGTGGTCGGACTCGGGCGGCAACGCCTTTGACACGGCCAAGGTGTTCGTGAACGGCACCGAGGTCTATCTGAGCGACGGTGACAGCGGTGACGCGTGGCGGCTGGTCTCGCTCGACCTGTCGGCCTTCGACGGCGCGGCCTCGCTCGATATCAACTTCGAGTTCTCGACCACCGCCGTGGTCGAGCGCACGGGCTGGTACCTCGACGACATCGCGGTCCGCGGCGTGCCGGCCCCGTCGGCCGTGGCGCTGCTCGGCCTGGGTGGCCTCGCGGCGGCGCGTCGCAGGCGCTGATCTCGAACGGCTGTATCGGTACGCACAGGCGGGCCGGCGCGGGAGCGTCGGCCCGCTTGCTTTTTGCGTGTCGGGGCGGGTGGGATCACTCGGGGCCGGCGCGGGCGTGCCGGCGAAGGGGCTGGGTGTGACCGGTGTTGCGGCCGGCGTCAGAACGAGCAGACGGGGCCCGGGCTGCTACCGTGGGGGGATGAGCCAAGAGCCCCGCCTCCGCGTCGCCGGTGAACGCGTTCTCCACGCCGGCCGTTCGTACGACTTTGTTGAGCTGGACGTTGATCACCCCGACGGGGTGCGGCGGACCAAGCCGGTGGTGCGCCACCGCGGGGCGGCGTGCGTCATCCCGATCATCGACACGCCCGACGGGCCCGAGGTGGTGATGGTGCGCAACGACCGGGTGACCATCGGGGACTTCCTGCTCGAGCTGCCGGCGGGGGGCATCGACGCGGGCGAGGAGCCGGCGGCGGCCGCGGCGCGCGAGCTGGAGGAGGAGACGGGCTACCGGGCCGCAACCGTCGAGCCGCTGGCCCGGTTCTATACGACGCCGGGCCTGACCGACGAGCTGATGCACGCGTTCGTGGCCCGGGGCCTGACCCGTGTGGGGCAGAAACTGGAGCCGTACGAGGTGCTGACGGTGCATCGCGTGGCCGTGGGGGACCTGTTCGCGATGATCGACCGGGGCGAACTGAGCGACGGCAAGACGATCCTGTCGCTGCTGTGGGCCCGGCGTGCCGGGATGCTCGGGGGCTAGCCTTGACCATGCCGCGTGATCCGTGGACATCCGGGGTGACGTCGGGCCCCGGGCGGGACGGGGCGTCGGGTCGCGCGTTCGCCATCGGGCGGCTGCTGGGCGACGGCGAGAACCCACTGCGGTGGGGCGTGCCGCTGGGGCGGGTGTGGGGCGTGCGGGTGCGGGCGCACTGGCTGTTCGTGGCGTACGTCCTGTCGCAGTTGATCTTCACGCTGCCACGCCAGCACGCGGGTGTGGTGTTCGTGCTCCCGATGATGGCGGCGTTGTTCGTGCTGGTGCTGCTGCACGAGTTCGGCCACTGCCTGGCGTGCCGGCGCGTGGGGGGCGAGGCGGACGAGGTGGTGCTGTGGCCATTGGGCGGGCTGGCGTTCTGCCGCGCGCCGCACGATTGGCGGAGCGAGCTGGTCACGGTGCTGGGGGGGCCGGCGGTCAACGCGGTGCTGGCGCCGGTGTTGGCGGGGGCGATCTTCGGGCTGACGGGTTCCTGGCGGGCGGCGGTGCCGGACCTGCTGGACCTGGGCGGGTCGGTGCTGCGGGTCGAGTCGGCGTACGGGTCGATGCCCTGGTGGCTGATCGTGCTGTGGTCGCTGCACGTGGCCAACGCGGCGCTGCTGGTGTTCAATCTGGCGGTGCCGATGCTTCCGCTTGATGGGGGCCGAATCGTGCAGTGCCTGCTGTGGCGGGCGGTGGGGTATCACCGGTCGCTGTGGATCTCGGTGCACGTCGGGCTGGCGGCGGCGATGGGGCTGGTGGTCGCCGGGCTGGTGCTGGCGGACGGGAAGATGCTGCTGGCGGTGGGGGCGTTGGGCGCGGCGGTGTGCTGGCTGGAGCGGCGGCGCTACCAGTTCCTGGCGGGGGTCGAGCCGGGGTTGGACCGCCCGGCGGGCCCGGTGGTCACGCAGGGGGCACCGACGCCGGACGAGCTGGAGGCCGCGGAGGGGGACGATCAGGGCGAGGTGGACCGGATTCTGGAGAAGATCTCGCGGGTGGGGATGGGGGGCCTGAGCGGGCGGGAGCGGCGCGTGCTCAAGCGGGCGACGGAACGGAGCCGAGAAACGAAAGGGCCCGGGCTCCGATCCGACCAATGATCCTCCGGCCAACTCACTCACGGACGAATACCGGATTCAGCAAGGAGCGGCATGGGGATCTACGACCGAGACTACACGCGGGCCGATCGCGGCGGGGGCTATCGCGATTCCTACGGTGCGTCCGGGCCGGGGGGCGGGGGGCGCGGTGTGTCGCGCATGTCGATGTGGACGGTCAACACGTGGCTGATCGTCAGCAACGTGGCGATCCACATCCTGGCGCTGACGGTGTTCGTGTGGAAGCTGCCGGCGGATCGGAACTCGGTCTTCGCGGTCGTTTCATCGACGGGGGTGCCGAAATGGTTCGTGCTTCATGAGTTCGGGCACTTCTCGACGGCCAAGGGATTCTTCGAGATCGTCCAGAGCCAGAGCGGCAACCAGCTCGTGCTGAACCTGCAGGTGTGGCGGCTGCTGACCTTCCAGTTCCTGCACGATCCGAGTTCGATCTGGCACCTGCTGCTGAACATGTTCGGGCTGTGGGTGTTCGGGCCGATGGTCGAGCAGGTGCTCGGGCGGCGGAAGTATCTGGCGTTCTACCTGGTGTGCGGCATCATGGGCGGCGTGCTCTACGTGCTGCTCAACCTGCTCGGCATGATGGGGATCAACCTTCCGGGCGTGCTCGACAGCGATCCACGCACGCCGCTGGTGGGCGCGTCCGCGGGCGTGTTCGGTGTGATCATCGCGTGCGCGTATCTGGCGCCCAACGCGGTGGTCCAGCTGATCTTCCCGCCGATCCCGCTGAAGATGAAGTATTTCGCGTATGGCTATGTGGGGTTCGCGTTGTTGAACCTTCTCATCTCGGGGAAGAACGCCGGGGGCGACGCGGCGCACATCGGCGGGGCGATCGCGGGATACTTCTTCATCCGCAACCCGCACCACCTGCTGGACTTCTTCGACGTGCTCGGCAACTCGAAGAAACCCAAAGGCCCGCGGAAGCCGGGCAAGCCCGGGAGGGCCCGGGCGCCGTCCGAGGAGGAGATCGACCGCATCCTGGACAAGGTCAATCTCAAGGGGATCCAGTCGCTGACTACCAAGGAGAAGAAGGTGCTGGAGAAGGCCAGCCGCGAGGGACGCGGGCGGTAGCGGCGCGGTCCGACTAGCCTTGCCACGATGCCTGAACCCCTTCGCTTCACGGTACACGCCCGGTCCGGCCACGCACGCGTGGGCACGGTGGACACGCCGCACGGGTCGTTCGAGACGCCGGCGTTCATGCCGGTGGGCACGCGGGGGAGCGTGAAGGGCGTGCTGCCGCACATGGTGCGACAGACCGGGGCTCAGATCCTGCTCAATAACACCTATCACCTGATGCTGCGGCCGGGGTCGGAACTGATCCGGCGGCTGGGCGGGGTGCACCGGTTCATGAACTGGGACGGGCCGATCCTGACCGATTCGGGCGGGTACCAGGCGTACTCGATGGCGGACATCAACGCGGTGGACGACGAGGGGGTGTCGTTCAAGTCGATCGTGGACGGTTCGACGATCCGGATGACGCCCGAGTCGGCCACGCGGATCCAGAACGAGCTGGGGCCGGACATCATGATGGCGTTCGACGACTGCCCGCCCTCGGTGGATCCGGGCGCGGCGCCGGTGAGCCAGGCCCGGCTACGCCACGCGGCGCGGCGGGACGCGTCGCGCAAGGGCGGGTACGACCACGCGACGCGCCTGGACATCGCCAACGAGCGGACGGTGCGGTGGCTGGAGCGGTGCAAGGCGGCCCACGCCCGGCCGGACGAGCAGGCCCTGTTCGGGATCATCCAGGGGGGGACGGACTTTGACCGGCGGGACTGGTGCCTGGAGCGGATCTGCGGGATCGACCTGCCGGGGTACGCCATCGGCGGGGTGGCGGTGGGGGAGTCGTCGGACGACAT
>TARA_R110000782_G_scaffold13976_14_pt1 | contig 16082 bp, 13 predicted proteins | sample TARA_R110000782 | Tara Oceans TARA_R110000782 (sample SAMEA4397859) | marine metagenome | biome: Polar Biome; feature: [SRF] surface water layer (ENVO:00010504); material: water (ENVO:00002006), including particulate matter (ENVO:01000060) such as... | depth 5 m
CCGTCCTCGGACCGCGCGTCCTGCCGGTGCATCGCCCCGGTCAGGATCGGCTTGAAGCCCACCGTGTTCAGGTTGGCGAGGTTGGCGGTCAGGGCGTCCTGCCTGTGAATCGCCGCCAGAGCCCCGGTCGCCGAGATCTCGATGCCGTAGGACATAGATAAGGCTCCGTCTGTCGGGCAGCGTCCATCCGTGGACCTCCGCCCCCGTTCCCTACGCGAACCGCGTGCCAGAGCGTGATGAAGGCACGAAGGCACACAGGCACGAAGGCACGGAGGGGATCCGGAACAGGATGTCCCTTCGTGCCTTCGTGCCTCCGTCCCTGCGTGCCTTCCTCTGGCACCCCATTCGCGTACACCCCCCCGAACCACCGGCCGGAAGGGAGTCCGCCGCATGCTGCGCGTCGCTTTGATCACCGTTCTCGTCCTCTGCCTCGGCATCGCCGAGGCATCGGCCGCCAAGACACTCCGCGAGATCGCCCGCCTCCGCGGCCAGGGCGCCTCCACCATCCAGGGCCTGGGCCTCGTCGTCGGCCTCCAGGGCACAGGCGACTCGCAGGCCGAACTGGCCGTCGCCCGCCCCCTCGCCGAGGTGCTCCGCCGCATGGGCAACAGCATCTCCGTCGACGAACTCGGCTCGAGCAAGTCCGTCGCCCTCGTCCTGGTCACCTGCGAGATCCCCCGCGAGGGCGCCCTCACAGACGACACCTACAACGTCACCGTCTCCGTCCTCAACAGCGCCAAGTCCTTGGCCGGCGGCACCCTGCTCGTCTGCCCCCTCACCCCGGGTCCCGGCGCCCCCGTCTACGCCTTCGCCCGCGGCGAGATCACCGTCCCCGGCGACACCCCCACCGTCGCGCGGATCTCGCGCGGTGCGCAGATGGTGCGCGACATCATCACCACCCCCGCCATCGCCACGGGATTCGACCTCATCGTCGACTCCAACTTCGCCCTCGGCGGGTCGGCCTCCCGCATCGCCTCCGAGATCAACCAGCAGTACCTCCTCAGCGCCAACCGCCTCGAGGCCCCCGTCGCCAAGGCCGTCGACCTCCGCACCATCCGCGTCACCGTGCCCCCCTCCGAGCGGGCCAACCCCCAGGCCTTCTACGGCGACGTCATGCGGACCGACATCACCAGCGCCCTCCTCGAGCTGCCCGAGCAAGTCATCTGCGACACCCGCTCGGGCGTCATCGTCATGACCGGAAACGTCAAGGTCTCCCCCGCCCTCATCACGCACAAGGACCTGTCCATCACCACCACCGTCCCACCGCCGCTCCCCGGCGCCCCCGGCGTCATCCAGCGCGACTTCGCCGCCATCAGCACCGGCGCCGACCAAGCGGACCTCTCCAGCCTCGAGGACCTCATCGGAGCCTTCGACCAGCTCAAGATCGAACCCGTCGAGCAGATCCGCATCCTCCAGATGCTCCACCAGACGGGCAAACTCCACGCCCGCCTCATCGTGGACGGCCTGGAATGAACATCACCCCCGCCCAGCCCGCCCTCTCCTCCACCGGCTTCGCCGCCCCGAGCTTCGGCACGGGCCTCTCCGGCCAACGCTCCTTCGCCGACGCGCTCGGCGACGCCCGCCGGTCCCAGGGCTTCGAGGCCCGCGAGGGACGCACCGAGGAAGAAAAGGCCCGCGAGGCCGCGGAGATGCTCGTCTCCACCACCCTCATCGTGCCCGTCCTCAAGCAGCTCCGCGAGTCCAACAACGCCGCCGAGCCCTTCGCACCCACCCAGGGCGAGAAGCAGTTCGGCGCCCTGCTCGACCACCGCCTGGCCTACGACATCGTCAAGGCCTCCAACTTCCCCATGGTCGATCGTTTGGCACGCGATCTGCTCAAGTCCGGCGGAGTCACCGCATGAGCACCCTCGCCGGAAGGCGCCCCCAACCCGCACCCGTAAGGCAGCCGGCCGCACCCGGCACGCCAGCGCCCGCGCCGGCGCGCCCCGACCTCGACCGGCTCGACACCCTGCTCGCCGCCCTCATCGACGAGCACGAGACCCTGCTGGGCCTGGCCCGCTCCCACCGCGACGCACTGGCCCACGCCGACGCCGAACGGCTCAAGACCGTCGTCGAGCAGACCGGCCAGGTCCTCCAGCGCGTCCACGCCGTCGAGACCGAACGCCAGCGCCTCGTCGCCCGGCCCGACGGTCGCCCGAGCACCATGGACGAGCTGATCAGCGCCGTCGACGCCGCCGACCGCCGCCGCCTCTCCGACCGCGCCGGCGCCCTCCGCGCCCTCATCGAGAACCTCCACACCGAGCACGAGGCCGTCCGCGCCGCCTCCGAGGCCCTCGCCACCCACATGCGCGGCCTCATGCAGCAGGTCGCCGGCAAGCTCTCCCACGCCGGAACCTACGGCCGGCGCGGACGCGTCGAGCCCGTCGGCACCGTCATGACCGGCGTGGACCTCGGGGCCTGAAAGGAGCAGCGATGAGCATCAACTCCACACTCCAGATCGCCAACTCCTCGCTGATCGCCTCGCAGATCGGCCTCCAGGTCGCCTCCAACAACCTCGCCAACGCCACCACCCCCGGCTACACACGCCAGATCGCCATGCTCGAGGCCCTCCGCGGGCGCATGGCCGATCCCAACATGATCGGCTCCGGCGTCGCCGTCACCCAAGTCCGCCGCCAGATCGACCAGGCGCTCCAGGAACGGCTCTGGAACGGCGTCTCCGAGCAGTACTCCGCCGCCCAGCGCCAGGGCGTCTTCAACCAGCTCGAATCGATCCTCAACGAGGGCACCGAGTTCGACGTCTCCAGCCAGCTCTCCTCGTTCTTCAACTCCTGGTCCGAAGCCACCACCCTCCTCGACACCCAGTCCACCCTGATCAACCAGGGCAAGTCGATGACCGGCTTCATCCGCAACATGCGCTCCGAGCTGATGGCCCAGCGCCGCCAGATCGAAGACCAGATCGACTCCCAGACCACCCAGGCCAACGCCCTCCTCCAGGAGATCGCCGACATCAACCAGACGATCTCCGCCCGCGAGATCGGCCAGGCCCAGGCCAGCGCCCTCCGCGACCGGCGCGACACCATCGTCACCGAACTCTCCCAGCTCGTCGACATCAACGTCAACGAGAACCCCGAAGGCCTCTACGACGTCTTCGTCGGCTCCACCCCCATCGTCCTGGGCACCCGCAACCGCGGCATCGAGATCGACCGCCAGACCGTCGACGGCGTCACCTCCGTCACGCCCCGCCTCAAGGACAACGGGGCCCCCCTGAACGTCCAGGGCGGCAGCATCGGGGGCCTGCTCGCCAGCCGCGACGGCGCCATCGACGCCACCATCGAAAAACTCGACGCCCTGGCCAGCCGGCTGATCTTCGAGGTCAACAAGCTCCACTCCACCGGCACCAACATCTCCGGGCTCACCCAGACCTCCGCCACCCTCTCCGTCGCCTCCGCCGACCGCAACCTCGCCATCAACGACCCCAACAACGCCTCCTTCGCCGACCTGCCCTTCGCCGCCTCCACCGGCGGGTTCTACGTCGAGGTCCGCAACGAGAGCACCGGCACCTCCGACCGCGTCTGGGTCGAGGTCGACCTCGACGGCATCGACGACAACGGCCTGCCCGGCACCGGCGACGACACCACCGCCGAGGACATCCGCGCCGCTCTCAACAACGTCGAGGGCCTGACCGCCACCTTCACCCCCGACGGCCGCCTCAACATCGAGGCCGCCTCCGGCTACGACTTCTCCTTCGACGACGACTCCTCCGCCGTCCTCGCCGTCATGGGCGTCAACAGCTTCTTCACCGGCACCACCGCCCAGGACATCGACGTCCGCGAGAACGTCGAGGTCATGCTCGGACGCTACGAGGACGGCCAGTTCGTCGAGAACGCCAACGCCCTGCGCATCGGCGCCCTCTCGGACCAGACCATCTCCGCACTCGGCGGCGCGACCATCGGCAAGTTCTGGGCCCTCCACGCCCAGGACGTCGCCACCCAGTCACGCTCCGCTCGGGTCGGCGCCGACGCCGCATCCATCGTCCGCGAAAGCCTCGAGAGCCAGCGCGCCGCCGTCTCCGGCGTCTCCATCGACGAGGAGTCGATGAACCTGCTCAACTTCCAGCGGCAGTACCAGGCCGCCGCCCAGGTCGTCCAGATCGCACAGTCCATGTACGACACACTCTTGAACCTCGTCTAAGGGAAAGGAGACAGAATGAGCACGTTCCCCACATCCTTCTCCCGCGCCCCCAACTACCTCTTCACCCAGTCGTCCCTGACCGCCATCAACCGGACCAACTCCCAGCTGCTCCGCCTCAACAGCCAGCTCTCCAGCGGCCTGGACATCCTCCGCCCCTCCGACGACCCCGTCCGCAGCGCGACCATCTCCACCCTCGACGGCCGCCTCGAACGCAACAACCAGATCCTCCGAAATCTCGGCTTCGCCGCCGACTCCCTCGACACCATCGACGTCGCACTCCGCGACGCCAAGGACCTCGTCGACCAGGCCATGGGCATCGCCCTCGAGCAGACCTCCACACCCACCGACGCCGCCACACGCGACGGCCAGGCCAACATCATCGACTCCCTCCTCCGCTCCTTCTACACCATCGCCAACCGCGAGTCCGTCGTCGGCCACATCTTCGGCGGCACCATCCCCGGCCGCCCGCCCGTCGAGCTCGTCGGGGGCTCCTACCGCTTCGTCGGAGGCCGCGGCGGCATGACCGCCGACCTCGGCGGCGTCTCCGACATCCCCCTCACGCTCGGCGCAGACAACGCCATCGGCGCCGTCTCCGCACGCGTCGAGGGCACCCGCGACCTCGACCCCGCCCTCACCGCCGCCACCCGCCTGGCCGACCTCAACGGCGCACGCCAGCTCGGCGTCAACACCGGCGAGATGGTCATGCGCTTCAACGGCGGCCCCCCCATGACCGTCGACCTGACCGGCGCCGTCACCGCCGGCAACGTCACCAGCAAGATCACCGCCGCCATCCGCCAGTACGAGACCGACAACGCCGTCTCCATCCTCGGCCCCGGCGGCGTCTCCTTCTCCGACGGCGCCATCAGCATCGACGTGCCCGCCGGCGACCTCGCCTTCTCCGACCTCCAGGGCTCCTTCGTCGCCCTCGACCTCGGCCTGGCCAACGCCGCCGGCACCGCCGTCTTCAACGCCGCCGCCCCAGACGGCGCCGACCTCGACCCCCGCCTCTCCTGGACCACCCCCGTCTCCGCCCTACGCGGCCTCGGCGGGGCCGCCCTCGACCAGATCAACCTGACCACCGGCGGCACCAGCTACACCGTCGACCTCTCCGGCGCCCAGACCCTCGCCGACATCCGCTCCGCCTTCGAGGCCGGGGGCACCAACGTCGTCGTCGAGATCTCCGAGGACGGCACCTCCATCAACGTCAAAACCGCCGTCTCGGGCACCCGCGGGCAGGCCATGTCCATCGCAGAGGTCGCCGGCGGCAACGACACCGCCACCCTCCTGGGCGTCCGCAGCCTCTCCGCCGAGACGCTCCTCTCCGACTTCAACGACGGCCGCGGCGTCCAGATCAACCAGACCGACCCCGACTTCCGCATCACCCTCGGAGACGGCTTCGAGATCTCCATCAACCTCACCGCCCAGGACATCGGCTCCGTCCAGGACCTCCTCGACGCCGTCAACACCCAGGCCAACATGCAGCTGACCCTGGCCGGCCGCCCCACCACCGACTTCACCGCCTCCATCACCAGCCCAGACAACGGCATCGCCTTCGCCCAGGACGCCGGCCTGAACCCCTCGGGCAAGATCGCCGTCACCCGCCTGAACAACTCCCCCGCCGCCGAGCAACTCGGCCTGCTCAACGGGACCCTCGACACCGGGGGCGGCACCCTCGTCGCCGAGGACCGCGCCGCGGTCCGCGTCGACAACATCTTCACCCACCTCCTCGACCTCGCCGAGGCCCTCCGCCAGAACGACACGGTTGGCATCGAACTTGCGTATGGAAAACTCAAGGCCGGGTCCGACCGGCTCAACCAGACCCGCGCCATCACCGGCGGGCACGCCAAACGCGTGGAGGACGAGGTCCTCCGCCAGGAGGACCGACAGGTGCTCGACACCGCCCTGAGAAGCCAGCTACGAGACGTGGACTTCGCCGCCGCATCGTCCAGGTTCGCGCAACTCCAGCTCCAGCTCCAGGCCGGATTGTCCGTCGCCGCGCAATCTCAGCAGCTCACCCTGCTGAACTTCCTGGGCTGACGCCCGACAGGCCCGGGCCGGCGAGAGCCGGCACAGGCGATTTGGATCGACGGACCCCGGGGAGCTCGGCCGCTCCTGGGTCCGCAGGCAGGATGTCGACCGGCGCCGGAGCGCCGGGAGTCGATCCGAGCTGGTTCGGCCGAGCATACGGAGCGCACACATGGAGGTGCGGACGACAAGGTTCGGAGTGATCGACATCGCGGAGGACCGCGTGATCACCTTCCCCCAAGGGATCCTGGGCTTCCCGGGTCTCACACGCTATTGCCTGCTCCAACCGGGCGACGACGCGTGCTTCTTCTGGCTGCAGTCGATCGACGATGCGAACCTCGCGTTCGTGGTCACCGACCCGGCCTTCTTCGAGCAGGACTACTCGGTGCCCATCCGCCAGGAGCAGATGGAATCCCTGGGCCTGGCCAAACTCGAGGAAGCCCAGGTCTTCATCATCGTCAACAAGATCGACGACCAGCTGACGGGCAACTTCCAGGGACCGCTGGTGATCAACACGATCTCCAAGGTCGGGGAGCAGATGGTCCTCGCCGAGAAGCGATGGACAACCCGCCAGACCCTCATGCGGGTCAACGCGGGATCCTCGCAGACCGCATCGGCCTGACCGGCCGAGGGACCATCAATGGGCGTGCGAAGGCCGACCGGCCGACGCCATCGGACCGCCCTCGTCGGGACGGACGGACCCGTCCCGTGATCAACGCCACCCCCCGCGCGGGCGTTCGTCCGCCGCGGGCTGAGAGCCCAAGGAGTAATGGATGCTGGTGCTCTCCCGGCAACGAGACGAGACGATCATGATCGGCGACGAGATCGAAATCTCCGTCGTCGACATCAGGGGCGACAAGGTTCGCCTCGGGATCTCGGCGCCAACAAGGATCGCCGTCCACCGCAAAGAGGTGTACGAAGCAATCCGGCGCGAAAACGCTCAGGCCGCACGCCTGGGCGCACAGGATCTCGGATCGCTCGCACAAACCGTCCGCCCCGGCCCCGCCAAGCGCGAGACCGCGGGCATGACCAACACCGCACCCACACCCGCCGCGCGACCCCTCAGCGCGACACCCGTAGGGACCACGCCACAGACGCAGCAGGCGTCCGGCAAGTCGTCAGCGTAAGTCGTACGCCGCCACCACCGCCGGTCCGGGCCCGGCAACTTCGGACCGCCCGGAACGCAATCACGGAGGATTGCCATGACACGGATCAACACCAACGTCCCCAGCCTGATCGCCCAACAGCGACTCAACCGCTCGGGGTCTGAGCTCCAAGTCCGGCTGGAACGCCTGTCGACAGGGCTCCGAATCAACAGGGGCAAGGACGACCCGGCCGGCCTGATCATCTCCGAACGCCTCGCCACCGATATCAAAGGTATCGAACAGGCGATCAAGAACGGAGAACGGGCCTCCGCCGTGATCTCGACCACCGAGGCCGCCCTCGCAGAGATCACCGACCTGCTCAACTCCATCAAGTCGCTCACCGTCGAGGCGGCCAACACCGGCGCGGTCTCAGACGAGGAACGCCGCGCAAACCAGCTCCAGATCAACTCGGCCATCCAGTCGATCACACGCATCAGCAACACCACCACCTTCGGCGGGCTCAAGCTTCTCGACGGCTCCCTCGACTACCTCACCAGCGGGCTGACCACCAGCACCATCAAGAAGGCCGAGATCTTCGGCGCCAGCTTCATCGGCACCGACTCCATCGACGTCGCCGTCGACGTCATCGCCTCCGCCCAGAAGGGAGGCCTCTACCTCAACGGAGACAACGCCACCGGCAACGACGGCGAACTCCTCTCCGGCATCACCATCCGCGTCAAGGGACCCGACGGCGTCCGCGAACTCTCCTTCCTCAGCGGAACCCCCTACGCGGACATCGTCACCGCCGTCAACAACAGCACCGCCCTGACCGGCGTCGAGGCCGCCCTCATCAACGGCGACGCCACCTCCGGCCTGGTCTTCCGCTCTTCCGAGTACGGGTCCACCGCCTTCGTCAGCGTCGAACGCGTCGACAAGCCCGCCGACCCCGCCGACGACAACTTCAACCTCTTCAAGTACGACGCCAACGCAGACTACCCCGGCGGCGTCACCTTCGACTGGACCGATACCAACCTCGTCGCGGCCACCCGGGACGCGGGACGCAACGTCTCGGCCCTCATCAACGGCATCCTCGCCACCGGCAAGGGCCTGAACATCTCCATCAACTCCCCCACCCTCTCGATGGACCTACTCCTCGACGAGACCTACGCCATCGACCCCAGCCTCGCCGTCAAGAACTTCGAGATCACCGGCGGCGGCGCACTCTTCCAGCTCGGGCCGGACATCAACGCCCTCCAGCAGACCAACATCGGCATCCAGGCCACCTCCGCCGAGTCGCTCGGGGGCTTCCTGGTCGACGGCTCCATCCAGTACCTCTCCAGCCTCCAGGACGGACAGGGCAACTCGCTCGACGACGCCAACGAACGCAACGACTTCAGCCCGCTCGAGAAGATCGTCAACAAGGCCATCGACGAGGTCTCCATCCTCAGAGGCCGCCTGGGCGCCTTCGAACGCAACGTCCTGGACACCTCAACCCGGTCCATGCAGTCCGCCTTCGAGAACCTCACGGCCAGCCGCAGCATCATCCGCGACGCCGACTTCGCTTCGGAAAGCTCCGAACTGACCCGGGCGCAGATCCTCCAGTCCGCCGGAACCACGGTCCTGGCCCTGGCCAACCAGTCCGCCCAGAACGTGCTCCAGCTCCTCGGCTAAACGCCGCGGGCCCCACCGAGCACAAACGCACGAGCGCCGCGGAGCGCGACAATCAGTTCCACCCAGCCCCGGATACCCAAATCCGGGGCTTTTTCCTGCGCCCAACCGGCCCAGAAGCCCCCCGCGAGGTCCGCATAACGAAACCGCGCTCCCAAAATCTTCGTGTTCTCCCCACCATGCGCTTCACCCGCCCCCGATTGCGGTCGATCGATCCGGCGTGCGGGAGGGCGTGTCGCCCCCCGCGTGTGCCACGGGAACGGAAACCTGGCACGCCGGACACCAGAGCCGGCAAGCTCGGGAGAAAGCCTCTCCCCGATTCCTGCACGGAGGACATCAGCCAATGTCTCGCATCAACACAAACGTTTCGTCGATCATCGGCCAGCGCGTGCTGGGTAACAACAACAAGACCCTCGGCATGTCGCTCGAGCGTCTGTCCACCGGCCTGCGGATCAACCGCGGCAAGGACGACCCCGCCGGCCTGATCGCCAGCGAGAACCTCCGCGCCGAGAAGTCCGCCCTGACCGCCGCCATCGGAAACTCCGAGCGTGCCGACCAGGTCGTCAACATCGCCGAAGGCGGCCTCCAGGAAGTCTCCTCGCTCCTCACCGAGCTGCAGGGCCTCCTGACCACCTCGGCAAACTCCGCCGGCCTGTCCGCCTCCGAGAAGGAAGCGAACCAGCTCCAGATCGACTCGATCCTCCAGACCATCGACCGCGTCGCCGGCGCCACCAACTTCCAGGGCTCCAAGCTCCTGGACGGCACCATGGACTACCAGGTCGGCTCGGTCGCCTCCAGCGTCACCGACTTCCAGGTCCGCGGCGCCAAGTTCGACGGCGCTTCCCAGGCCGTCAGCGCCATCGTGACCCAGTCCGCCCAGCAGGCCGGCCTGTTCATGTCCTTCGGCGCCTCCACCATCGACCTCGGCGCGGACGAGCAGTTCGTCATCGAGGTCGGCGGAGCAGAGGGCAAGCGCGAGCTCCAGTTCGCCTCGGGCACCTCCCTGGCCAACATCGCCGCGGCCATCAACGCCGTCAACGACGTCACCGGCGTCACCGCCACCGTCTCGGGCACCGGCATCCGCATCGACTCCGACGAGTTCGGTTCGGCCCAGTTCTCCTCCATCAAGATCGTCGACGACGGCACCATCGCCGACGGCGACGGCATCCTGACCCTCTCCACCACCGACTTCGACACCGCCACCCCGGGCTCGGCCGTCGCGTTCAGCGCGTCCGGCGCCTCCAATGGCATCCGCGACCTCGGCCAGGACATCGGCGGCACCATCAACGGCATGCTCGCCGTTGGCAAGGGCAAGCAGATGAGCGTCAACAGCGACTTCCTCGACGTCGCCTTCACGCTCAACGACACCGCGGCCCAGACCCTGGCCACCGTTGCGGCCTTCACCGTCACCGGCGGCGGAGCGGACTTCCAGCTCTCCTCCGAGGTCAACGTCGGCGGCAAGGTCTCCATCGGCATCGGCGACATCTCCACCCGCAAGCTGGGCTCTTCCAGCCTCGGCTTCCTCAACGACCTCGCCTCCGGCCGCACCTACAACGTCGTCAGCGGCAGCGACTTCGGCGCCGCCCAGAAGATCGTCGCCAAGGCCATCGAGGACGTCTCCTCGACCCGCGGCCGCCTCGGTGCCTTCCAGAAGAACGTCGTCGGTGCGACCATCCGTTCGCTCAACGTCGCCTTCGAGAACACCACCGCCGCCGAGTCGGTCATCCGCGACGCGGACTTCGCCAGCGAGACCGCTTCGCTGACCCGCAACCAGATCCTCGTCCAGGCCTCGACCAACGTCCTGGCACTGGCCAACCAGTCCCCGCAGAACGTCCTCTCCCTCCTGGGATAAGACGCCTCTGACAGGGTAAGGCTGACCCTCCGCACCCCGGGCCCCAAAGCCCGGGGTGTTTTCATGCGCCCGCCCCGCCGCCGCCGATCTCAACACCATGCCCCCCGCCGAGGCACAACGCGTCGAACGCCTCACAGAGCCCATGCGCCTGCTCCGGCGCGGGTTCCTGATCTTCCTCCGCGTCGAGTGCGGCCTGCTCCCCGCCACCCTCGAGGCCTACTCCCGCGACCTCGACGCCCTCCTCCTCGACCTCCAGGACGCCGGCCTGGCCGACCCCCACGCCCTGACCGCGCCCCACCTGATCAACCACGTCCGCGCCCTCTCCCGCGACCGCGCCTACGCCCCCGCCACCGTCGCACGGCACATCGCCACCATCAAGGTCCTCTGCCGCTGGATGCTGGCCACCGGCAAGATCGAGGACAACCCCGCCGACCACCTCGACCAGCCGGCCAAGTGGAAGAACCTGCCCGGCGTGCTCACGCCCGGCCAGATGCGCCGCCTCCTCGCCGCCCCCGCCCCCCCCGCGCCCACCGCGCCGGAGAACGCCCGGCCCGACGCCGTGCCGCTCTGGCTCCGCGACCGGGCCATCCTCGAGCTGATGTACGCCTCGGGCCTGCGCGCCTCCGAGGTCGGGGCGATCTCGCTGTCGGACATCATGGAAAAGCACGCCATCGTGCGGGTGCTGGGCAAGGGCGACAAGCAGCGCCTGGTGCCTATGGGCGCGCCGGCGATGGACGCGGTCTCGGTCTACATCCGCGACTGCCGCAGCCGCCTGATCACCGCCGAAAGGGCCGCCGAACGGCGCGACAAGGGCAAGCTGTTCCTGACCCGCACCGGACGCCCCATCGAACGCGTGCGCGTGTGGCAGATCGTCACCCACTGGGCCAAAGCCGCCGGGCTCAAGGACGTGCACCCCCACGTGCTCCGCCACTCCTTCGCCACCCACCTGCTCATGGGCGGGGCCGACCTGCGGGTGGTCCAGTCGCTGCTCGGCCACGCGGACATCACCACCACGCAGATCTACACCCACGTGGACCGCACGCAGCTGACCAGGGTCATCAAGACGATGCACCCGCGGGGCTGAGCCGCCCGCGGGCCGGAATCGCTGCAATCCGGGCCGGTTTCGGGTAGGGTGGACCCTCCCCGCCACCGAACGGAGCCGCGATGACGACGGAAACCATGTGGAAAGTGCTGGCCGTGGCCCTCTACGCCGGCGTGCTGCTGCTGATCGGCTATCTCGCGTCCAAGCGGATGACCACGATCCGCGACTACTTCGCCTCGGACAAGAAGCTCAGCTTCTTCAACGTCGCCTTCTCCGCCCGGGCGACCGGCGAGTCGGCGTGGCTGCTCATCGGGCTGACCGGGATGGGCTACGCCATGGGCGCCAAGGCCTTCTGGGTCGTGCTCGGCGAGATGCTCGGCGTGGGCGGCGCGTGGCTGCTGATGAGCCGGCGGTTCAAGCGCCTCAGCGACAAGTACGACGCCATCACCGTTCCCGACTATCTCGAGGCCCGCCTGCGCGACTCGGGCCACACGCTGCGCCTGATCGCCGGCGGGGCGCTGGTCATCTTCGTGCCCATCTACGCGGGCGCCCAGGTCTTCGCCACGGGCGACGCGTTCAACAGTTTCCTGGGCTGGAACCATCTGATCGGCGCCACGGTCGGCTTCGTCGTCGTGCTGCTCTACATCACCCAGGGCGGTTTCACGGCGGTGGTCTGGTCGGACGTGTTCCAGGGCTCGCTGATGTTCCTGGGCCTGGTGACGCTGCCGCTCGTGATCCTCGCCGAGGCGGGCGGGCTGACCAGCATCCTCGACACCCTCCGGTCGATCGACCCGCACCTGCTGTCCCTGCACGGGCCGGGGGCCAAGGACGCCGTGACGGGCGCGGTCGCGCCCGGGACCGGCGGCTGGAGTACCGGGACGGTCGTCTCCGTCGTGGGCCTGGCGGCCATCGGCATCGGGTTCTGGGGCTCGCCGCAGGTCTTCGTGCGGTACATCTCGATGAAGAACGAGCGGCAGATCGCCCCCGGCGCGGCCACCGCGCTGACGTGGACGCTGCTGGCCGACTCGGGCGCGGTGCTCGTCGGCCTGTTCGGGCGGGCGGTGTTCAGCCCCGAGTCGCTGGGCGGCGACCACGAGGCCATCCTTCCGACCGCGGCCCTCGATCTGCTCCCGGCCTTCTTCGCCGGCGTGTTCATCGCCATGGTGCTCAGCGCGATCATGTCCACCATCGATTCGCTGCTCGTCGTCGCTTCTTCCGCGGGGGTGCGGGACTACTGGCAGAAGACCCGCCACCCGGAGATGGACGATCGCACGCTGATGTCGCTCTCGCGCAAGGTCACGATCGTGCTCTCGCTGATCGCCTTCGGCATCGGGATGGGCCTGCTGCTGCGCGACCGCGACAAGCCGCTGTTCTGGATCATCATCTTCGGCTGGTCCGGCATCGCGGCGACCTTCTGCCCGACGATGATCCTCTCGCTGTTCTGGGAGAAGCTGACGGCGCTGGGGGCCAAGTGCTCGATGGTGGCGGGCTTCGTCAGCGTGCCGATCTTCAGCTTCGCCGTTCCGAAGGCGCTGGAGGCCACGGGGCAGGACGCGTTGGCGGGGTACCTGGCGGACCTGGACGTGCTGCTGCCCTCCTTCGCGATCGGGTTCGCCGTGGCGGTGGTGGTGAGCCTGCTCGACAGGCCCGGGCGGGAGCGGGTGCGGGGCGCGTTCGCCGACCTCAAAGAGCCGGTGAACCCGTAGCGGTGGCGGCGTGCTCGATCGCCCCGACCATGCGCTCGGCCGAGCCGGGGCCGTGCCCGAAGTAGAGCGAGGGCTCGATGAGTTCGAGTTCGGACAGCACGATGCCGCCGTGGTCGTTGAGCATCACGTCGACGCGGGCGTACACCGAAGGCACCGGGCACGCGTCGAGGACGGCCTGCGTGAAGCGACGCAAAGGCTCGTCGAGCGGGCGGGCGGCGATGCCCTCCTGCTCGCCGGCGAAGCGGGGACGCTTCTCGATGGCGTGGGAGATCCGGCCGCCGATGCAGATCACGGCGACCTCGCCGCCTGTTTCGACCGAGGGAATGTACCGCTGGATCATGGTGTCCTCGCGTGCGGCGGATCGGTCGAGGAACTGCTGCGCGTCGTCGGCCTGCGTCGCGAGATCGAAGCAGCGGGTGTCGCGCGAGCCGGCGGACACGGCCGGTTTGATGACGACCCGGGACCAGCCCCGGTCCGCCGCGGTTCGGGCGAGGTCGATGGTCGAGCCCCGGTCGGCCCACCGGGTGGGGACGATGGGGATGCGCCGGTCCTCGAAGTCGCGCAGGTAGCGTTTGTGGATGTTCCACAGGACGGTGTCGAGCGGGTTGATCAGGCGGGTGCGGGGGGCGTTGGCGCGGAGCCAGTCGGTGAAGGGGGCAAGGGCCCGGTGGTAGTTCCAGGTGGCGCGGATGACGCAGGCATCGAACGAGGCCGGGTCGGTCTCGGGGGTCGGGGCCGGGTCGTCCCAGGCGATGCTGCGGGCGGTGTGGCCGGCGGCGCGGAGGGCGGCCAGCAGCGGGGCCTCGTCGGGGTCGGGCTCTGGGAGATTGACCGTGTTGACCAGGGCGATGTTCATGGGCGGATCTTTGCCGGGGTGGGATGGGGGCGCGGGCGGGGGTTTCTGGGTACTAGACCTCGAGCCGGGCCGGGGGGGGCGTCGCGGGCCGTGGCCGGACGGATCGGCGGGTTCGGTGGACCCGCGGCGGGATCATCCGTATAGTTTCAGGATACTTTGAAAACAGCACCCTCCGGGACGCGGAGACGCCATGTCCACCATCTATCAGCCATTGCCCGAGCACCCTCATCTTGATGCGCGCGACGCCGGCCTGCTGGCGGCGGTGGCGCGGGGTGAGGCACGCCTCACGCCCGAGCAGGGGCTGGCATTGCTGACGGCGTCGCCGCTGCACGAGCTGGGGCGGTACGCAGACGCGCGCTGCCGCGGGCTGCACGGCGACACGCACCGGACGTACGTGATCGACCGGAACATCAACTACACGAACATCTGCACGGCCAAGTGCATCTTCTGCGCGTTCAAGCGGACGGCGGCGGACCACGACTCGTACACGCTCGAGTACGAGGAGCTGTACCAAAAGATCGGGGAGCTGTCGGCGATCGGCGGGACGCAGATCCTGATGCAGGGCGGGATGAACCCGGACCTGCCGCTGGACTGGTATCTGATCCTGCTGGCTGGGATCAAGGAGCGGTACCCGCACGTGCACGTGCACGCGTTCAGCCCGCCGGAGATGATCGAGTTCGTCAACTTCTTCAACCCGCCCGGCGCGGACCTGATCGAGAAGGTGCGGTGGGTGCTGGCGCGGCTGAAGGACGCGGGGATGGACTCGCTGCCGGGCGGCGGGGGCGAGATCTTCGCGCCGGCGGTGCGGACCAAGATCGGGCTGGGCAAGTGCACGGCCGAGGCGTGGCTGCAGACGATGTACGCGGCGCACTCGCTGGGCATGTACACCAGCGCGACGATGATGTTCGGGCACATCGAGGGGCACGCCGACCGCATCCACCACATGCGGCTGATCCGCCAATGGCAGGACAAGGCCATCCGCGATTTCGGCGCCGGGGAGGTTCCGGCGGACGTCGCGGGCGATCCGAGCGTGAAGAAGCAGACGACGGGCGGGCATTACACGGCCTTTATTTCCTGGCCCTTCCAGCCGGACAACACAGCGCTGGGGCGCGTGCCGGAGTGGCCGAAGGACGGGGACCTTGAGAAGTTCGGGGACGTGTTCCCGGGCGACGCGGTGGCGCGGCTCGACGGCAGCGGCACCAAGGACATGCACCCGGAGTTCGGGCGGCGGCTGCGGTTCGCGGGTGCGACGGAGTATCTGCGGACGCAGGCGACGAGCCGGCTGTTCATGGACAACATCTACTCCATTGGTTCGAGCTGGGTGACGATGGGGCCGCACGTGGGGCAGGTGGGTTTGTACTACGGCGCGAACGACATGGGCAGCGTGATGATGGAGGAGAATGTCGTTTCCTCCGCGGGCACGACCTATTGCCTGGACGAGGCGGTGCTGTGCCGGCTGATCCGGGATGCGGGTTTCGTGCCGGCGCAGCGGAACAACGTGTACGACATCCTGAGCGTGCACGACGGGGTGGAGGCGCCGGATCGGCGGGTTTCGGACTGGTCGGCGCACCGGGCGCAGCGGTTGCACGCGGAGGCGAAGCCGGAGGTGGCGCAGGTGACGGTTGGGGGGCGGGAGCGGGAGTAGGGACGGGGCAATAGGCAATAGGCAATAGGCAATAGGCAATAGGCAATAGGC
>TARA_R110000782_G_scaffold30451_1_pt1 | contig 16041 bp, 18 predicted proteins | sample TARA_R110000782 | Tara Oceans TARA_R110000782 (sample SAMEA4397859) | marine metagenome | biome: Polar Biome; feature: [SRF] surface water layer (ENVO:00010504); material: water (ENVO:00002006), including particulate matter (ENVO:01000060) such as... | depth 5 m
AAAGCATTGACCTGGTGAGTCAATGGTTGGTTGAATTCTACTCCTTGCAGCTAAATGAAAAACATTACTAACTCCCTTGAAAAGAGTACTACTACTGTCTTTTGTTATGTCATGCTTATAATATTGTGCCTCATCATTAAAATAAAATTCTTCATTTTCTTTAGCAGATAAGTCATCAATTACTATAACTTTGTGATTTCGTCTTATGAGTTCATCAATAATGTGTGAGCCAATAAACCCACAGCCGCCTGTGACTAAACTAGTCTTCATTGCTTACCGCCCGACCTTTCATGCTTTCCCAGTCTCTATTTTTTCTTACAATATTATTCTTTTGCCTTGTGGCTTCTAGAATTAAAAGTTTTGCATTGAATGTTTTTGCGAGGTATATCATTGCATCAATATCTTTTGGAAAACAATGGCCGCCGTAACCAAAGTCTCCATCTGGCCCTGGGACTGCTAGGTGGCTTCGGCCAATTCTTTCATCAAATAACGCATACTCAGTCACCTTATCGTAATCAATATCTAACATATTACATATTTCATACATTTCATTTGCAAAAGAAACTTTTGTAGATAAAAAATTATTAATAAAATACTTTACCATTTCTGCTGTCTTGTAACCAGTTTTGACAATAGGCGTTTGAGGAAATACTTTTCTAAACATTGACTTAACTTGTGTTGTGTATAGACACGGGCCGCCGAGTATAATTCTGGTCTGGTTTTTAAAATCTTCTATTGAGTTAGCTTCTGTTAAGAATTCTGGGCTAAAAACTATGTTGATATTTTGAAATACCTTGTTAAGTCTTTCACATGTTCCAGGCGGAACTGTGGATTTTATGACAACAACTGGTTGTTTTTCAAGTAGTTTTGCAATTTTATCAAGATTATCAAGTGATTCTTCTACAATACTTAAGTCACATTTTCCTGATTTTTTCATTGGTGTAGGTAGACACTGAAATATTATTTCGCAGCTTTGAACTATATCTGATACTGGTGCATACATCACTTCTGGGCATGTATCTTTTTTTAAGTCATTTACAAGGATAGGGTAGAAGTTTTTTAAACCTTCTCTTACTGCTGTTCCTACAAAGCCTTGACCAATTATACCAATACTGGTTTGATTTTTACTCACTAGACCCCTTTTTGTTTTTTAATTATAGACAAACCAGGTTTTATGTCTTCAACTAAACAACTGAAGTATTTTAACTTATATTTTAAAGACTCGTAGTCACGCCAGTGTATTCCTGAGTGCCCACCCTCAATCAATATAATTGAACCTTTTTCTATCTGATCTTCAAGCGCATAATAAGCCTTTTCTATTACTTGGGCCGAATTGTGTATATCTAAGTGAAGAATATCAAACTGCTCAGGCGCCTTTATCCATTCATAGAAGTCTCTTTTTTCAAACTTGATATTTGTAGTACCTAGACAGTTATACTCTTTAAGGTTTGCATAGACATTTTTTAAATTTCCATTCTGGCTTACCGAATCCCAATACAAGTCATATAGAAAAAGCTCTGTTGGGTTATTACAATCTTCTTCACATTTTAAAATCAAAGAATCAGTGCCTTTAGTTACTTTTTTACTATTTTCATCGAATAGTTCATTATAAAAGCTAGCGTCCCTAATATTCTTAAAATCATTATTGTAAAAAAATAAGTCTCTTAAACCCTGCGCGAGTAAAACAGCTGATAAACCATTCCATGCACCAAACTCAATAATTCTTTTCGGCTTTTTTTCGACAACATGATCATAAACCATCTTTCTAATTTTTTCACAGCCCACTCTGTCGTAGGCTCCGTGAATTCTTGGGTCAGTAAATCCTGTCTTAAAATTACTGGTCATATTTAAAAACCTCATTTTCTAATAATCTGTTTAAATACTTTGAATATTCTGTCTTGTTTCCGATCTCTTCTGATATTTTAAAAAGGTCTTTTTTTGTTATGAAACCCATATAATATGCAATCTCTTCCAAACAGCCTATTTTTAAACCCTGGCGCGTTTCGACTGTCTTAACAAAAGATGCAGCATCGTAAAGATCATCAACGTTACCTGTGTCAAACCAAGTGTAACCGCGCCCTAGAAGTGATATATCTAAACTATCACGCTTGATTAGTTCATTATTCACACTAGTTATTTCCAGCTCACCTCTTTCAGACGGTTTTATTTTTTTTGATATATCAATAACATCATTTGTAAACATGTAAAGGCCAATGACACACCAATTTGACTTAGGATTTCTAGGTTTTTCTTGAATTTCTACAACTGTATTGTTTTTAACTGTTGCTATTCCATATTTTTGAGGATCTGTTACATTAAAACCAAAAACCACACTCTTTTTATCGTTTGCTACTTTGTCTTTCGCCTCAGTCAGTAGTTCTGGTAGTCTGTGACCATGTAGTAAATTATCTCCCAGGATTAGACAAACATCATCATCACCTATAAAATCTTCACCTATCATGAATGCTTCAGCAATTCCCCTTGGTTTATCTTGAACATCATAACTTATTTCAATGCCTAATCTTTCACCATCACCAAGTAATTTCTTGTATGTCGAGACGTGTTCAGGATTTGTTATGATTAGCACTTCTCTTATCTTTGCTAACATAAGCACTGACAGTGGATAATATATCATCGGCTTATTGTATACTGGCAAAAGAGCTTTTGACTGCGCTTTTGTTATTGGGTATAGCCTTGTCGCTTCACCACCTGCAAGTATTATTCCTTTCATTTTTAATAACCTCTATACTCTATTATTTATTATGTCATCTATTTTTGATAGTACATTTTCATAGCTTACCATCTGGGGCTTTTGATCAATCGTTTCCCTTACTCTTAGTGATGCTTTACCAGAAAATCCTTTTTGAATATGAGAAAATGCGCCGCCTTCTAATATACCAACTTTTAATGCTAGCTTGTCAAAATTTTTCATAAGTTCACCTTCAAAACCGTTTAGAGGCATACAATCATATTTGACTATTATTTTATCAAATATTTCTGTCCTGCTTATGTTAGGAAACTGTGTCCAGTGCCAATTATTCTTATAGAACTTATAACAATCTATGTCTTTGCAATTTTCCCATACTAGCTTTTCTTTTGTAATGTCATTATAGTGTCGAATGCAATTACCTAAGTCTGTTTGCGGATTTTTTTGCATCTTATCGTATATTATCTCTTTGCCTCTTTCATATTTTAATAATCTAACTGTTCCGCAGTCTGGGTTATTTTCTAAAAATGTCAAACAAGCATTAATCTTCTCAGGCGCGAAAAGCAAAAGATCATCTTCTATGTAAGTTACAAACTTTGCATTCTTTCTTTTTGATATTTTATTAAGAAGTACATTCGGACCTACATCATATAAATTTTCACATGAAAAATATTTATCATCAAAAAAGTTTAAACTTTTTTGAAATTCTTTTACATCTTCTGTTGAGCCATTATCCCACAAAAACATATAATTGTTTTTATTTTTAAGCTTTGAAAGCGTGGGTAGCGTTTTTTTAATAATTTCAAATCTTTCTGGGTCTTCTTCTGAATTGCAGTATGATACTACACCTATGCAGTGATTTATTTTATCATTGCAGATAGTTTTATTTTCCACTATTTACGCCTAAAATAAAAATCAATAGTTTCACTGATTGCTTCTTTAAAATCAGTAGATTCTTCTATCCCTAGTTTCTTTACTTTGTTATTGGATATTGCATATCTAAAATCATGACCGGGTCTATCTTTGACAAACATTAGATTCTTGTTAGTATCTTTGTCGCACAGAGTGCATATCATGTCAATAATTTCAAGATTAGTCATTTCATTTTTATTAGTAAGATTGTAAGTCTCACCAAAAAAACCTTTTGAAAATACCGTATAGACCATATTTGCGCAATCCTTTACATAGAACCAGTCTCTTATGTTTTTTCCATCTCCGTACACAGGAATCTTTTTTCTAGACATAAGCGACTTTATTATAGTTGGAACTAATTTTTCTTTATGTTGCCGAGGTCCAAAATTATTACTCATTCTAACTATTATTGCATTGATCTTAAATGTATTTGCGTATGCCCTTACAAGATGTTCAGCTGCTGCTTTTGTTGCAGAATATGGATTTTGAGGGTCCAGCACATCTACTTCTTTAGACGATCCTTCTTTTTTAGACCCGTAAACTTCATCTGTAGATATATGAAGAATATTAATTGATTCTTCTTTACAGACTCTTAGTAGTGAATCTGTTCCAGATATGTTTGAATCAATAAACTCAGAACAACTTTTGATTGAGTTGTCGACATGTGATTCTGCTGCGAAATTAATAATCCATTCTATGTTGTGTTTTTTTACAATTCTTAAAATTTCAGATGTATTACATATATTTTTTTCATAAAAATCAATTTTATCAATAAAAGTAGACATATTTTTTCTGTTCGATGCATAAGTAAGGGAATCTATACCTACAACCTTATGACCATTTTTAATAAATGTTTCGACTGTGTGGCTTCCAATAAATCCTGCGCAGCCTGTTATCATTACTTGCATAATTTTCCTGTTTCTTTGCAACATTTAATTATATAAGTTACTTCATCATTAGTTAAATTTTCATGGAAAGGTATACTTACAGTCGTCAATTCTTCAGATTCAGTTATCGGCATATGAGGCTCACCTACTAAATATTCTTTGTATGCATCTATTTTGTGACTGGCAGAATAGTGAATGCCGGTAGAAATTTTATTAATTTTTAAATTTTGAATAAAGTTAATTCTTTCTTTAACATTAATTCTATAAAGGTGATCGCTAGTGTTACTGTAACATAGTTCATTGTTGTACTTATTTCTAATATCTGATAGTCTCTTTTGTTTTCCCATCAGCTTATCTAAGTTTTTATTGGCAATGAAAGCCTGGTATGAACTTAAATACATTTTCCATCCAGGGAAATATACTTTTCTATCCCAACTATTTTTTTCATACCCCATACCGTTCATTACAGCCTTCTTAAACCAGTCTATCTTATTTTTGTCATTTGATACAATCATTCCTCCGTCTAGGCTTCCAACAGGCTTTGTAGGATAAAAACTAAATATCATTAAATCTTCATCGTTTGCTTCTTTTAAAAATTGATCTTTAGAGACTTTTTGTGCAGAGTCTATCACCTTGTAGTTTTTAAATTTGTGAAGTATGTAAGAATCACCTACCCAGCTTACATCATCTTTAAATCTAATTTTATTACCTGCATTGACTAGAGAATTTATGACAACTGGTGGTATCATGCTTGGGACTGATATTTCTTGTTTCTTGTTCAAGAATGTTAAAAATATTGCGTTTGTTGCACTTGATATTCCGCATGCGTATTTTGCGCCTACATATGATGCAAATTTATGTTCAAATTCACCAACACAATTGTCATTGATTTTATTTGAAAATACCGATGTATTAATTACATAATTGGGTATGTTGAATAAACTAATCATTTTCTAAAACCTCCTTCATTTTTTTTAAATTCATACTTGAGTCTTTGGGCATGTTTACTGATTTTATATTTTTTAGTAATATTTTTTCAATATCATTATTGCTTTTTTTTGCAAAATCATAAATAGATGATCTCTCTTTACCAATATTAAATACTCCTTTTTTATCTAAAAACTTATCTAGTATTTTTACAACGTCATCAATGAAAATTGAACTTTTGTATGAATCTACGATTGCTTTATCATGCGGAAAAGGATACTTTATCATTGCCAACCTTAAAATGCAGCTATTTTCATATATTTGAACTGCACACTCTCCACCTAGTTTTGACCATCCGTAACTATTAACAGGAAATAACGCATCATCTTCTGAATAGTTGCCTGTATCTCCTTTGTAGACATGATCTGTTGAAAGATATATTAATTTGATTTTTTTGTTGCAACAAACAGCGGTTACATTTGAAGTTCCTACTATGTTATTTAAAATACTTTTACTGGGATGTGTTTCGTGATGTATCATTGGGCGTGTTAGTGCTGCAGCATGAATAAAGTAGTCAGGATTGAAGTCATCAACAACTCTTTCTATTTGTTTAATTGATGTTACATCCATTTGACTTTTTGAAGCATAAAATATATCAAATTTAGTATCATCAAAGCATTTTATCATTGACTTGCCAAAGTCTCCTGACGCACCTGATACTAATATTCTTTTTTTATTCATTAAGAAAAACTTAGGTTATTGTTAAATTTTGCTTTTACATTTAAAGTTTTATCGTCTAGAGAGTTAGTTTTTGACCAATACATTATACCTAGCGCTTTTCGACTAAAGCCCTTAGTTATTTGAGATATTCCGTGCCATGATTTTTCTGAGCATTTAAATGCCCAAAGTCTGTTAAATGCATAAGGTATTCTTGCATGTGAGCTTTTACCGTCGTGAATAAGCAAGTCAAATGTCTCGTCATATTCTTTAGATAGTCCTAATACCACACTATACTCTCTTTTCCAGTCTTTATTTATTCCGTGTGTAGATGCATCAATATGCATACCAAGATATCCGCCTTCTTTGTTTTGGTTTGGAGTTAGCATCATGCCGCCGCCGTAGTGAGACATATCAGGAAAAGCATTTTTTGTTATATTGTCAAATGCAATATTTGGATCAAAGTTAACTGCTATATAATCTAAAATTGTTAAACAAGCTTGTGAGGAAAGTCTAGGTATTTTTGAACAATACTGGACCTGCCCATTATTACCTTCATATTTGACCCAGTCTTCATCTTTATAGCTTTCAAAGCTAACAGAGGCTGCGTGTACTAACGCTTCAGAAGGCATAAAGTCATCAATGTAAATTGCAGGAAACGGACTGTTATATCTATTAATTTTCATTATTTTTCTCTTTGTGTTTGTTATAGTTTTTATATTTTTCATAGTCAGTTATGTAATCATGTCGATCATAATCATGACTGGACAAGACTAACAAAACAGTACCTGTTTTAGTATAAGTGATGTTTCCCCAGTTCATAGGCGGAATAAGAAGGCCTTCTTTTGAATTGTTTAGTTTATAATTCTTACTATTGACTCCGTTGTCAATTTCTACTAAACATTCGCCTTCTAGACAAATCAAAAATTGAGTTGTGTATAAGTGTGCGTGACTACCTCTAACTGTCCCTATAGGGACATTTTTTACAAAATACATGCGAGTATAACAGAATCCAATCATTTTTTCTGTTATTACTGAAAGTATGCCTCTTTCATCTTTAAAACTTTGAAGGTTTATTAGTTTTGTATTTTTACTTATTTTTTTTGCATCGTTATCCATCTTTGTCATTATAAATTACTTTCAATATAGTGTTAAATGTTTCAGACTATCTAGCATAATGCTCTGCTTAAGTTTGTCTTTGTGTTTTAGCAAATACTATTTATGCGTGCATTTATGAGTTATAATTTTATTTATTTTCTGCTTTCCAGTCTTCACCAAAAAAACCTGGTGGGGCTCTCTTTTCATCTTTTGGATCGTATTTTTCAGTAAGGTAATACAGCATGATAGACTCTTCCTGCAAAGCTTTGTATCCGTGATATGTACCCGGAGGTATCTTTAAAGCTCTAGGGCTTTTATCTGAAATGTATTCCCATCTTACTTTGTATGACCCATCAATTTGTGGTTCTGCCAATCCTACCTTAAAAGAACCTTTGAGGCAAAACCAATAATCAGTTTGTATTTCGTGTACATGCCATGCAACTATATGTGATGTTGAATTTACGTATGATACGTTTATTTGACCGTTATCAATGTTAAATAAATTTAAAATTCTTTGTGCTCTATCATCTTCGTGATAGTGAACTGTTAGCTTTTCTACACTTTTGTTAATTTTTAACAAATCTGACGTGGGGGACATGAGTTATAAACCTTCCGTTTTTTAAAAATTCTTTTTCATTGTTCAGAATTTCCTTTTCGTAATTCCATGCACCTAAAAATGCGTAGTCTACTGTCGTATTAAAACCTTCTTCTGGCGAGACTACAGGAATGTGCATTCCTGGTGATAGTTTACCTTGCTTGTCATGTGTTGTATCAACTATGTAATCTATTAAATTAGTGCCAATTTGACAATAATTAAAAACTGTTGTTGACTTAGATGTAGCACCGTAACTTACGATCTTATATCCTTTTCTTTTAAGTTCAGATAGGGTTTGTACAAGTTGATTTTTTGACTGGAACACTTTTTTAGAAAATCTAAGATATGCTTCTATGCTGTTTATTCCCGAGCTATCTTCTCTATCTAGATTTTCTTTTACGCTGATGTCAATACTTCTTGTACCTACTGGACAAGCAAATATTCTATTTGATCCACCATGAACAGAAAGATTTTGTACTTTAAAGACTTCTAATCCGCTACTGTTTAAAACGTTCTGTAGCGCTGTTACAGAAAATATATGTGCATGCTCATCGTATATTTGATCATAAGAACCTCTTTCTATCATTTTCATTATCGAAGGATCTTCAAAAACAAAAACACCTGTTTTAGATAGCGTCATAGCTACAGAGTCAAAGGCAGATTTTAAATTCTGTATGTGGCACATGCAGTTTGCTGAGAATATTAGATCTTGTTTTCCATGACTTGTTGTAATTTTTTCTGCCAGTTCACGACTCCAAAACTTATCATACGTATTGTAACCCATTTCTGTGGTTATTCTTGCAAAATTTCCGCACGGTTCTACAGATACTGCCTCATTTGATAAAAAATTCTTTAAAAATACGCCATCGTTGCTACCTATTTCTAGAATACTCTTTGGAGAAAAATCTTTCTTTAAAAGACTGGCTACGTTATAAAAGTGAGATCTCATCGTTTCAGATAAAGATGAATAATAAACATAAGAGTCATTAAACATTAACTCAGGTTTTACAAAAGATTCTAAAGACACTAGTTTTGTTTCTTCGTCAAAGACTACACTTAAATTAAATTTATATTCATTTTTAATTTTATCTTTATTGTCTAAAAAATTGTTAGCAATAGGTTGGCTACCAAGATCTAAAAATTTAATTTTTGACATAATTTTATTTTTCCTCTAATACTTTTTTAAAAAACTTAGCAAAATCTTTTGAAATATTTTTAATATGAAACTTATCTCTGTTTTCAATGCATACTTCTCGCATTTTTAATCTTGCTTCCTTATTGTTTATAAGATAATCTAACTTTAATATGTAATCATTAAAATTTTCAACTAAAAATGAACAATTTTTTGCTTTCTCTTCTGTTAGTTCATAAGAAGGGTATTTTGTAAGCACTGAGGGTATTCCGTATGCCATGTAGTTAACTATTTTAGTATTTGGTCTTGAATTAATTCTTTCTTGCCAAGAGTTTTCTTTGTCAGCTAAGTTTGCATAATCTTCGCTTTCCGGGTCAATATAAGCTATACCTATATCTAAATCTTGGTATCTTAAGTCCCTGTCATCTCTAATGACTAATTCAATATTTCTTTTTTTTGCAAACTCTTTAAATTCTTCTTGATTGTGCAATTGATCTGAGCAGCCTACGTATCCTACTTTTTTTACTTTTTCTCTAAATTCAGGCAGTTCATTATTAAAGTTACAATGATGATGAAATATGTTTTCCATCATCTGATCTTTAAACCCTACTTCTTTAATTGTTTTTTTATAGATATCACTCGTTGTGACTATACCATCTAGATATTCTTTATTTTTTAAGACATCGTCTCTGAAATTATAAAACATTCCGTCGCATGCATGCCAAATAGTTTTCATTCCTTTGTTTTTTGCCCATCTTAGTACACTAACATCACATTGTTTGGCAAAAACGACAACGTCAAAAGACATATCTTTTTTAAGTAGTTGAGTTGGAATATATTTTGCGTCTATACCGTCTATCTTGTTTAACCACTCAGCAGGTTGTTTTGCCATGCACATAGTTCCAACTCTATTGGGCAAGTGATTTGTAAATAAAATGTTCATATTATTGATTTCCTATTATCTTTTTTATATTGCTTACAAAGTCTGTGTAGTCTGTTATCCACCACCCTCTTTTGCCGCTATGTGTAACAACATTACCTTGAGGTGTGGCACGTACGTCATAGTAATCGTTAACAAACGGGTCTATAGTACTGCCTATATCTATCATAGTAACACTATTGTTTAGTTTTTCAAATAAGTTTACCATTGTTGGGTATGTTGCAAAACTTGCTGCGAACAATATTACATCAAAATTATTTTCTTTTTGTTGTTTAATTACTTCGTTTGTAATGCTTTCATGTGAATAAAAAGCATTAATATAAGGTACTTTTACATGATGTACATCACCATACAGATAATTTAAAACTTCTATTGGGTATCTTTCGTTACCTACGATACAGACTTTCTTACTTTTAACTAAGTTTAAAAAATCAACAGTCATTTTGTATTCGCAAACAAACATTGAATGTATAGCATTGTGAGCAAAATACTTTCTTTTCAAGTCTAGATACTTATTCATGGACTTCCAGCACTGTCTTATTGAAGTAATTGGAGATATTAAACCGTCTGACATTTCTGGTGTGTCCATAGGAATACCCACCATGAAATCGTCTTGATCATAGTCGTCTATTTTCTTGAAATTTTTAATAAATTCATTTTTTATTTTTTCATCTTCTGGGTGCCACCTGTGATTCATGTCATCAACATACCCCAGTGGTCCGTCTCCGAAGCGAACAAAAGAAAACATCTTATTATTTATTAAATTATTAAATATTGTTGATCTAACTTCTTTTGTTGATTTAAAATCTAAAGAATACCAAGGATAGACTTCATTAGGATTCCAACCTCCCCAGTCTTTTCCATCACCTCCGTATATTTTCATTTACTCTTCCTCCGGTATTGTTTTAATTAAAACTCTTGTTTTGTCTCTGCAAGAAGTTTCACTTCTTATTTTAGCACCTTTGAAAACGCTGTGATATCGGTAAGACCCGACATGTGAAGAGTATATCTTGTCATTAATCCACATTTTAGCGAATTTTAAGTTTAACATACCCAGCACATCTTCAGCAGTTGATTTTTCTGGTATAGCAATGTTTTGATCTATTAACTTGTTATACACATACCCTTTGCTTACATGTGGGTGGCAGCACAGATCATCGTTTATGATTGATCCGCCGTAAATTGTGCAATTTTTGTAAATGTTTGAACAAAGAACAATTTTTTCATCTTTTATACTAACAATGTTTTTTCTAGAACTTATCAAACCTTTTTCTGACATTTCTGAGTCTGAATGTGCATCAGTTCTAAATATTATTTGCATTAATTTTGATGGTAGATTAGGTAAGTTGTTTTTATTATCTGTTTCCCATTCTTTCCATAAATTTAAATACTTTTCTATTGATATTTTTTCGTCTATTGTAAAATCTTCTTCGATCTGAAATATAATGTCTTCGTCACTAAAATTGGCGTTTGATACTAATCTTATCATGCTTTTTGTTTGGCCAACATTAACGCCTGAGTGGTAAAAGTAATGGGAGCAATTTTTTAATTTCCGTGTCTTGTCAATTAAAATGTTTTCTATCTTTGAGCGTAATTCATCACTGCCAGAATCATCATGCACAAAGAAATTAAAAAACATGTTATTGTTTTCAAAGACTATATTTTTTATAAAACTGTCAAGCATTCTGTTGTAAAGATCATGTCTTCCACAGCACAAAGTTATAACATTAACTACTTGCATTATAGAAGCTCTCTGTTAATTTTTTTAAAAACATTTTCTGCCAAATTTAAAAGATTATAATTGTTTTTAATGCTTTTTGTATTTTCTTCATAATCACTAATTAAATTTTTATTACTTAGTAGATTGTCAACTTCTTTTTCTAAATTATCTAAATTTTCACCCATAGAATGATAATGTACATTTTCTATTAACTTAAAAGGTAATAATTGTTTTTGCCGCATAGATAAGATGCATTTTTCCAAAAGTATGTTTTCAACAAATCTTTTAGTAAACCATCCGCAGCCAGGCAGTTCTAGACATATTTTTGCCCTACTAACTAAATCAAAGTAATCTTTTTTAGCTACTTTTTTATTTCCAAAAACTATGTTTAGATCTTTTCTTTCTTTTTTAAGACTTTCTAGAAGTTTGTATCCTTTAATTCTCCAGCCAGAAGACCACATGCCTATATCTTGATTTTCTGGCCAATTCCACGGTGTAGCGTCTAAATTTACCGTCCCAAGCCAAAGTAAGTCAATATCTTTTTCAACTTTTAAATCTTGTTGAATATTTTTTATATATTCATAATTTCCGGAGAAGTAGCCTAGTGGGTATACTTTCTCTTTGAAAGGGTAGTATTCACACTCGTGCCTGTTTAGTTGTGCTTTAAATACTATTATATTTTTATTTTCTATATTATAATCAGACTTAAGTTTTTCTAATTTGCTAAAATCTAGCTTACAATCTCCGTCTAGTATTCCTTGTCTACATGGTGTTATACCTGATCCATCATCTAGGTCAAACAATACTAAGATTCTTTTTTCTTTTAATTCAGCAACACAAAATGAAAAGTTTTTACCCAAATATCTATTTGATGCTCTTTTAACTTTAAACATGTTAAAGAATACTGATTCAAACTCCCTATAAAAACCTCTATTGCTTAAGCTAAATTCTAATAATTTTATCATAAATGTTTTACCTATAAGTACTTTAAGCACAAAAGTTTGTCTGCATAGTGATGATCAAAATAATTTTTTGATTCATAAATCTTTAATGACTTATCTTGTGCAACAAAGCTTAATGAAATTTGTTCAGATATGAAAAGTTTTTTAGGAATATAATCGTTTGGCCGGCCAGGTATATTTGTTAAATCAATATTTTTCCATATGTCCAAACACATATCATAGTTTACGTCAAATATACCTTCGTTGATATACTTTTTATTAATTCCAATAATACCGTTATTAAAAACTTTATATGAAAGTGGCTTGTTTAAATATTTTGCTGTTTTTTGCCACCCCCAGTATGGTCTAGTATCTGTAAGTACTCTTTCTAGTTCCCAAAGTACTATACATTCTTCACTTTTTATTTTATACTCCAAGTCATCTGTTGAGTCTTTACATATGCAATCATTGTCTATAAAGAAAACTGATGTATTAAATTCAGATTTTAGATATTTTAAAAAAGATGCCTTTGGATTCCAGGGATAAGAATGATCCTTCCACTTATTTATATTTTCAGTTATATCTTTTATGTTAATATCTTGATTAATATACTTTTTAATATTTTCCTTAATTAGGTTTACATCATCAGTAAAAATAGTTATGTCTTTAGCTTTTTCAGGATTATGAGCTATAAAAGACTTGATACTTGCAGTTGTATATTTAAATACTATATCTGCTTTTGAGTTTTCTTTATCTTCTTCCCTTCCAGTCAAGCTGGAAAGCTTGTTTGTTTCGTAATGAAAAACTAGCCAAACATAATTAATTTTTTCTGTTGTCATGGTGCCTTTTTTTAGTTCTTAATTGTTAAAAGTACTTGACCGTAGTCTATTTCGCTATCTTCCAAACACCTATCGTCAGCAAATATTCTTCTATCCATTATAATAAGTTCTTTAGAATCATCTTTGATTGTATCTATTATTTTTGCGCATTGGATTCCTGGGCCGCTATCTTTTGTAGGCATATGATAGTCATCAAAAAGCAAGGCTTTTTTAAACTTATCCTTGGTATTTTCCCAATCATTTTTAACTGCTTTAGATGTATGATCTCCGTCGATGTAGATAAAATCATATTTTATGTCTGGATTTTTTTCAAAATATTCATCAGAAGTTGCAGAAATAAAATCTATTTTGTCAAACCACTGTTTCGGAAAAATTTTTGACAATTGATTTAAAAAATTTTCATTAAAATTTGGATCTACAGTTATTATTTTACCGTCAATGTTATGATCGCACATTGCTTTAGCCATGCAAAATGACGAGTACCCTCTTCCAAAACCTATCTCTAGAACTGATTTAAAATCTAATTTTTGTGTGAGGTAATACATCAAGATTCCTCGCTCGTAGTTGGGTCTGAAGTAACATCCTGCTTTTTTATAAAAAATATTGTCTATGGTTCTATTTTTCTTTGCAGTAAACTCCCCAATTTGATCAAAATCACCTAGTGGAATGTCTTTTACATTAATACCCATGTCTTTTAGTTTTTCTTTGATGGATATTTGTTTCATTTTTTTGCCTTTTTTACTTGATTAGTGGTATTGTATCTATGATTGCTTTACTTTACAATGTAGTTTTTAAGTTTGCTGTTTTTCATCTATTTTTAATAATGTTTCAATATGTTGATAAAAATTTTCACAACAAGTTTTTATATCTAGATGGTCTCTATTTATTTTCTTTTTATATACTGTTAGGTTTGTTTTAATCTTATCAAGACAGTCTAAGAAATTTTCAAATGTTTCATATTCTTCTCCGTGATTAACGCACATTTCTACTATTCCACCTGTATTCTTGTGATAAATTACAGGCAAACCTGAAGCTGCACCTTCTATATGATGCATTCCACAAGGTTCATTTCTAGAAGCTGTTACGTATATGTCATGTTTTCTTAGTTCTTCGCCAAGAGCTTTTCCGTATAGTGGCGCAACTATTCTTGTATTGACAGGGTTATAAAGATTAGAGTATCTGCCTATGTAAGTAAATTCAAATTCACTATTGTTGTTCATGTACTCATCTATATCTTTGTAAAGGTCGAAACCTTTCATCCAGTTGTCTGACCAATGATGAGTTACCAGTTTTATTTTTTTAGTATTACTTACCATTGGATAAAAATTATTTAAGTCACATCCATTGTATACGACGTCAGCATCGTCGACGTTTAATCCTTTTTTATGAAAGTATTCCTTCAGCCACTCACTTATAAAGATAACTTTGTCTACGTGATTTGTACTCTGGATTAATAAGTTGTCCATACCAGCAGTGTTTTTTCTGGCATCACATTCATTAATTCTATAAAGTATTTTTGTTTTTGGGTTCACAATCTTATATCTTATAATTTCATTGATAGATATACCTGTATCTCCTGGGCGCGGGTCAATCATAAATATTAAATCAACATTGTTTTCAAGTGAAAATACTATTTCATGATCTTTTTCTCTTAAAAAACTGCACATAGCGTTTACAAAACTTGAACCTCCACCCCACGGTTCATGTCTTTCCAGTCTATTAAATAATATTTTCATTTTTATTTCTCCTGTGTTGATATTTTTTTTAAAAAAATGTCATAGTTTTTAATATGATTTAAAATTTTGTATTTATTGATATTTTTTTTATTGTTTTTTAAAGATAATTCTGGTGCATGCAAATTTAAGTTTTCTAAATTTTCAGGATCATATATCACACTATTATCTAGTATTATGTTAGACTGGCCTACGTTTGTAGATATTATTGGTATTTCAAGGTATGCACACTCAAACAATGCTTGCGGTCCACCTTCGCATCGAGAACTTACAACGTACAAATCTAAAGCATTGTACAGACTGTTTATTTTTTCTTGACTAGGCAATTCTACGTATGTATACGGAATTAAGCTATTTTCTAGCTCTTTTATTATATACTGTCTACGCCACCCAGAGAGTAGGACATGTATGTTTTTTGTTTTTGATATTTCTTTTACTACATTTAAAAGTATATCAGGTCCCTTTTCAAGCTTTGGAGTAATGAGGTCACTTCCCTCTGTGTCTCTTTGAAAGCTGCCTATTAAAAACTTTTCCTTTCCAACACCAAGTGAAAACCTTGCTTTTTCTTTTTCTTCTTTCTTCCATATATTATCATTTATCCAGTGAGGGATTATTGTAACCGGTTTGTCTGAATACTTTTGAATCAAACTTTTTGTTTCTTCTGTGTATGTCAGATAGTGATTAACAATTTCATCTCTTTTTTTGAAATTGTTAATTCTATTTTCATCCATCTTCCAAGGGACTTCGTGATGAATTGTACAAATAACTTTTTTATTTCTAAGAACAGTTACAGGTATTTGATTCCAGCACCAAGATGCCAATAGCCAAATTACTTCTGTATCTTCTGTTATAGACTCATGAGAAACTTCGTGTCTTGAGTATTGCGAATACTC
>TARA_R110000782_G_scaffold17436_1_pt1 | contig 16032 bp, 15 predicted proteins | sample TARA_R110000782 | Tara Oceans TARA_R110000782 (sample SAMEA4397859) | marine metagenome | biome: Polar Biome; feature: [SRF] surface water layer (ENVO:00010504); material: water (ENVO:00002006), including particulate matter (ENVO:01000060) such as... | depth 5 m
TTTTCGCCCTTAGCCTCTCTCCAGTCAAAATACGTTGATAAGTTTCCTGGTATAATTCTTTTAAATATTGTTTTTTTAAGATCTGCCATGTTAGTCGTTATAGGTTGTATAAGCGCCATTTTCGTTAGGACTTATATATCTTGTTATTTTCTGTAAATTGTTTCCATGGACATATGCTCTGTCTGTAGATGCAATTGATCCACTAAACGTGTCTGGCATATTATTCCATTGTACGTGCCAAGAACCAAATTGGTAATGAGCCCCTGGATAGCTTCCCCATTTAGGCGATTCTGTACGCCCATATATTAGGTTTGCTTTATATTGTCCGTCTGGGCCTGGTATGTTTGAATTACTAGCTGAAATAGAGCTAGAGATAGCCTGTAGGATAACTACCCCATTAAGAGGATTTGAATTAAAAGTATTAAGTTGTGTTAAATTCCTAACCTGCGATGTTGATTGATCTAAGTCTTGGATCAATTCTAATCTAAATTCACCTCTGTTTACCGGTGTAATCGGAGTATCCGGATACATCGTAAAGCTACTAGTTGGATGTTGATTATATAGGTTTATCATTTAGATGTAATATACGAAAAAAAGGGGAGGCTACAAAAAGCTTCCCCGATTATTTCAATTCTTATTTAAAATGAGACAGTAATACCTGTTAAGGCATCTGTCAATACTCCAGTAGTCGTTATTTCGTCTGCTGGTTGAGGTTCCATTCCCTCGAAAGTTAATGAGTACTGGTTAGCATCTCCAAATGCTGTTCCTGTTGTACCCGCTCCTCCAGTAAGTGTAGCTCCTCTAAATCTACCAATGTAAAAGAATTTACCAACATTATCGTCTGATCCATTATTCGTTTCTACAACGATTTTAAGATCTGGATTCTGTGCTAGTACCTTTACTTGGTTTCTAATAGAAGCTTGTAACTTATGAAGGCTAATGTTTACCGTTTGAGAATAGAACACTGTTCCGTTCTCTAAAGATGGGTTTGGAGTTTCTGTATAGTCTCCTGTATTTTTAGTCAATTCAAATTGATAAAATACCCCGTCTCCCGATATATCTGAAATTGCGCCTGATGCAGCTGTTACTGTAGTTACTGATCCAGAAAGAATATAAACATTTTTTATACCCCCACTGTTGTCTCTACACCCTAGCTGAAAGCCGCTCGAAATATCACAAGCCATAATTTTAAGTTGTTTTAAGGTTAATAAAGGGGGCTATATGCCCCCCTATAAATTTGTCTTCTATTAAGCTAGATCATTAGATGCCCAGTAAGTAGGGTGTCCAATTTGAGTTCCAATCTTATTACGTAGTCTGTATTTCAATGCATCAGCATTAATATCATACCACATTTGGAAGTTAGTTGTATCAGAAAGTAAATCTGTTCCAACAAATGCATCACTTGCAGGTCCTACTACAACTCTTTCAGAAGATCTTAGACCATATGTACCAACGATTTTTACGTTTGGATATCCTGGTAAAGGAACTTCGTAGAATCCACCTCTTGTCGCTACAGTTGTAGGATCAAAGTGAAATAAGTTTTGAGTAGTTAAACCATTAATGATTCTTTGGAATACTGTAGTACCACAGAATACTGTTAAATCACTTGCGTCTTTAACGTTTACATCAACTGCACCTACTAATTCAGTAAGTTGTGCGTAAGCTGTAGAAGCTGTAATTGCAGATTGACCTGATGGTACTGCTACTCCTGCTGTTGATCCTGAGATAAGGAACTTAAGTCCGTCTCCTGCAGATGTTACAGATGAACCTGGGAATACACCAGAAGCCGAAGCGTTCCAGATAAAGTCATCATTTGCTTGTTGAGCTTTCTTAACTAAGTCTTCAGAAAGACCAGAAAGAATGTTCATAGTATCTTCGTACGATCCTGGATCTAATACGGCAATACCTAAGTATTTAGAAGTTAGTAATTGAAGATTCCACAAGTCATAAGCTGTTCTTTTAGTAACAGTAATATTTCTTTGTGTAAAATCTAATGAACCAGAAGGAGTAGAAACAGTGTCTCCACCTTGAAAATAAGGGTTAACAGAAGCCAAGTTCAATGGCTCTTGATATTTAATTCCTTCCTGGATAGATACGTATTCAGCAGTGTTACCTACATAAACTGTATCCATAAGCATGCGCCCTGCCAATTCGTTGTTGAAATCAGCTAGAGCTGAAACATTAATTCCAGCCATAATTATTTAGTTTTTGTTGTTAGTTTAAGGTTTGATAACGCTCTATCGTATCTTTTTTGATTCAATACAGGTTTCGAAGCAAATGCTTCTTTGGATTTAGCAGAAAATTTCTTTTCGCTTGAAGGAACTGAAGCTGGTTTAGACATATAGTCTCCTACCTTAACTTCTAATTCACCCATCTTCTTCTTCATAGCCTCTATTTCAGGTGCTACTACTTCGGCAATTGCTTCCACAACTGCAGTCTTAATTGCATCTTCGTCCATTGAAATAGCATCTATCTCAATTTCTTCTTCAGCAAGTTCAGTTTTGGCTTCTACTGGAGCTTCTTCAGCAGACATTCCTTCTGCTAATGAGCCTTCAGCTTCACCGTCTTTTGTTTTGATCCCGTCAATCTCTCCGTTACCTTTGATAACAAGAATAGTCCCATCTTCTAATTCGTGTTCGCCTGAAGGAGCAGTAACTTTTTCACCACTTTCGGTAATGACGTGAGCTATCTGACCAATTCTAAAGCCACCATCACCGTCGGTCTCGATTTTCGTACCGTCGATTAGTTTAGCTCCTGCAAATTCTTCTTTAGATGTTTCTGTTTTGATATCTTCTAGTTTGAAGTATGACTTAACAAGATTCTTTAACTCTTCTTTGTTCATAAGAAAATTATTTTTTAAAGTGTTAAGTTTATTTTAGTAGGTTTTCCTACTTAGATATAAATAGGCCATATATAAGTTTTTCGAGAATTAATGGGTTTTATAAAAATAAATTAAATAAAAGTTGGATAATCGACTCTTTTTACTTATCTTATGACTATGTATTAATATATAATAAAACATTTAATCAGGAAGAATTAAAAGTAAACAAAGAAAAACTAACTGAATTATTAACTACTATTATTGATAAGATAGATAATATGGATAATAAGATTACTAATCTGGATGATAAGTATACCTTGTTATATGGTAAACTAGATAAGTTATCTGAATCATTAAAGAATACCAATAGTAATATTAATAGTGGTTTTAGTAAACCTAAGAGTATTACCTTTAAAAAGAATAAGGAAAACTTATTTGAATTAGCTAATATAGTTACTAACGAAAGATCTAAAGCATTTGTACTTAATATAACTAACAATGCTTATCCAACTATTACTCAGGGTCAATTAGATGCTATGGAAGAGATTGGATTACAACATGGCTTTACTGATAAATTAATACTTGCATAATATGGAAACTAGAATCTGTACTAAATGTAATGCCAGTAAACCTATAGATGAGTACTATACTATTATTACTCAGAGAACCGGAAAGGAATACACTTATAGGTATTGTAAGAAGTGTCACTACTCTAAAATGACTAAACATACGTCTAAGAAATGGAGAATTAATAATCCAGATACTTGGAAAGCTCTTGTTAAAAGAACAATGCATAATTATAGAGGTAGACAGAAAGCAGGGGTATACTGTATCTTTACTTTAAAAGGTTTATATATTGGTGCTTCTAAAGCTATAACTTCTAGAATAGGTCAACATAAAAGTTCTCCTAGAGGTGGTAACATTCTCAGTAAAGGAGCTAAATACATATTTCATATTATTCTTACAGTAGAATCAGATAAAGATAAACGTGATGCTGCAGAACGATATTGGATTAAAAAACTACAACCAGCTTTAAACGTTGAACTTAAAAAATAAACATGGCAAATACTATCTTCGTTCAGATAGCTTCTTATCGAGATCCTGAACTATTAAATACTTTAGATGACTTATTTGATAAAGCTGATAAACCTGGTAATCTCCACGTTTGTATAGCTTGGCAACATGATACTAAAGATACTTGGGATACTCTTGAGAGATACAAGGACAACAAGTCAGTAACGATTATTGATATACCTCATACAGACTCTAAAGGAGCTTGTTGGGCTAGACATCAGATACAACAACAATATAAGGGAGAGAAGTTTACTTTGCAGTTAGACTCTCATCACCGTTTTGTAAAAGGTTGGGATACCAGTTCTATTAAAATGTTAAAAGACTTACAAAAGAAAGGTCATAAGAAACCTCTTTTAACTAGTTATATACCTTCTTACAATCCTAAAAATGATCCGGACGGACGGGTAAACACTCCATGGGGTATGTCTTTTGATAGATTTACTCCAGAAGGTGTTATCTTCTTTCTACCTTATTATATGGAGGTTGATAATAAACAACCATTACCAGCTAGGTTTTATTCAGCTCACTTTGCTTTTACTATAGGACAATTTGCTACTGAGGTACAACATGATCCTGAATACTATTTTCATGGTGAAGAGATTAGTATAGCTGTTAGAGCTTTTACACACGGTTACGATTTGTTTCACCCCAATAAGGTTTTAGCTTGGCATGAATATACTCGTGAGGGTAGAACCAAGCAATGGGACGATGATAAAGAGTGGGGTAAAAGAAATACCGATTGTCATGCTAAAATGAGATCTTTATTAGGAGTAGATAGTGAAAACGAAATAATAGAGCTAGAATACGGATTAGGATCAGAGAGAACTATACAAGATTACGAAACGTATGCCGGTATTAAATTCTCAGATAGATCTTTAACTGCAAGATGTAGAACTAACGATACACCACCAGGTACTGTATTTGAACCTTTCTTTCAAGAGTTTAAACATGCTATAGATTTACATCACTCTCAATTTCCTTTAGACGACTATACCTTTTGTGCTTTTATCTTTGAAGATAAAGATGGTAAGTCATTATATAGAGAAGATATGGAAGGTGATCACTTTAATAAAATGGTAAAGAATAATAAAGAAGGAGCTGCCTTTACTGTTTGGAAAAAATACTCAGGCCCTAAACCACACAACATAATAATTTGGCCTCATTCGGAAAAGAACGGATGGAGTGATAAAAAAATAATAACTTTATGAAAAAACTACTAACAGGAGTATCCGATAACATTGTAAAGAATATAGATAAGATAATGCTATGGAAAACTAGCTTTGAATCTGTAGTAGATAATGGAGAGGTTGTATTGATTGCTTTTAATCCTACTGATGCTGATAAGCTTACCTTACATACTAATGAGATTAAATTTCATGCTGTATCTGAGGATAGTACAGAGACTGTAAATAATTCTCGTATTGGTCATGTTATTCACTTCCTTGACAATAACGCTAGTGCTTACGATCAAGTTATGTATACGGATGTATTCGATGTTGCTTTTGTAAACGATCCTTTTCAAAAAATGGACTTTAAACAATACGATGTCTTTATTGCAGGAGAAGGAGTATCACATGGTCAAGAACCTTGGAACTCAGACGTAATGAATAAATGCTTTCCAGACTATTACGATAGATTACATCCAGAGGAAATATTCTGTAGTGGAGTTATTGGTGGAACACCTAAAGGTATAGCTAATATGTTACTAGAAATGGTAGGACGTATGTTAATGAGTAAAAAAGGTCATGACATAGAGGATCAAGCTGCTATGAATATAGTTGCATTTGAAAATAATCCTTTCCTATTTAAAATGAAAAAGTTTAACCTTACAGATAATTGGTGTATACATTTAGCTACAGGAGGTCCTACAGAGTTCTTTGAGAAATGGAACTTTAAAGGAGCTATAAAAGATAGATACGGTATTACTCCAGATTGGACTAACTACGATATAGTTCACCAATTTAATAGAACACCAGAGATACACGAACAAATAGCTACTCGTTATGAATAAAAATATTGTCTGTACTTATAAACATACATACGACAGTTACAAAAACTATTGGGATAAAACTAATATAGATTTTACCTATTTAACAGACGTCACTAATGAACCTTGTGATGTTGGTTTTCAATATACCGAACAAGATATTAGGTCTTATTATAACTTCCATACAGAGGTAAGTAAGACTCATTATTGGAACCATATGGGTAATAGAAATATTATTTGGTTTTATGCTCACTTCAGAATGCTTCATTACTATAGAAACAATTCTGATTATAACTACTATTGGTTCTTTGACGACGATGTAACCATTGACGATACCGATACTTTCTTTAAAGCTTTTAATAATAACCGTAGTGATTTTATTTCTTACTACTGTTTTAAAGAGCAACAAGCTAGATCACAACCTAATATACCTACTATAGATAATAATAGTTCTTCGGGTAATGGTTGGTTTGATAGGTTTCCTGGACATCAAGATATACTCTATCCTGATACTACTGAGATATATGGTTCTTTTTTTCCTATTGTTAGGCTTAGTAACAATGCTCTTAAAAAACTAAACGACTTATTATTGGAAGGTATCTACGGTTATTCCGAAGGGTTTGTACCTAGTATACTAAATTACTTTAACTATTCATTAGATACAATCTTTGACAATAAGTCACAAGGTAAATACTTTAATAACGATGTAGTAAATGTTAAACATAAAAACGGAAAAATAAATTGGTCATGGATTTAAAAAAACCTGTAATAGTACAAGCACTATTTGATATACAAAGAGATAGATGGGATAATTTTAAAATGTCTTATAATACTTATTTGCATTGGATGAGAAACGTTCTTTCTTTAGATGCCAATATTGTTATATTTACCGAAGAGAAGTTTTTTAAAGCTATCTTTGATAATAGAAAGGTATTTGATCCAGATATGACTAAGACTAAGATAATCGTTCAGGAGTTAAGAAACTTACCTGCTTATAAATTATTTAATACAAGAGTATCAAGCTTAATGTATTCAAATGCTTTTAAAGAAAAAAGTAGCTTTGATGTACCAGAGATGAATAAGCCTCTATACAATATTATAATGTTTAACAAATTATACTGGTTAAGACAAGCTAGAGATAATAAATACTTTGATAGTGATGTTGTTGTTTGGAAGGATGCTGGTACCTATAGAGACGAAATAGATAATTACTTACACAAGAAATGGCCTGATGCTTCTAAGATTGTAGCTGATAAACCTACTTTCTTTTGTCACCATGATAAGATATCTATAGAGAATGTACACCATCATGCTTTATCTCAAATGAGATTCATACACGGTACTTCTTTTTTAGTACCTAATACTACATTAGATAGTTTAATCGATGAGTTTGAAATTACTATCGATACTTTACTTAAAGAAGGTTATATTGGTTCGGATGAAAAGATATTCGACATTACTTACTTACGTAATCCCGATGCTTATCACTTAATAAAATGTAATTGGAGAGAATATTTTCCTTTTTTTGAGGAAACAGTTGGTAGTTAGGAATTAAGTTCTTATATTACTACTATAAGACGGTAATACTTACTGCCGTTGGTTATTTGTTTTTTATTTCTTACGTAGAGAAGGTCGGTTTCATATCCGGCCTTTTCGGTTTTTATGAGTTTGAGTTATTCTCTATCCATTTAAAAATTTTTAAACAGTTATAGATTAGAGCTGTTACACCTACAAGTAGTACTACCCACCTCTCTATATCCATCATTGACATAGATAATGCAAAAACATTAAGTATGTTTAGTTTAATTGCTTCGTAATTCATTATTTTTGTGCTTTTGCTTGTATAAATTTATCTGAGAAGAAGCCTTCTACACTAAATCCTTTAATCTTACCTTCTTTTACTTTCTGCCATACTGATAGATCTTCTATTTTGTATCTGCCCATCCATGTTCCTTTAGGAAGATTAAAACCATATACTTGTTGTTTATCCATTTCAGGATCTTCAATCAACCAACTCTCTACCATATAACCATCTACTTTAGCTTCAGCATTATGCTCTAAGTTAACTGAGTCTAGATATTTCTCTTTCATCATTTTCTCAGCTATATCTTTTACAGTCTTTTGAGAAAAGAATACATAATAAGGTTCATCATTTTCATCTACCCTTACAATTAACTTGTCTGGTATCATTAATGGACCTACTACCATTTGTTGGTCACCCTCTACAGCAAAACTAAACTTATTTTCTTTCATAGTCTCGTTATGTGTCTCACAAGCCATGTACCACTCCTTACCATCTACTATATGAACGTGATGACCTGTACACCCTTGTTCCTCTGCTGCTTTCTCTGCCTCCTCTATAGTATCATATGCCTTAAGGCCGTCTACATCAATAGCTTCAAGCTTCTCTTGTTTCATTGTATCGTAACATATAGCTGTTGCTTGATCTAAATCGTAACCTTCTGCTTTTAATACTGGAATACATCTACCTAAGTAAGAGTCTTTAGATTCTCCTGGTAATCTATCTACAAAAGTCTCTTTAAGAGCTACCTTTATAAGGTTAACTGCTATTGCATCTTCAACAGCTTCTGCTTTAAAGGCAAAGAAGTCTGCTTCTATAGCTGGTTCTTCTACTAATGCTACAGCATCTACTCCTGTTAATGCATCTAATGTATCGATTAATAATTCTAGTATTTTCATAATTTAAATTTTTAGCCTAAAGTTCTTCTTTGACTGAGTTTAGCATCTGCTTCTTGAGCATTTCTAGCATCACCAGATATAACATAAGCTCTTACAGTTGGTTCTGCACATAATTGTGTTTCAATTTGAGGTTGTTCTGCTGAAGACATAGACGGTGCTGAAGGAACTGATCCTCCTCCTGAAGATCCTCCGGTTGAAGCTCCACCAATAGCAGCTATTTGTGCTTTAGCTTTCTTTCTTGCAGATACAATAGAAGCAATAATACCTCCAATAGATACAGCAAATGCTGCAATACCAAAAGGACCTAATGCTGCAACGAATGCTCCTAATGACATAGATGCTTTTCCAATTGCTGCTGTACCTGCTAATGCTATTTCTTGTGCTGTTGCTGTTGCTTTAGCTACATTTAACTGTGCTATTTGTATTTGCTCCATTGCATAAGACTTAGCTTTCATTACCTGTTCAGTAATAATTAACATTTGCTTAAGTTGGAACATATCCCTCTCTGCTTTAATTCTCTTTATCTCTACTTCTCTTTCTTTTGCTTCAATACGTTCTATAGAGGCAATTCTTTCTTCTTCAGTAAGATGAGTATTACTAAGTACAGCATTCTTTTCACGTTCTAAGTTTAGTAACGTTCTTTCATACCTACTGTTAGATAACATCTCTATGTTAGCAAATGCTTCTGAAGCTACACTAACAAAGTTCTGCCAAGTCTCTCTATCACCTATAGTCTTATCTATAGCTGCTTGTAATCCATTTTGGTATTTAGTTACAATTCCATCTGGGCCTAATAAACCCTCTAGGATCTCTTCCTCATCCTCATCGCTAATTACCATGATAGAGTTAGGATCGAATTCTTCTTGTACTGTTTTATTAAATGCTTCAGCAAAAGATGTAGCTACTTCATCTCCATACTCTGCAAACCACATTTTATCTAAATCTGCAGCTTCTTTATCAAATATCTCTGATAGTCTTATTTCTTCTAATCTCTTTTCAAAAGCAGTTTTTACAGCCTCTGCTTCTTTATCCATTAGACCTTTTGCTTTTCTAGCTCTTAATACTAATATTGTAGTTAAGGCTGAATCGTATTCTTCTGAACCTTCTTCTAGTGCTTTAAGTTTCTTCTCTTGTAGGCTTATCTCTAAATCTATTGTATCTTTACCGTAAGCTGCTAAGACTGCTATACTTCTCTCCATTTGAAGATTATCTTGAGCTTTAGCCATCTTATCTAATGCTTCTGCTGTAGATACAGCCATTCTAGTAGCAAAGCTTGCTGCATTACCCATAGATAAGAACATATTCTTTAATACCGTTGTAGTTGGTACTACATCGTTTGTAAGCTTAGAAACGTATTTAGCAAAACCAACAGTTAAAGCTGCTATTGCTACTCCTACTGCTACGTATGGATTAGCTAATGCTGCTACGTTAGCTTTTATTTGTGCTGCGGTTACTCCCTTAAGAGCAACTCTCATGTCGTTTAATCCTTCTGCTACATCTCTAAATCCAATAGCTACTGCAATTGCTGAAGCTGCTTTCTTTTCGAACTCACCCATTACCTCTGACTCAACGCCAAATAGTCCAAGTGTACCTACTGCACCGGCTAATGCACCAGCCATAATTTTAATTGACCCACCAGCTGCCTTAAACTTATCGTCCATAGACAGACCAGAGACTTCATTCTCAATCTCTTTGACTTCGTCTGATACCCCAGCTAGCTGCTTCTCTAATTTCTCAACGTCTTTTGAATCGACGTCAATTACTACTTTATATGTCTTAGTGGCCATATCTATAAATACCTTTTAATGGTTGTTTAGTGTCTGTTAACAAGATGTTGCTGCTCCTGATTGTGATGTTGTGTCATAGTAAATTCTTATCCCCGGAACACTACCTACTGCAATACCTATATTACCGGTTACATTAATTGGTGTAACCAATTGATCATCGGCATATAATACAGCACCGTTAACAAAGTCAGAATACGTTTTACCGGTTCCTGCTAGGTATACTGTAGTACTTGCTACTGCTGCACATCTAGACTGTGATGAACCTGTACCTGTCCTGTTAAAAGCCGTACCTAATGAAGGTACTGGGGTTGGTGGTATAGCTGTTGGTACTGGAGTTGCCGTTGGGGCTGCACATTGTGATATAGAATTAACCCCCGATACTAAAAAGTATCTAAATTTATAAGATACAGCATCTGCACCAGTATCGCTTATCCTAAACCAAGTGTTATCATTTAATTCTAGAGCTAAGTTTGCATCTCTATAGATTCTATCACCAACTATCATATTAGCAACAGTACTAAAGTCTGCAGTATATCTTAATATATTCATTGTTTGTAGACAAGCAGTAGTCTCTGATGATCCAAATTGATCAGTAAACGTATTATATACTATTGGAGTTGGTGTTGGTGTTGGTGTACTTGTCGGTACTGGGGTAGGACTAGTTGTTGGTACTGGTGTAGGTGTTGGACCACAAGTAAAAATAGTTGATATTGAACCAACTGCATTATTAACAAATGCTGATAACTGTGCTGGAGTATTTTGTATTTCTGATAAACCCCACCATTGATCGTTTCCGTCAAATGTAGTTGTTAATGCTTGATCCGTATATAGTACAGTACCTACCCCTACAGCATTAAATGCATCTTCTGTCCATACTGAACCGTTACCTGTATTTAACCAACAAGCTACATTAGTAGTTTGGTCAAGAGATAAAAAATACTCATAAGACACAATCGGTGTTGGTGTTGGTGTTGGTATAGGAGTCGATGTAGGTGTTGGAGTTGGAAAGGTTGCATCACAATCATAATATATTTGTGTAAACCCTAATCCTGTTGTATATAGTCCTACAATCTCTCCAGTCTCTGGTGATGGATTATATCCTAATGCTACCCATTGGTCACTAGCTACAAGCTCTGTAGTAGCAGCTGAATTGGTATATAATTTTGTACCCACTACTACTTGTGCTATAGATAGAGGAGTACTTAAGTAATAAGTATTAGCAAGAGTAAGATTACAAGCAGGTGTAGCTCCATTTGAAGTTGGTGTAGTACCATAAAATGAACCTGTAGCTGGTGTGCAACTAATAATTGTATTTACTCCACCGTTAAATGAGTATTTAAATCCTCTTGACTGTACTCCTGCCTCTCTACCATTACTGGCTGAGATATTACTCATAACGAATAATTTATTGTCTGTTAACTCAGAAGATAAGTCTGCTGCATCGTAAATTACATCTCCATTTTGTATATCTGTTACATTTGCAAAGTCATAAGTATAATATGTTTGGTCTAAAGCAACTAAACAAGCATCGTTGTTTAAATCCGTATCTAACGTACCGTAAAAGTCATATAGAGTAGTTCCACAAGTAGATCCTTCTTGTGTTAAAAAACCACTATTACTAATTGCCCATACAGCATTACCTGTAGCATCTTGTAATCTATAATAGCTATTTCCTCCTACAAAAGGAGTAGTTGCTTGACTATCGCTAAATACTTGAGTGTTTAGTACAAAATCTGTTACTTGTGATCTTGCATATAAGTTTGTAGTTAAAGCATCTCCACATAGTAAAGCAGTAGCTGAAGCATCTCCTCTGTTAATTGTAAATACTGGAGGAGTTGGTGTTGGTGTTGGAGGTACTGCTGTTGGTGATGCACAAGCAGCTATTGTTCCTACTCCAGTATTAAACGAATAAAGAAACCATCTTTTATCTGCAGTACCATTATAAGTATCTGAAACAGCAAATCTAAAGTTATCGTCTAATTCAGTTCCTATTGCTTGTTGTCTATATATTCTATCTCCTGCAACCATATCGGCAACCGTAGTAAAATCTTGAGTATATACTAAGTAAATTGCTTGGTTGGCACAAGGATCAGCATTTAAGTCTGTTGCTATAGTAGCATAAAAACCAAACCATCCTACAACAGGAGTAGGTGTTGGTCCCGGTGTGCTTGTTGGTACTGGTGTAGCAGTTGGAGTTATTGGTGTAGCAGTTGGTACGCTAGTACTAGTAGGTACAGGTGTTGGTCCAATAACTGGCGTTGATGTTGGAACTAAAGTAGGAGTTGGTGTCGGCTGTATAGGAGTCGGTGAAGGTCCTGGTGTGGGTGTAGGTGTTAAAGCTACAAACAAATAAACTTCATTCTGACATGCTGCTGTATTACTCTTTAATACGTAAGATGGGTATACACGATCAGTACACCACCCAGCTACTAATTCAGCTTGTGTTACGTTCTCAGCAATTTGATTACCATAATCATTACTGGTATGATAGATTGTAAAGTTATCCGCTCCTGCGTCAAACGTCGTTAATGTTAGTACTACTGATGCCATATGTTTATATTTAAGGACAATTTGTTGGATCTAAACTACCCGTTACACCTATTTCACAGACGTCAATTCCTTCAAAGTACTGAGGGTATAGTTTAATTAATTCTACGGTAGATATATCTCTTTCAGATACATTGTAACCTTTAATCTTATTTATTCGATAAAAGTTATCATTTATAAAAATTCTATCGTTAAGTTTTATATTATAGTACTCATGAGGTTCGAACTCTAAGTCCATAGTAATCTTAGATGCTTCTGACCAATATAAGCTTTCTAAGTAAGTTTTCCAATACTGATCGTAATTAGTTACACTATCATCTAGACTTGCTGCTGCTGTGAACTGAGTATACGTATTGTTAAAGAGTAAATCTTTAGTTTGTCCTGCTATAACCGGTAATGTTGCAACATTTGCTATAGTAGTATATGATCCAGTAATAGCTGTAGCTCCACCACCTGTAGCACCAATATATATTGTATCGTTAAATCCATTAGTTACTTTATAACCTATTCTTGGTTTAAAAGTATAAGATTGTATTTGTGAGTTTTGATATCTGTATAAGTGTGGAAATATAAAGTTGTTATTTAAATCAATCGATAAAGATCCATCTCCATTTGTTCCTGTTCCTGTACTATCCGAATTAAATGGACCTCCTAATACTGTAGGACCAAAGTAATCACCAATAGTTTTTTGACCTTGAGATATATTATTGTCTGCAATAATTCTTAGAGTACCGTATTGGTAGTTAGGATCAGAATCAATTGCTGCTTTACTAAACCTATCTACGTCATCTACATTTTTAAGTAGTAACTGTTTTGGCTGTTCGTCAACAGTATGGTTAATACTTATTCGTTCTGACATATCATATCTATATGACCAGTCTTTTATTTCTCCTGCTCTTACCCAATCGTCAAACGAATCTATACTAATTACATTATTGGTTCCTTGTACGGGAGTTAATACTAAATTAAATTGTTCAACTAATCCATTTAGTAAATCAATACTTTTAGTTTGACCTCCAAACTGTAATCCCATATCAACAGTACCCCCTATTAAAGCTTCAGGAGCTGCAGTACATCTAAACTGAGTTCCGTATTGTAAGTATAGAGGTACATTTGCATTAGCACTATAAGATATTTCTGCCCATACTTGTGTAGCAGAACTTATGTTTGTTGTAGCTCCTACCTGTACTGAGAATATATTAAATCCATCAGGCGGTCTCATTATTTTACTAGCAGTACCTAATACAGTACCACTCTGGGTAGCATAGTTACCTTTTTTTAATTGTATAGTTACTTCAGCAAAAGAAGCAGCACTATAAGCAGTGGGGTTAAAAAAGGTAGCTGTAGTTGAAAAAGTATATTCACCAGCGGTGTTTGCGGAATAATAGCTGTCTGGAGATGCTGACCAAGCTCCTGTTGGATCTGATGTTACAGAATCAAACGGTATAATTTCGCTATTAGTACCTTCTGGTGTTGGATTTATTGGTAATAGTATTACGGTACAAGTTGCAACATTACCTGGTTGTGAAACTAAACCTAATGTATCTTTAGCTTTAGGTAGTAGATATAAATTATCAAAGTCACTACCGGTAACAAATGATCCAGTATACTTAAAGTTAACTGAGTCAAATATTACATCTAATACACTTTTAATTCTAACTGCAGGTAATAATTGATTTGCTTGTATAGGAGTAAATGGATTATCTAAATAGTTTCCTGCTGTAGTACCTGCTGGTAAAAAAGCAAAGTAGGGTAGTTGTATATTATCTGGGTTATCAAAGCCGTATTCCGCTAATGGGTAATATACGTCTCCGTTTTTTAAATTATTATCCCAAGAGTCTATAATATTGTTATAAGAAAGAGTATGGTCTAAATAAGTCCAGTTACCATTCTTAATTAATTTATCAGCAATAGCGTCATTAAACTTAACAACTGAATCTGTTATCCTACATGAGTAAGAAACAAATCCATTGTTGTCTGTAATGATCTCTAATAGTTGGAATTGACCGTCTAATAGCGTTTCTCCGTTATGGATAATGTAACCTGGTACGGTATTATAAAAACCTGGTATGTCGGTGGCACCAATCGTGTATCCATGTTTAAAAAATTTATTATTATTCTTCGTTCCCGGCAGTACAAACTTCTGTGAACCTACTCCAAAGAAAGATCCAATACGTTGATTCTCTACTGCTGATACATCTAGCCGTAAAGGTATATTGTTATCTATGTCTAAGTCGTACGTTAAACCTTCGTTAACGACCCTTATAATTAAATCTGCCATATTATCTGCCTAATCTTGAGTTAGCGTATTGATAAGTAAGTTCGTATTGGAATGTTTTCTGTGATCTTTTGTTAGTATTATGCACATAAGTACCATTGGTAATGATAATTGGTACAAAATCTGTACCCTGTTGTACAAATACGTTAGGAGATTCCATTAATTCCCCTAGCCATTCTGCTCCTTCTTGGTCTAACCAGTCAGTAGATATGGAATAATTGTCGTTATACTGTATGTTATAGTAGTCTCTACCTCTTCTTGATACGTCATATACTGAAGTCTGAGAAGAATAGTTAACAAATGGTCTAGTTAACTGTGACTTAGTCATGGTAGTATTCTTTTTTACAGGTAGATTTACACCATAATAGTCCCAGAAACCAAATTTGTTTATAAAAGCAAACCTAACTCTTTCGTAATTACAGTCTTCTGCATTTTTAAATGTCCAAACCTTACTACCTGCTGTAACAACTATCTCAGTCCAGTTGGCAGTCTCACCTGTATTGTATCCTCCAATAGGTATGCTTGTAAATCCAATAGGTAAATTATAGTTATTTGAAATACCAGGATTAAAGTTTACGTTAACCGTATTCATTGACCCATCATTATAGAAAGTCATTGTGTGGTAATCGTCATACGCTATGTATACGTCTGATGTAGGAGTGTTAGTTAACCCCATAGCAGCTTTCTGCCAGTTATAACTTATACCATTATTAGGATCTACTACTCCTGCAAATACTTGTACTGCTGATCCTGTTACTGCTGGTGGTCCAGCTACTCCTAAACCGTCATATAAAGTAACTGAGGAAGATATAGATGTTCCATATTCTTCTCCAAATGC
>TARA_R110000782_G_scaffold147515_4_pt1 | contig 16028 bp, 13 predicted proteins | sample TARA_R110000782 | Tara Oceans TARA_R110000782 (sample SAMEA4397859) | marine metagenome | biome: Polar Biome; feature: [SRF] surface water layer (ENVO:00010504); material: water (ENVO:00002006), including particulate matter (ENVO:01000060) such as... | depth 5 m
ATTTCTTTGCGCTTTGTTGATCCTTCCTTAATGAATGATAAACTATCGAGTTGACTGGACATAGATGTGAGTAGAAAGTCTTCTATTGTTCCAAAACGTTTGCGGATATGTGCGTCTGTCTCCGAACGGGTTGTCCCGTTGAGGCTCGCGTCTTCGCCGGCAACAATGTCAGATCCCCTAAAATCAAGGAAAGTCCTTGCTTCATCAGTGGTTTCTCCCTTGAGTTTCTTAACATATTTTTCTGACGTTCTCTCAATGGTATAGACCTTATCACCGACTTGAAGTTCAACAGTTCCACGACAATCTTTTCTATGCTGGTTAATAATATTATAGTTCTTTCGTTCGTTCTTTGAGGTGGTATTAAACATGGTATAAAGCAGTCCGTCGACGATGCTGGACTTTCCAGAATAGTTCTTTCCAAAGATGCCGACGATGCCGTTAAGATCATTAAAATTCAATGAGTTACTTTCACCATAGTTAAACAGGTTATCCCATTCAAAGCTGTTGATATTCCAGTTCACATTACGAGCGATCTCTTCAGTTTCCTCAATCTTAGAGTTGTACTTACGATTTAACTCAAATACTCGTTCCAATATCTCTTCTGATGGTTGATAATCCGTGAGGTACTCACGAATAAGGTTTTCTTGTACTCCCTTATCTCGCAGGTTCTCTACTTTGAACCCTGTTCCGATTTTCACTGTCCCAGTTTCTCCTGAGGCCCGATTAAGGAAGGTGATACTCTCTGGTTCGAAACGATGCTTGGCCACGTCGACTGCCCTACGCATTATATCAAGAGGTAGATTATTGTTGCTTATCAGACGGAGACGTGCGCCGGGTGGGACAATAGTACCCTTCGGCATTCGTCCCTTTGGTGTGAGTTCGATTGTGACGAACGGCTTTGGGTTTAGCAAAACGTGATGTTTTACCGTAAAGGTATCCTTATCTTCAATGTCCCAAATCAGGAAGCCCTTGTCGTTGGTCTCGCCGTGATTCTGTTGAACAGTTGAACCGGGATATCTCACGCGACCTTCGTCATCGAGAATCTGATTGGTTTTATGAATATCTCCAAGCATCGCAAAGTCGTGACCGGCGAAGACGCCAATGTCATGATCACCGTGATCCATAACCCATCCGGTGTCGGTTTTGACTCCAGAAACGGATCCGTGGTACAAAGCAATATTAATCCGAGAGTCATCACTGGGCGCAACCCAGTTGTCCTCATCAAAGACCGATAGCACGTTGAGCGCGAGATCCGGCTCTAGGACGGTTTCACCGGCATTCTTGAGCAGGTGTAGGTCCGGTAGGTTCAAAGCCTTCACAATGGGCGACAGCGCGTCCTGACGGCTACTGTTCTTTAGGTTACCGTCGTGGTTCCCCAGAATGATGTAGGTTGGTGCGATTTTCGCTAGATTTGCGAAGAAGTCAGAGCAAAGTTCAACGAACTCTGGTGAAATCTGTGTCTTGGTGTGGGCGATGTCGCCGCAGTGTACGATGTAGTCTACGTTTTCTTTTCGTAGTGTTTCGTATAATTGTTCAAAAACAATCTTATACTCGTAATGAAACTTTAAGTTTTTTATATGTGTGTCTGCCAAATGCGCTATTCTATACACGTAGTTGTCCCCTAGGCTATAATATTATTATACAGGATGGGGAGGTGGTGTCAAGCGTTATTTTGATTATTTCCCTCGGTTCTGGCGCTTGAGCGCTGCAGCTTGAGTTTCCTCAGGTGGGTACCCGTCGTCGTAGTCTAGCCCGTCTTCGTCGTCGGCAGGGGTGCCAAGTCCTAGTCCTGGGTCGCGCGGTGTGTCGTCATCTTCCCTGAGCGGGTTTTTGTTGCCTGACCACATCGGGGCGTTTTTGATCTCCAGGAATACTTCTTTGACGGCACCAAGGAGGGCGCGCTCGGTCAGATTAGCGTCTACGGCGGCGTAAACAGCGGCCTTGAAGATCTCCTCGGCCTCCGTCCATTTCGCTCCAGCCTCGGACGGGGACATCCTCGGTGTTTCCTCTGCTGGATCTTCCTCCCGCAGAGTTCCTAGCTCTTCCTTGATAATCTGTAGTAGTTTTGCTTTTGAAATCTTCATTTTAGGTACTCCCGTACATCGGGTTGGCGAGGAGGTGGCGAAGTTCAGCAACAGTCTCGGCGTCTAGGCTAAGGCTGAGTTCTTTCAACTCTTCTTTACTCATTGCCGCAAGAAGATCTCTTGCTTTAATGCGCGTAAGCATTTGCTCTTCGGGTGTGCCGCCTGTGAACTTTTCGTCCGACTGGAGGTCTCCCAAGCTCGCGGCATCTAGCTCTTCCTTGATGATCTGTCGTAGTTTTGCTTTTGAAATCTTCATTTTATCGTCCTCCATACATTGGGTTTGCTTTCAAGGATCCGAGAAAACGAACCATATCAGGAGTCATCTCTAAGCCAAGATCATCGGCGAGGTCCTGTAGGGACTCATACCTATCGACGACGGCGCGGCTCAAGATTCTAGAAAGCAGTTGTTCTTCACGGGTGCCGAGCAGTGCTGGCAGGCGAGAGGTGGGATCTTCAAAGTTTTCTGGTTGGGGGTAGTCTTCGATATCAGCTCCCACACTCGTGGTCTCAAGTTCTTCTCTCATTCCCTTCCAGGAACCATCCTTAAGTGCTCCCTGAAGCTGCATGAGCGCTGAACGCTCTGCAGGAGTTTGAGCAGCGAGAGTCTTGGCATCGCCATAAGAAAGTTTCACGCCGGCACGTGCAGCCATCTGCTGAACCTGTGGTACCGTTGCGAGGCGCTCGATCATCAGTTCTTCTCTGATAATCTCTTTGAGTCTTGATTTTGAAATCTTCATTATTTCTTGTACCTTAGTTTCTTCCGGCGTTCTGCGTCGTTCGCCTGCTGCTTCAGTCGCTCGCGTGATTTCTTGACCCCTGCGGCGCCGCGGTCAGGAAGCACCAAGGGCTCCTCCTTTTCATCCGGGGTGTCTGCTTCTCGCATAGGAAGAGACAGCTTCTGTAGAGCTTGACTCATGAGGTCCAGGGCTTGGTCTGTGTTGAGACCCCCTGCTGCAGCTGCGATCGCCTGACTAACGGTTGCGGCGAACTCCTCACCGCCTAGCTGGGTAGCAATATCAGCCAGAGCTGCGTGGGCGTTCGGGTAGCCGGCGGCAGAGTCAGCGTCGGCCGGGCGTGAAGTGTTTGCCGGGTTATCTGCCCACATGCGATCGGCGCGATCGCCTTCGCCTAAGCCGCTAAGCTCTTCCTTGATAATCTCTTTAAGTCTTGTTTTGCTTATTTTCATTGTACCACTCCTTGTGTTTAAGCCTTGTTTTGTGATTTTCATTATTTATTACCGGGGGACCACGGACTGCTGTGCGCGATTCAGGGCAGCCCCGGGGTCGAGATCAATAACCGGGGGTGGTTTCGGTATGACAGGTTCCTGCCCGGGCTCCATCAATCTAGCTCCCAGGTCAAAGGCCTTAATTCCTGTGGCTACTCCGACCTCCCGGTATAAATCTTGGTCCGGTTTCAAGAATTGGTCTTTGTTATTATTGCGGTTGGCCGCGGCGGACTTGATGGAGTCTTCGGATAACCGGTTATGGGGGACGTTCAGTAAAAAGGCAACAGGGGCGCCGTGGGGAGTGCCCTGGTCGGCCCTATGGATCGAAAAGTTATACGTATCCGGGGAAGCCTCCATAGCTGCTTCAAGCTCTTCCTTGATAATCTTCTTAAGTCTTTGTTTCGTGAGCTTCATTTGGCTTCTTCCCTTTTCCGAATGTATCTTTTGCTTCTCGAATGAGTTGTCGTTTCCACGTTTCTTGCCGGATCAGCGATTTGAACTCGGCTAGTAGGCGTAGGTAATTCTCTTTCATTCTTCATACTGACATCGCAAGCGTCAATAATAAATAGTTGTCCGGAGTTATAAGGACAGCATTTTCCAAGCATTTCTGGAATTGTTCCTTTTTCATTGAGCCTACATCTTCGTTGTCGCCGATATTGACCTTCCAAACTTCGATATCAAAATCCAATAAAGTCTTTATAATCTCCAGCTCTTTCTTTGTTGCGTCCGGATCTAATGCTACATAAACTCCGGCATCCTCTTTTACGATCTTACGGAGCAGGACAGAGTTCTGATTTAACGTAGAGCCAAGAATAGGGACCGCATTACGGCCAGCAATAATCGCATCAAATACCCCTTCGACCAATATAATGTCCGAACTCCAATCCACAAACAAATCGTTGAATACGATGTTACGACTTGCAGAAGGGTTTTTATACTTCGGATAGAAAGATTTATCATAGGACCGTGATATAAAGTAGTTCAGATCACCGGATTCGTCGAAGGATGGAATGACTATTCTTCCTTCATAATCTCCGGAGCAACAGTAGCCCATCTTCCACCAAACAATGTCTTGCTTGCTAATTCCTCTTTTTCTTAAGTAATTGCGGGCAGCGAATCCCGTTGGGGGTATATCTTTGGTGGCCAAGGAAATGAATCCCTCTGGCATTTCTATTATTTGTTTTTCTTCAACGTCCTCAGCGAAGAGGTCTTCAAGCTGATCGAAGTTAATCTCTGTTGTGAATTGGCGCCACTGGGATTTATCTGTGTTCGTGCCAAACCGGCGGACGATACGGTAGATGTTCTTGCCTCGGGTGTCGCACACCCAGCACTTATAGTAACCCTTTTCAAGGTTTACGGAGAACTTGCGCTTGTGGTGATCACAATAGGGACATTTAAATAGGTACTCATTGTTGGTCCGATAACCGGTCCCCAACACATTAGTTAGTATTTTTAGTTTCTTCTCTTTCACGTACCCAGCCCGCCCTTGCAATCACATAGCTATCTGACCGGTCAGCATAACCAGCCTTGGGATTTCCATGTCTAGTGTATTGTACCTCAAAGCCGGGGACGTTGTCAACAACAAACTGCAAAGAAACCTTTTTTGCCTTCTGTCCCTTGGGGATTTTGATGCCGCACAGCTTGCGGGCGGATGTGGCGGCGAGGAACTTGGGTTCCTTATAAAAGAAATTATAGCATATCCACGAGACAATACCATTTATTTTTGATAAAAGTGATAGTGTTTGGGCAGATGAGAAGCCGGAGCGGAATGACTGCAATGACTGTTCAATATATACTTGCTCTATTTTATAAGCGTCATCTAGCATTTCGAGCCGATCGCACACAATTTCTATTTTCTTGAAGAAGTTCTTTTCTTTTCGTAAATCGATGTGATCACAAATCAGGATGTTACCATCCTCACCTAATATAGTATAGCCAGTAATACTGGTTGATATGTCTAATCCTAGAATCATGAAGATATACTATCAGAGATCTAGCTTAATCTTAAAGGTAAAATCTCGTTCTACTGTTTTTTTGATTGGAGTCGCGACTTTCGCTATAGCAATAAGATTCTTATTATTGTCATAAATGCCAACCTTAGAAATATAGGTAGTCTTCTCAAATGATCCCGTAGGGTCTGCATATGCTGAGCTGACGACATTTTTGATTTCCATTTGGTCATTCTCGGTATATGTTTGGGAGCCACTACTGGCAAAGTTACTTGTTGAATATTTCAAAAACGTTGGGTTTGTCGACTGGTTAAGCTGCCCTTTGGGGGCGCTGGCAAACATTGTCAGGGTTTGAATCTTAGAGGTTCCGCTCATCTCCATGATGAACGAGGCGCTGGGCGCCGTGATGAGTCCGGCGCCCGGAGCTGGTCCTGGTCCTAGATCTGGTCCCACTGTCCCCAGCACAGATCCCGAGAGAGACTGTGCAAACACCGTCCAGCGGGGATCACTCAGTCCCGAAGGTCCTGTGTATAGACTTTGATTATTTGTGGAAAGGGATTGGGAGCTTGTTAGGATCAGGAACCCTTCGTTATACAAGGTTAGTCCAATGGCTGTGCCGGACGTCTCACCGTATGTACCGTACAAAACTCCATCTTGGTTTTTGTCTTGCGCCCGGGCAATCAAGGTACCGGTGATATAATATTTAAGATCAACTGTTCCCTTTTTAATTGCGGAGCCATAAAAGATGCTCGGAATATTGACTAGTCCCAACTCAATGGAGTTAAAGTTCCGAGCGGAGCTGGAGTATTCAAAGTGAGGATTAAGGTAGTTATAGTGATTAATGGTATTTTTTAGAGCTAGGATTGGCGCCACAGATCCTGTGCTTTGGGCTGGCCGGCCGGGTGTTGCAGCAACGTAGATAGGGTTTGATGCGGAGCGGGGCGTTCCGGCTGAATAATATTCTTTAGATATACTCGACGTATAAGGGTAGTTTCCAAATAATATGTCGCCGTATTGGCTACTATCCCAGGCCGCGGCGGCGCCAGTTCTAAATCCAATGCGGGATCCGTTCTTGACCACAAATGAATAGATGAGCCCATTGTCAGGTACCCCAGATGCAGGATCGTCAACGGTAGCCTCTGGTCCAATAAAACGATCTGTGGAAACACTTGCTCGATCAATATTCATTTCATAGAGAGAAATATTGCCAGCATCGGTCAAACGGATTGGGGCGCCTTGGGCGATGGTGCCAGAAATATTAGGCGTATTATTATAGTATGCCGAGCCGCTATAAACCAGAAACTTAACGCTTGGAAAGGTTTTTAACGTGTTGCGATAAACATTATTTTTCTTAAATTTATAGTACGGCATGCCATGACCACATCATCTTATTAGTAGTCTAGACGAACTCGAACTGTGAACTCGGTTGCTGGATTCTTCTTAAGAGGTTCCGACAACTTGGCAACAGCTAATAGTTCGTTATCTGCTGAGTACAATCCAACAGATGTGACATAAGATACCGGAACATCCTGGGCATCTGTCTTCACAACAATCTTGCTGCTGGACAAATATGTAGGGTTACTGGAGTAATTAAAGTCCGTGTTATTGGCTCGGCAGAAGTAAATCGTCGAGTTAAGTTCGGTAGTGTTGTTGAAAGAGAGGTTTTCTATACGGTGGCGTAATGCGTCACAGGCGCCCGAGATTGCAGAGCCGATGAAGCTCGCAGAAACGCTAGCACTCGGATGGGATGCAGCTCCTTCTGTCAAACTCATGCTAACCGGGATGGATAGAAGTCCCGGGGAGTCACTTGAACCGCTTCCGAAAACGGAAGCGGAGAGTACGGCGATGCCGGCTTGATAGTAAAGGAGCCCACAAGGCATGCCAACAGTGACACCGCCGATGGACATCGGGGTGCCGGTGCCATTTTTGGCAAAAAGGATCCCATACTCGCCGGCGGGAGAGTTGACCTTATAGCCGCTTGAGCCGCTAGAGTCGCTGATAGTAATAGTTTCTTCGAACGGAGTTGCATAATCTGCGTCGACTCCTAGAGTGAGAGTAAAGCTACCCTTTTTGACCTCATCTTTCGATAATAGACGCGTAAGATTGATAAAATATGCTTCATCAATCTTTGTGCCTGCGGTGAGGTCGCCGTCTTCGTCGAACTGCCGGACCACGCCTTGGGCATCAAATCCAGCAAGGACCTGGGCCATCTGATTATAGATATTAATCTTTTTAGTATTTTGTACATGTTCGGCGCTGGTACCCGATAGGCTAGATGTCGCTGGGTATCCCGCTGTTAAATCAAAAATATGATTAGCGGAAGAGCTAAGATAGGGATAGTCGTAGACAGACTGGAACATGCCGTGGCTATAGTTCTTAATATTGTTATCCGAGTATGTCCCCGAAACAATTGTACCAGTTACTGGAATAGCCTCATGGAGGAGGTTCCTGGTTACGACCGAGTCTTTGGTGGGGTCAAATGTTTTAAATGAAGTTGCCATTATTATATCCTTTTATTAACTTGTTTTCTTCACGAATCGGACTGCAATGTCTACAGTGTATCCTGTGGAAATGCCCGAGAGTCGTAAGGTGGAATCGATAAACTTATAGTCGGCCGCGGCGAGAGTTTGGGTACCACTTGTAATACTGTCCACTCCATTCGTGCCAAGCTGATTGAATAAGAATGTGCTTGTTTTAAGGTCAAGCGAACTAGCAATCTTCATTTCAGTACGTGTTCCGCGGGGTCCATTGATATCCGATGCAGCGCCGGGAGCGAGCCTGGACACTATACTAGAGCCAGCGCCTCCGTCGAGGGTCACAATATAGGTTGCGATGTTATCGTCGTCTATAGAAGAGGGGCTAAGAGCTGTGTTGCCGGTACCAGGCATTAACGAACCTAATCGATTATCAAGTTGCACGAAGTACTGTGTCTCAAGAAGCTTGGAACTAATCGCTACTTCGTCCGAAATCTGATCAGTGTCTAAACCTTGATCAGTGCGAACCAGGTTGGTTCCGAGATCCGGGCGATAGCCATTGAGGAGTCCGGCGTCGAGGCTGTTATTGGTTGTGGTAAGAGCATTGACAGTTGTCTCATCAACTAAAACGATATAGCTTGAAAGTCCACTGTAATATCCTGATCCGCCGATGGTAGTGGCTGGGAGGATGATGGGCAGATATAGTAGGTCATTTTCTGCATACGAAATCAGTCGAGACTTCATACTAGACATATTGTTTGTGAATGCTTCCAGAACTGGTGTCTGAAGAATATTGATGTCAAAATATGCAGATCCGTTTGTATTGTTCTTGTCGTATAGACCGTAATCGATTTCGTCATCACCGAATGCAAACTTGGAAATTCTAAATCTCCCATTGCCTTCGGCTAGTCTCTTTCTACCTAGGTCGGTTAAAACAGCGTCCAAAATGATGTCGCCAGAGTTATCTAAAAATCCCATGCTATTGCCCTCTTCATATAAATAGTCTTAAATGTCGTTATTCGCTAGGATTTACTATCCCAGAGTTTTTAAATGTCACGTTTAGATCAAGTTTTCTGCCTGTCTTCGTGCTAGTTACTCGAATTTTGTAGGTGTTATTCCACACCTTAGCTTCTAAATCACCCCCAAGTATGGTAGGATTCGGCTCCACATTAACGTTAGGAATTCCAACGTTTGGCACCAGTGTTCCATTGTTGTCTAGAGATTGTTCAAAATCAACCTGTTGTGCACTGGGTTCAATATAAATAAATCTTCTGCCGCTTTTACTAAATGTCTCTTGTACCTGTTCAAACATAAAGATATCTTGTCTCAGGAAAATCTGTCCGCCATTGTCCACGATCTCTATTTCAAAAATATGGGTGGGGTTAGAAACATTGCCCCTGATGTCCACGGCCCGGGCGCAATAATAATATGTTCTATTAGGAATAAGGTTATCTAATAGATCTCCGGGGATCCCGGCGGTTGGGTTTACAATGAGCATCCCATTTTGAAAGTCTTCGTAGGATGTAGGTTTTGTGTCTATCCTAAAAAGCTGGTATGCGTCCACCGGATCATCAGATCTAAAGGTTAGAGCATTGGGAATCAATCTCAACTCCTCAAACGTTATCTGTTCTCCGGTCTGTGATAAATATTCATCGACATAATATTGTTTATCCTGTTCGCGGATGGCAATGGGAGTCTCTTCTCTTACCCCGGTTGAGGCATTCATAAGAATCTTAACTTCGCTATTGGATCCGCGCAATGGATAAAACGAGAGATCCGGGGATACAGGTGGACTATCAACTGTAATGACTTGAATATCTCCTATAACATGTGGCACTAATAGCACCTTAACATCAGCAGAATTTATAAACGTGATCTCTTTTTTTAATGTCGTCGGAGGGTTAATAGATCGATTAGGATAGGGTGGGTCTAGAAGCTCGGACTCTTCAGTACCTTGATAACTATATTCATTTCCAAACACAAGAATCATTTTTTCGATTTGATATCGGTATACTTGGTCTGACTTGATTTGTGAATCATAGTATGTGAGGATCCCATCGGTACCATCGAAGCGATTTGAAATAAAGTATGTTTGTACGGGAGTGGTTTCTTCGCCGCGGAACTTCTTGATTACATACATCAAGGTTTCAACATGGCATGAAATGTTATCTAGAATTTCTCCAAACTGTCTAGTAACTTCGGACACCGGTGAATCTTGACCATGGCTGTAGTATAGAGAGTTGCCGCCGGCTGTGGATGTTGAGACACCAAGTGGCGGCGGTCTCACATCTGTTAGCCTAGTTGCCAGTCCGATTGGTAAATCGTTGTTCACCACGTTGATTACCTCTAAAAGAGGTCCGGACTCGGTGAATAACTCAGTATCTAAATCTTCGAGATCCAACAGTATTCTATGACTTGATACATATACGTTATTAGCATAGTCTTCTGGATCTACAGCAGACGCTATCTTTTTGAGCGCCGTCACAAAAGTAGCTGAGGTGTCCTCGTCATAGTATGCTTCTATCGCTTTGGTCTGCAATATATTGATATAGTCCGTAGAAATAGCAGCTATGTCTTGCAGAACAGTATACCCAGCCTGATACCCAGTTGGGTTCTCCGGGACCAGCGTGATAGTATTATAGAATGGGGAGAAAAGTGGCAGCCCGGCCCCCGGGCCAGTGTCAAGTACGCTCAGATTATTGTTAAGAACAACTAGGTCTTTACTCATAGTGCTCAATTTAGTGGCGACCAAGTCTAGTGTTCCATTCTGTAATACGGAATTAAGTCCAGTAGCATACTGATCATAATAACGCTGTGTGGTATTCTCTGTCGCACCGCCCTGCGTTTCAGCGATCCAGCCAACATTACCGCCAAGATTAAGGGCGTTGGCGTAGCGATAATTTAGTCGCGAGAGGTTTAATGAGGTATTTTCTAGCTCGAGCTGGAGATAATAACTATTTGGCAAGATGTATTCCGGCACGGCTGAGGCATCAATGATACTCTCATAAGCTGGGACCGATTGGATATACCTGAGATATGTTGGTTCTACAGAAAGAAGATCTGCTGAGGCGGCGCGGATTGTGGCATTGGAAGATGGTAAATAGAGCAACATCGTATGATCTAATATTGGTTGCTCCATAAGCCCAAACAGCAGTCCATTGATTCCGAGAGAGTCGGGCTGAAGACCGGTAGAGATATGTTGTTGGGCCGCGGCGACGGGGTCGATATATCCGTTTAGCCGGCGCTGGGGGATCCCGTATTCCGGGGCGACTTCTAGCCAATCGGCGGCCTCGAAGACATCTGTAGTGAGAGGTGGCAGCTGATAGTTGGCGCTCTTCCATCCGGCCGGACTATAGGTTAGTACCAAGCGGTTATCAGGTATTGCAAAAGTAAAAGGTATGTTGGTTCTATTGTTTCCTCCGACGATCTGTGTGGACAGACGTTGCTGGTCGGATATATCAAAGGCGCCTGTATTGCTGTCCGGACCACTGTTAAGCACGGACGCGACGTTATAGAAAGTATCACCTTTAGTTCCGTTATAAACTGCGAAGTACCTACCTAGCATGCCGCGGATACGATCGGTGATTCCCCAATCATTACGAATCATTGGGTGAAAGTTACTAGGGTTGTTAGTTCGAATCTTAGGACCTATGAGCCCCTGATTTACTACACGGATTCTATCTTTTAATTGATTGTTTGTGGTATTGGTGGCCATTTTAGTATTTTAGTCCCCCTATAGTTCTCTTGACGCGGCGCCCGGGGCGGGATGGTACTTGTTGGTCCTGTCCGTGGGTGGCTGTTATCGCGATTCTGCTAGAAAGGGGCATGTTATTTGCATATAGTGTAGCAACAGAATCAATATCTTTTAAGCCTGTATTACTAGCTTCTACAAATCCTGTTAATATAGTGTTAAAACGGATTGTGAAATTTGGGAATGTAGGTCGGGCGAAGCCTGGTCCCAGTGTAAATAAAGATGAGAGGGCGCTTAGTTGGATAATGGAAGGAGCATCGACAGTATTTGATACTGTTACTAGACGACAAATCAGTGTGTGGGCTGCAGCTGTAGAATCTTGTACAATTTTGTCTGTAAGAAGTCGCCAGTTTTGCTTTTTGACTCCCAGGTCGCGATCATATTGAGTCAAATATTGTACTTGGACCATTGATCCAAAGTTCAAAATATTGGTCATGGCGTCCGACTCTTCGATTAAGGACATTTCCTGCTCGGCTTTAGCTAGTGCTATTGATCCCTGAAGACTGCTGGCATTCGTCAACGTGGTAATAGTCTGGAACTCTGTAATAGTTTTATCAATCAGATCTGTCACCACCGGTGCGGTTGTGGGTCGAGCGGTAAGACTTTTAGATTTTGCGACTGTTTCAGTGGATCCCGAGACTCTAGTTTCCTCCGGGGTTGTTACTGTTGTAAAGTCTGAATCAGCGGACAAATAGCCCTTGGAGTCCAGAGTGGTGGGATTAACAATCGCGGCATCAAAGACCAGTTTACGCAGTCCGGACTCATTGGCTCTAATCGAGATTCCAGCAAGGGCAAGTGTTTCCTCTTTATCTGTTGCTATATCTTTATCAGGTTCTGGGCTTGTCACCAAGTTTAATTCTTTAGCGCTGCGAGCCAGGGACACAAAGTTATCATTACTATTTTGTAAAGTAGTTGTTGGTACCGGGTTAAGACTCGGTCCAAGCTTTGCTTGCTCAGGGCTCAAATACCCAACGGTATTGATACTGTTAGCTGTGGGGTTGTTAATATTATATTTTCTTAGCTCATTCTTAGAACGAGTGTTCATCCCCTCGTAACTTAAAACGGGTAAAATGGTGTTATTTTTAATAAGATGTGTCTCTAGATAATCTAGTCCGTAACCAGGAGAATCTTTTACGTGATATTTGTTGACAAACACATGAACGTTCCGGGCGGCCGACTCTCTACTTGAACTGTAGATTTTAGATTGATAGTCGGGTACTGCGGATGAGTTCTTTTGGGTAACAACAATAGTCTTATTAAGCTTATTCGCAAACTCTTGGATTGTCTCCAGAACAGATCCTCGATCTTCGGTGAAATGAAGCCCAGTTGATGCAGCGAGAGCCATCATGCTTTTTTGCCACATACTAGCGGTTAATATGCGGAATGGCGCGAGTCCCAAGACAGCTTGAACTGAGGCCAGATAAAGATCGATTATTGTTTTATACGGTGGGTGGACGGGGCTCTGGTACTCTAGTAATACTGTTCCAAGACGGTCGACGATACTCACTAAAGATTCACTAGTCTTGTCGTCCAACAAAACCTCGACTGAGTATTCAACTAGATTACTCACTAGATCCTGCGTTTCCAAATCTTCGAACGAAACATTTAAGATAGTATCGTTATTTAAGGTGCTAATAATCTTTAGACCTTTACCAAGTGACGCCACGCGAGTGCTCATCTTTTGCTCTGCCAAGGCACTATGAGAGGCGCGTCCCGGGGTTAGCTCATTTCCTGATAGGTCGGATGTAACAATCTTCTGGTAGATAATAATATCTTTTAGTCTTACAGCAGAGAGGAGTGACGCATCATTTTTAATCAGGTGACCGAATTTACTATTCTCGATAGCAAAACGAAGGTGATCGAAAGAAAACAGTCCTGTAATCACTCCCTGACTGTTCCGAGATAAAGTTATCTCCGAGAAATAGTTCTGTAATGCGCGGCCCGGGTCGGGTCGATCAGTAAAGCTTAAGGATTGAGCTAGTTTAATGACCCTCATATCTTTAGATTTAACATTTAATACAGAGTGAGCGGTTATGAATGGGTGAGAGGCATCCGTGTGACTTGCTCCTGCCATAATCTTCTTATTATGAATATGTCCGGCTCCTGGCCAGATCGAACCTTCAGCCCCATAGTCCGGTACCGTTTCACTAAGAGTGTATAGTTTGGCTTCTGTCGGGAGCTTCTTCTTGTTCAATACCAAATCTGTAATAATATTACCTATTGTATATTCTTCTTCAAAGTTTGTATACGAAACTACCATAACATACAGATCATCAGCGCTTTCTATTATCCTCGTGGTTTCATAAACATGATTATAGACTTCTTGTGATTCAAGTAATGGATTATTTGTGGATATCTTTAAAACGAAATCTTCTTTGTTTAGCTGCAGTTCAGTCCGTCCACTTGGGTCTCGCTTTATTAATTCGATTAAGCGGGGGATATTTCGTGACACAGTGTTGATATCAGCTTTTTGAGTTGTTAGGAGAACATAGTTACCGAAGTTTACCTTATCGGTAGGTGTTGAAGTCTCATTAGAAATCCCTAAGGTAACTACAAGAGATCCTTCTGTATTCGTGTCAATCCGAGTTTCCTGGATATTTACAAAAGGTATGGGGTTATTGTATGGTCCGCTAGCAACTAACATTAGCACGGCTCCTCATTTTCAGTGGTGTAGAGATCTCTATTAAGTCTCAAACGAGACGCGTTCGATACCAGGGCTCTTCTAGATATATTTAGTTCGTCTATGACTTCTTCGGGGATTTCTTTGTCTACTAGAACATTCATATAGAACTCAACATTATGAGAAGTTGGCTGGATAAACTCTGTAGTACTCTCCGGAGTGTAGGCTCTAGGGGTGAATACACCTATACCATCTACACCAGAAGCGGAATGGAACACCTCGATTTCGAAGTTTTCTTTTTCAAACTCAGTGTTGTTCTCGATTAGCTCGATCATTAAGAAATTGTCTTTTAGGGCTAATGAAATATTATCACTTCCGGGAAAGAAACTGCTTATTGATTCTTGGATAAAGTCTCCTTGATGAAAGTAGGTCTCATAATCCACAGTTATATCTATTTGAGGAATATATTCATGGGAGCCGCTGGGTTCTGGTTGAAAAAAGCGAGACGCTGACGTGATCACTGGAGTAGACAGAACTTGAAGTTGCCAGGAGGCGTTATACGCTTTATCAAGGGAAGAGTTGCCTAATGGACTGGCTGTAAGCTTACCTTTTTGTGCAAAGGGTTGTTGTGTCTGAAACACCGCAACTTCACTAGCAGGATCGGAGTTGCTTGTCAGCGTTGTTGCGATACCAGTGGCGGTAAGAAACTGATTCACACGGGTTTCGACACCGGTGCGATTTGCAAGTATCTTTAATTTCGGAGTATTGTATTGAATCCGATTCGCAATACTATTTTGTGTCTCAGAGTATCCAGAACCACTAACATCATATTGGACTTCATCATCAAAGAATGCATAATAAACTGGGTCAAGCTGTCCCAGGGATAAGAGGTATTTGCCATATTCGGTCAATTCTACATCTAGAACATCTTCTTTTTTATTAAAGAATTCCATTAGTTATCCTCTCCTCGGCGCCGGCGGGGATCCTGAACGATCGCTGCAGTTGTTGTCGCTCTTCCACGGCGAGTGGTTGGTGTTCGCCTAGTGGAGTTGTTGTTCGTTTCTCCCGGCGCCTGTCCTCCAGTCGGCAGAAGTCCTGCAGGTGGTGGTGGGGTCTCAGGGGGCGCTAGGGTGGCTGTCTGTGCACCGACGGTCGAAGTAGTGGTACGCTGGACATCTAGGGCTTCGTTTTCGCTTAGACGCGTGTTCTGCTTGAGATCAGTTGATACATATTGAACCTGCTCTCCGATCTTTGCCAACTCCACTAGTGAGAAGTAATCATACGGCCAGTTGTATGAGTATTTGCTTGTGATACTCGGTGTCATTGCAGAAGTATCTTCTTGGACTTGTTGACGGCGTACGATCTCGAAATCTTTCTTGGCGCGCTTTTTAACTTTGAACACCATCCATTTAGTATCGGTATCTTTGTTCAGGATAAGATCAATAAGTTCTTTCTCTTCAACAACTGTTTCTTTGGTTTCAAACTTCTCGCTAAGATCTGGCGGGAGATTCTGCCATATGTCGGCAATGTCCTGTTGTGTCAGATCTGCGGAGAACTCAAAGATGTACATCAGGATTGGATCCACTGTATCAAACCTTGTGAAATCGAACTTTGGTGGGAATACATATTTATCCATGGCGGCTACCATCTTCAGATATGTAGAAGATGCTTTGCTCTCATCTTGTACCTGGATAAAATCTCTTCTGTTCCTGTTTTCTTTGTATGGAATGGCGATGATTGCTTCTTCAAGCTTGTATTCTTTCTTGGTTCCGCCAATACGAACGGGGTCTCCTGTTGAAAAACCAACGATGTCAGCGAGGGATCCAGCGCTAGAACCAGAGCCAGCATTAATAACCGCAAAAACACCTTCGTCTGAGCCAGATGGGATGGTTCCATATTGATGCCACATACCCTTAACCCTGAAA
>TARA_R110000782_G_scaffold13999_2_pt1 | contig 15997 bp, 15 predicted proteins | sample TARA_R110000782 | Tara Oceans TARA_R110000782 (sample SAMEA4397859) | marine metagenome | biome: Polar Biome; feature: [SRF] surface water layer (ENVO:00010504); material: water (ENVO:00002006), including particulate matter (ENVO:01000060) such as... | depth 5 m
AGCAGCGACAGCGGCTGCACGACGAAGTTGGTGACGGCGGCGGCGTGATCGAACTTGTCCGCCCACAGCCCGGTGATGACCCCGAGCAGCCCCAGCATCACCGCGCCCATCGTGCCGTAGAAGAACACGGCGAGCGGATTTTGGATCGCCACCGAAACGCCCGGCCACAGCACCATCGCGCCCCAGACCGCCATGCCGACGAGCCACGCGCGGGTGACGGCGCCCGCGACGAACGAGACGAGCAGCTCCCCCGGCGACAGCGGTGGCATCAATATATCGACGATCGTGCCCTGCACCTTGCCGATCAGGATCGAGGACGAGGTGTTCGCGAAGCTGTTCTGGATCATCGCCATGACGATGAGGCCGGGGGCGAGGAAGCTGTTGAATGGCACACCGAGAACGGTGAGGCTGCCGCGCCCGAGCGCGACGGTGAAAATCGCCAGGAACAGCAGCGTCGTGATGGCGGGCGCCCACACCGTTTGCAGCTGCACCTTGAAGAACCGCCGCACCTCCTTCACATAGAGAGTCCGAAGGCCGGGCCAGTTGATGCGCCCGATGATCGGCACGCCGGGTTCGCTGTGGGCGGGTTCGCTGTGGACCGGCGCGGCCGGTTTCGCTACGGAAGGCTTTGCAAGCTGATCGTGCATCTGCGTGGGAGTAGTGGCTGTGGCCATGCCCCGCAAGCCGGTCGGCTCTTTTGTTTGAAGATTGGAAGTGGGAACGCGATGTCCTGGACGGACGAACGGATCGAGACGCTGAGGAACCTCTGGGAAAAGGGGCTGACAGCGAGCCAGATCGCCGAAAAGCTCGGCAACGTGAGCCGCAACGCGGTGATCGGCAAGGCACACCGGCTGGGTCTGAAGGCACGCCCGTCTCCCGTGAAGGGCGACAGCGACGGCACACCGCGCGAAACGGCGAAGAAGGCCGCCGCGCCGCCCGCGCCCAAATCGAAGCCCGAAGCCGCCGCGCAGCAGGCATCCGCGCCCCAGCCGCGCCCGCCCGCCGAAGCGAAGCCGGTGCCCGTGTCCGCTGCCGCGCCCAAGCCCGCGATGCCCGTACGCACCGCAATGCCCGCTGCGCCGGTGAAGCCGCGCGCCCCCGGCGAGAAGGTGACGCTGCTCGATCTCAGCGACAAGATCTGCAAGTGGCCGATCGGTCACCCCGGCGAGCCCGACTTCCAGTTCTGCGGCCGCCCGGTGAACCCCGGCTTCCCCTACTGCACCCCGCACTGCGCCGAGGCCTATCAGGCCCAACTCCCCCGCGACCGCAACCGGCCCTCAAGGGCGCCGATGCCGCCGTTACCGCGCGTTCGCTGAGGCCTTTTCGCGCGGAGCAATCCGCGCGAAGTAGAGGAAGTGGAGGCCAACGCGCGTTTTTTTTGAAACGCGCGGCGCTGACGGCTGTCCACGGCGCGTTAAGGCGCGGGCGGGGTCGGCGTTTTCCGTTTTCAATGTGCGGACCAGCGATGGCGCCGCGCTTCAAAGAGCGCGCCGAGGCTGGCACAGCTTTTCCTATTTCGGAAGGAATTTCGAAGGTTGGTGTGGTCCGTGGTGCGTACTATTTCAGTGGCCCAATCGAAAATTCATTGTCGCCTATCTCAACGCCATATTCGCATCCCAACCCAAGTGCGACCGCCTGATCCTTCGAACGAGCCATGGGATTGTGAAGCGCGGCGCACTCCATGACCGGCGAGATTGGCTCGCCAAAGTGCAGCGGTGTGTAAGCAACAGCATGGATGTGCTGGAACTCTGAGCGCAGGAAAAAGTCGCGATCAACTGGCTGCTTACCCTCTTGTTCGATCGTCGCCTTGGATTGCCAGCCGCCATCTAATGGCTTGTCGGAGTGATCTCCGATCTGGACAGTTACATACCGTGAACCAATGGGCAGAAAGGCTTTCGCGAAATCTGGAACAGGTCCAGAGATTCCTGGAGCGACCGGAGATTCCTGGCTGAGTCGAAATCCTGAAATGGCGATGACCACATAATCGGCCTTGGCAATTTCACCTGCCTCATAGTGCTTACGGATAGCCTCGGCCTTGTTGGCAAAGCCGCTGGTCAGTCGTCTCAACGCAGCGTCCTCTGTCTTGGCGTCTGTTGACCAAACACTGTATCCGTCGCCCTTCTTCTCAGTCCAAGTGTTGGCCGAATGGGATTCTGGCGTTGTAATCTCCACTAGCAGACGGCCATCGCTCATCTCAAACGCGAGGTCGAAACCTGGTACGCGGCCAAGCGGCTTCCACCCTGCGTCTAGAAGTGCACCGGCGAACAACAGTTCCGATATACGCTGCGGTGTCTCGCGCCGAAACCGTACTGGGAAATCATCATCTAGGAGCATGTGGGCGCGCTCGAAAGTTGCCTCGCACCATGCTGCAATGTCTGGTCGGAAATCTGTCTTACCTAGGTTCTGGAAGTAGCGATGGTCAGTCGAAAGCTGCTCCCCGTCAAAAAGCATTGGCCGTTTCTCCCAAATTTTTGGCCACTGATCGCCCCAACCCCTACCCAACCCGCTCCCGCACATACCGCCCCGGTGCGTCCTCGATCACCTTGAGCTTGCCGCCTTTGGCGCTTTTGCCTGGGGTGCGGGCAGGGATTTGTTTGCCTGATTGCGGCGTCAGCCATTTGATCCAGTCGGGCCACCAGCTTCCGGGGTGTTCGGTGGCGGTGGCGGCGAAGTCTTCGAAGCGTTCGGGGAGGGTGTCGTTCGTCCAGTGCTGGTACTTGTTCGCGTCGGGCGGGTTGACGACGCCGGCGATGTGGCCGCTGCCGGCGAGGACGAAGCGGACCGGGCCGGAGAAGTTGCGCGTGAGCTTCCATGAGGAGCGCGCCGGGGCGATGTGATCCTCTTTGCCGCCCTGAATGTAAACGGGCGTCTTCACCGTGCGCAGGTCGATGGGCGTGCCGTCGATGACGATGCCGCCGGGGACGATCATGCGGTTGTCGCGGTAGAGACCCTCCAGATATTCGGCGTGCCACTTCGCCGGTACGTTCGTGGAATCGGAATTCCAGTAGAGCAGGTCGAAGGGGAAATAGTCCTTTCCGAGCAAGTAGTTGTTGACGACGTAGTTCCAGATGAGGTCGTTCGCGCGGAGCATGTTGAAGGTCGTCGCCATGTAGCGGCCATCGAGATAGCCCTTGCTTTCCGACAGCTCTTTCACGGCCTTCAGATGATCCTCGTCGACGAAGACGCCGAGGTCGCCGCACTCCGAGAAGTCGACTTGCGCGGTGAAGAAGGTCGCCGTCTTCACCTTGTCCGCCGTGTCCCGCGCCGCCATCAGCGCCAGCGTCATCGCGAGCGTGGTGCCGGCGACGCAGTAGCCGATGACGTGTGTGGACTTGACGCCGAGGCCCTTCAGCACGGCATCGATGGCGACGATGAAGCCTTCCTCGATATAGGTCGCGGTGGTTGCGTCGGCGATGCTGGCGTCGGCGTTCTTCCACGACACGACGAACACGGTGAGGCCCTGCGCGACCGCCCAGCGGATGAAGCTCTTTTCCGGCGTCAGATCGAGGATGTAGAACTTGTTGATCCACGGCGGGAAGATGAGGAGCGGGGTCTCGTAAACGTTCGCGGTGCTCGGCGCATATTGGATGAGCTGGAACATCCGGTTTTCGAACACGACCTTGCCGGGGGTGACGGCGACGTTGCGGCCGACCTCGAACGCCTTCTCGTCGGTCATCGTCATGCGGCCGCGCTGGAGATCGTCGAGCAGGTGCTGCGTACCTTTGAGGAGGTTCTCGCCCTTGCTCTCCACCGTGGCCTTCAGCACCTCCGGATTGGTGAGCAGGTAGTTCGAGGGTGAGAGCGCATCGATGAACTGGCGCGTGTAGAAGAGCGCCTTCTGCCGTTCCTTGTCGTCGAGCCCGTCGAGGCCGCCGACGAGCTGGAGCACATACTGGCTGGCGAGCAGGTAGGACGACTTCAGGAAGTCGAACGCGGGCATTTCCGACCACGCCTGCCCTTTGAAGCGCTTGTCGGCGGGAAGCTGCGGGGGCTGCACCTCGCCCGGGGTGGCGAAGGCCTGCCAAAGCGTCATGGCGTCGCGCCAGTAATCCGCCTGCAGCTGGGCGAGGCGGGAAGGGTCCGTCATCGCGGCGGTCGCCATCTTGCTCCACGTTTCCACGAGGCCGAGCGGATCGGGGCCGAGCACGACGCCGTCCGTCGCCTCTTTCGCCATGAATTCCATCATCATCTGTTGCATTTTGCCCGCAAGCCACGTCCAGCGCTGGACGTGATCGGCAAGACCTTCGATGTCGGCGGCGGCAACCATCATGATCTCCCCGGGAGCAGCAGTTGCGCCGACGATAAACAAGCGCTCGCCAAGCGCCAAGGGCGGTCGCTATAACGGCGCCCGCCGCGATCATGCGGCCTATGCACGGGAAAGACCCAAGAGGAGACAATGTCAGACTTCTACCGCATCAAGCGCCTGCCGCCCTACGTGATCGCCGAAGTGAACGCGATGCGGGCAGCGGCACGTGCGGCAGGCGAGGACATCATCGACCTCGGCATGGGCAACCCCGACCTGCCGCCGCCGCAGCACGTGATCGACAAATTGTGCGAAGTGGCGCGGAAACCCGACGCGCACGGCTATTCGGCATCGAAGGGCATTCCGGGGCTGCGGAAGGCGCAGGCAGGCTATTACGCGCGGCGTTTTGGCGTTGAGGTGGACCCGGAGAGCGAGGTCGTGGTGACGCTCGGCTCCAAGGAAGGTCTTGCCAACCTCGCGCAGGCGATCACCGCGCCGGGCGACGTCGTGCTGGCGCCGAACCCGAGCTACCCCATCCACACCTTCGGCTTCATCATCGCGGGTGCAACGATCCGCAGCGTGCCGACGACGCCCGACGAGCGTTATTTCGAGGCGCTGGAGCGCGCGGTGAAGTTCACCGTGCCCAAGCCCTCCGTGCTGGTGATGGGCTATCCTTCGAACCCCACGGCAGAAGTTGTGGACCTTGCCTTCTACGAGCGCGTTGTCGCGTTTGCGAAGGAGCACGGGCTTTGGATTCTCTCGGACCTCGCTTATTCGGAGCTCTATTACGACGGTGTGCCGACGCCCTCCATCCTGCAGGTGCCGGGCGCGAAGGACGTGGCGGTGGAGTTCACCTCCATGTCCAAGACGTACTCGATGGCCGGCTGGCGCATGGGTTTCGCGGTGGGCAACAAGACGCTGATCGCGGCGCTGACGCGGGTAAAATCGTACCTCGATTACGGCGCGTTCACGCCGATCCAGGCGGCGGCTGTGGCGGCGATCAATGGCCCTCAGGATATCGTCGAGAAGAACCGCGAGCTCTACAAGCGCCGCCGCGACGTGCTCGTGGAGAGCTTCGGGCGCGCAGGGTGGGATATTCCCAGCTCCCGCGCATCGATGTTCTGCTGGGCACCGCTACCGCCTGCGCTCGCACACCTCGGCAGCCTTGAGTTCACCAAGCAGCTCCTCACCCACGCGGGCGTGGCGGTGGCGCCGGGCGTCGGCTACGGCGAGGACGGCGAGGGCTTCGTGCGTATCGCGATGGTGGAAAACGAACAGCGCATCCGCCAAGCGGCGCGCAACGTGAAACGCTATCTTCAATCGATGGGTGTAAACACGCCGGGCCAGCAAAAGGCCATTGGCGAGTAAACGCTTGTCGGAATGTCTTGAGAATCGGGGTTAAGCAGTGAATCCTCCCTTGCGCATCGCGCTTGCCGGGCTCGGCACGGTCGGCGCCGGCGTCGTTAAACTTCTGGATGAGAACCGCGATCTGATCGCGCGCCGCGCCGGGCGGCCGATTGAGATCGTTGTGGTATCGGCGCGTGACCGGTCGCGTGACCGGGGTATCGATCTTTCGCGGTTCGAGTGGGTCGACGATACCTCGTCGCTTGCCGAGCGCGATGACGTCGATGTGATCGTCGAACTGATCGGCGGGTCGGATGGCCCGGCGGTGGCACTGGTGCGCAGCGCGATCGCAAGCGGCAAGGGCGTCGTCACCGCGAACAAGGCGATGATCGCCCACCACGGGCTCGAACTCGCGGGCGCCGCGGAGAGGGCGGGAACGCCGCTGAAGTACGAAGCGGCGGTGGCCGGCGGCATCCCGATCATCAAGGCGATCCGCGAGGGCGCCGCGGCGAACCGCATCGACCGCGTGTACGGCATCCTCAACGGCACCTGTAACTATATCCTCACCGAAATGGAGGAGAAGGGCGCGGCGTTCGGCGATGTGCTCGCGGAGGCGCAGCGGCTGGGTTACGCCGAGGCCGATCCGACCTTCGACATCGACGGCATCGATGCCGCGCACAAGCTCGCGATCCTCGCGAGTCTCTCGTTCGGCAGCGAGATCGACTTCGCGAGCGTCCGAACCACGGGCATCCGCGCCGTGGCGGCGACAGACATCGCGCACGCGGCCGAGCTTGGCTTCCGCGTACGGCTCGTCGGGCTTGCCGAGGTGGTGGACGACCGCATCCACCAGCGCGTGCATCCATGCCTCGTCCCGCTCGCTAACCCGCTCGCCAAGGTCACGGGTTCGCTGAACGCCGTGGTGGCGGAAGGCAATTTCGTCGGCCGGCTGTTCTTCGAAGGGCGCGGCGCGGGGGAAGGGCCGACGGCAAGCGCCGTCGTCGCCGACCTCATCGACATTGCACGCGGTGAGGCGGGCCCTGCCTTCGCCATGCTTTCGCACCATCTGGAGCCGATCGGCGCAGGCGAGGCGGCAGACCGCCGCGGGCGCTACTACCTGCGTCTGTCGGTCGCCGACGAGACGGGCGTGCTTGCCGAACTCGCGGCGATGCTGCGCGACGCGGGCGTTTCCATCGACAGTCTGATTCAGCGCGGGCAGGCCGACGCGGGCGGCGTGTTCATCGCGATCGTCTCGCACGAAACAAACGAAAGCGCAGTCCGCAAAGCCATCGAGGCGATGCGCGCGAGCAGCAGCGTGCTTGGCGAACCGATGCTGATGCATATTCTGGACTTTTAAGGCTGGCCGTCTACCAGCCTTTGGACATATTCGAATCGACAGGAGTTCAAGCCCGATGGTGAAACGCAGCGACGTGCTGGAGCGCGTACTCGTCCTGGAAATGGTGCGCGTGACGGAATGCGCCGCGATGGCGGCCTCGCACCTCGTGGGACGCGGCGACGAGAAGGCCGCCGACGCCGCCGCCGTTGATGCCATGCGCGATGCGCTGAACGAACTCGCCTTCGACGGCACCATCGTGATCGGCGAGGGCGAGCGCGACGAGGCCCCGATGCTCTACATCGGTGAAAAGGTCGGCGCCGCGATCGGCACGGGCCCCAAGATCGACATCGCGCTCGATCCGCTGGAAGGCACCACGATCACCGCCAAGGCCGGACCGAACGCGCTTGCCGTGCTCGCCATCGCCGAAGAGGGTTGCCTGCTGAACGCGCCCGACGTCTACATGGACAAGCTCGCTATCGGACCGGGCTATGCGAAAGACCTCGTCAGCCTCGACAAGAGCGTCACCGAGAACGTGAACGCGCTGGCGAAGGCGAAGGGCGTGAAGCCCAACGAGATCATCGCCTGCGTGCTCGATCGCCCGCGTCACGAGAAGCTGATCGCCGAACTGCGGTCGATCGGCTGCGGCGTGGCGCTGATCCCCGACGGCGACGTGGCGGGGGTGATCGCGGTGACGAACCCCGAGACGACGGTCGATATCTATCTTGGCCAGGGCGGCGCGCCTGAGGGCGTGCTCGCGGCGGCGGCATTGCGCTGCGTCGGCGGGCAGATCCAGGGCCGGCTGGTGTTCCGCAACGACGACGAGCGCCTGCGCGCGGCGAAGTGGGGCATCACCGATCTCGACCGCATCTACGACACCGAAGACATGGCCAAGGGCGACGTGATCTTCGCGGCGACGGGCGTGACCGATGGTTCGCTGCTCGACGGCGTGAAGCACCTCAAAGGCGGCCTCGTGACGACCGAATCGGTCGTGATGCGCGCGTCTTCGGGCACGGTCAGGTGGGTGCGTGGCGAGCATCGCCGTTCCGACGCCTGACGCCTTTGTCTTTGGCGTCAGCCGCTCGATCAGCGGACGGCAATGGCGCTGGCGGGGAGGCCCGCCGGGCGATGCTGCCGATGCGCTGAGGCTCGGCATCAGCGATGTGACCGCGCGGCTGTTCACCGCGCGCGGCGTGCGCGTGGAGGATATCGCCAGCCTGTCGCAGCCGACGATCCGCGACCTGCTGCCCGACCCCTCAATTTTCCGCGATATGGACACGGCAGCCACGCGTATCGCCGACGCGGTGACGCGCGGCGAGGCCGTGGTGATCTTCGGCGACTATGACGTGGACGGGGCGACCAGCGCGGCGGTGCTGATCCGCTTCCTGCGCGCGGTGGGCGGCACGGTTTCGCATTACATCCCGGATCGGCTGCTCGAAGGCTACGGCCCCTCGGCGGAGGCGCTGGTGGCGTTGAAGCGCGCGGGTGCGGACCTCGTCGTCTGCGTCGACTGCGGTACGCAGGGTTTCGAGGCGCTGGAGGCCGCAAAGGACGCCGGGCTCGATGTGATCGTCGTCGATCATCACAAGGCCTCGACGTTGCTGCCGCCCGCCGTCGCCATCGTGAACCCCAACCGCATCGATGAAGACGAAGGCGCCGCGTTCGGGCACCTCGCGGCGGTCGGCATGGCATTTCTCGTCGCCGTGGCAGTGAACCGGGAATTGCGCGCGCGCGGCTGGTTTGCCGGAAGGCCTGAACCGAGACTCACCGAACTGCTCGACCTCGTCGCGCTCGGCACGGTGGCGGACGTGGTGCCGCTTACTGGCCTTAACCGCGCATACGTGTCGCAAGGCCTCAAGGTGATGGCGACGCGCCGCAACGCGGGCCTCGCCGCGCTGGCCGCCGCCGCGCGGCTGGAGCGTGCGCCGCGCGCTTCGGACCTCGGCTTCGCGCTCGGGCCGCGCATCAATGCGGGCGGGCGCGTGGGCCAGGCGGACCTCGGCGTGCGGCTGTTGACGGGGGAGGGCGATGAACTCGCCGGGCTCGCGGACGAACTCAACCGGCTGAACGAGGAACGGCGCGCGATCGAAGCGCTGGTGACGGAGGCGGCCATCGCGGCGTGTGAACGCGCAGGCAACGCGCCCGTCGCGGTGATCGCGGGCGATGGCTGGCATCCCGGCGTCATCGGCATTGCCGCGAGCCGCCTCAAGGACCGTTTCGGCGTGCCCGCGCTCGTGATCGGCATTGATGATGCTGGGACGGGCAAGGGCTCCGGCCGCTCGATCCCCGGCGTCGATCTCGGCGCGGCGGTTCTGGCGGCGCGCGACGCGGGGCTCATCAGCGCAGGGGGCGGCCACGCCATGGCGGCGGGCGTCACCGTGGCGCGTGAGCGTGTCGATGATCTCGCCCGGTTCCTCTGCGAGCGGCTGGAGGGCGATGTGACGCGGTCCCGCGCCGTGGACGCGCTTTCCTTCGATCTCGCGTTGGCACCTGCGGGCGTTACGGTGTCGCTCGCCGAGGCCTTGGAAGCCGCGGGGCCTTATGGAGCGGGTTGGCCGGGGCCGCGCGTCGCGGCTGGGCCGTTTTCCGTGGTGAAGGCCGATATCGTCGGCACGGGTCATGTCCGCGTGTTTCTGGCGGGCGCCGACGGCGCGCGCGTCAAGGCCGTGGCGTTCCGCAGTGTGGATACGCCGCTCGGCGCTGCGCTGATGCAGGCGGGCGGGCGGAGGCTCTGGGTGTCGGGGCGGGTGAGTCAGGATGATTGGGGCTCGACGCCGCGCGCGGAACTCCACCTCGACGACGCGGCATGGGCCGACTGATCGATAATATCAATCTGTCTGTCTCAAAAAAGTAATTTCTTCTTCGCTCCGTGCGTTGCTAAAGGATCACCATCCCCCAGTAACCCACAGCAATGGAGCGTACATGTCCCTCGTTAATACCCCCATCAAGCCGTTCAAAGCGCAGGCCTTCAAGCAGGGCAAGTTCGTCGAGGTGACGGACGCGGACGTGAAGGGCAAATGGTCGATCTTCTTCTTCTACCCGGCCGATTTCACCTTCGTGTGCCCGACCGAACTCGAAGACCTCGCCGACATCTATCCGACGCTGCAGGGCATGGGTGTGGAAGTATACTCGGTCTCCACCGACACGCATTTCTGCCACAAGGCCTGGCACGACACCTCGCCCGCCATCGGTAAGATCAACTACTTCATGCTGGGCGACCAGAACCACGACATCTCGAACAACTTCGAAATCCTGCGCGCCGGCGTCGGCCTTGCCGATCGCGGCACGTTCGTCGTCGATCCCGAAGGCACCATTCAGCTCGTCGAGATCACGCCGGAAGGCGTGGGTCGCAACGCTGCCGAACTTCTGCGCAAGATCAAGGCGCTGCAGTACTGGGTGAGCCATCCGGGCGAAGTCTGCCCGGCGAAGTGGGAAGAGGGCGACAAGACGCTCGCCCCCTCGCTCGACCTCGTCGGCAAGATCTAAGCAACCCCTTGGGTCGCAGGGGGCTTCCGGGGGCGGTTCACGCCGCCTCCGGAAGCTCGCGACCACACTGAATTTTTCCGGAGCGAACCCATGCTGGACGACAATCTCAAGCAGCAGCTGAAGGCGTATCTGCAGAACATCACGCAGCCGATCGAACTGGTGGCGTCGCTGGGCGAGGATGCGAAGTCCGCGGAGATGAACACGCTCCTCGAAGAGATTGCAGCGCTTTCGGACAAGGTGAGCGTCGTCCGCAAGGATGACGACAAGCGCAGGCCTAGCTTCATGATCCGTCGCGTCGGCACCGACATCGGCGTGCGTTTCGCGGGCCTCCCCATGGGCCATGAGTTCACGAGCCTCGTTCTCGCACTTCTGCAGGTCGGCGGGCACCCGTCGAAAGCCGCGCAGGACGTGATCGAACAGGTGAAGGCGCTGGACGGCGACTTCGAGTTCGAGACCTACTTCTCGCTGTCGTGCCAGAACTGCCCGGACGTGGTGCAGGCGCTGAACCTGATGGCGGTGCTCAATCCGCGTATCAGGCACACCGCGATCGACGGTGCGCTCTTCAAGGGCGAGGTCGACGAGCGTAAGGTTATGGCTGTGCCGACCGTGTTTTTGAACGGTGAACCGTTCGCCTCCGGCCGCATGGAGCTGGAGCAGATCGTCGCGAAGATCGACACGGGTGCGCAGGCGCGCGCAGCTGAGAAGATCAAGGGCAAGGCGCCGTTCGACGTGCTCGTCGTCGGCGGCGGGCCGGGCGGTGCGGCGGCGGCGATCTATGCGGCGCGCAAGGGCATTCGCGTGGGCGTCGCTGCCGAGCGTTTCGGTGGGCAGGTGCTCGACACGATGGGCATCGAGAACTTCATTTCCGTGCAACACACGGAAGGTCCGAAGCTTGCCGCGCAGCTCGAGCAGCACGTGAAGGACTATGACGTCGACATCATGAACCTCCAGAAGGCCGAAAAGCTGATCCCAGCACGTGTGCCGGGCGGGCTACACGAGGTGCGGCTGGAGAATGGCGCGTCGCTGAAGGCGCGGACCGTGGTGCTCGCCACAGGCGCGCGCTGGCGGCAGATGAACGTGCCGGGTGAGGACGCCTACCGCAACAAGGGCGTGGCGTATTGCCCGCACTGCGACGGCCCGCTGTTCAAGGGCAAGCGCGTCGCGGTGATCGGCGGCGGCAACTCGGGCGTGGAAGCGGCGATCGACCTTGCCGGGATCGTCGCGCATGTGACGCTGATCGAGTTCGACAGCCAGCTTCGCGCCGACGCGGTGCTGCAGCGCAAGCTCGGCAGCCTGCCGAACGTGAAGATCATCACGTCAGCGCTCACCACCGAGGTGCTGGGCGACGGCGAGAAGGTGACGGCGCTGACCTACAAGGACCGGAGCAGTGATGATCTGCACCAGATCGAGCTGGAAGGCATCTTCGTGCAGATCGGCCTCGTGCCGAACACCGAGTGGCTGAAGGACGCGGTCGCGCTTTCCCCGCGCGGCGAGGTCGAGGTCGATCACCGCGGCGAAACGAGCCAGCCGGGCATTCTTGCGGCGGGCGACTGCACTACCGTGCCCTACAAGCAGATCGTGATCGCGATGGGGGAAGGATCGAAGGCGGCACTCTCTGCGTTCGACTATCTGATCCGGACAGTGCCAGCGGAAGAGGCTCAGGCGGCCTGAGCCTCATATCCGGCTTGACCGGTTGAGACGACCTCATTAGTGGGGGCGCCTCAACCGGCGCTGGCCCCATCGTCTAGCGGTCTAGGACGTCGCCCTTTCACGGCGAAAACACGGGTTCGAGTCCCGTTGGGGTCACCACGAAGCCTTCCCAAGGCATCCCAAGACATGCCATAAGTGGCTGTTTTCTGCCGTTTATTCTGCTATAATGCTCCCAGGCCATCCCGCTCTGGACCGCCACATACCATCAATCTGATGGTATTTTTGATGGTACATCGAGCGGGTCCGTCAGGGAGATACCATCATGGGTCTGAGCACCGTTGCCATCAAAGCCGCGAAGGGGCGGGACAAGCCGTTCAAGCTGACGGATGGCGATGGCCTCTACCTGCTGGTTCTGCCCTCTGGCGCACGATATTGGCGGATGAACTACCGGTATCTGGGCAAGCAGAAGACGCTCGCGCTAGGCGTCTGGCCGGAAACCGGGCTTGCCGAAGCACGTGAGCGCCGGGACAATGCGCGCAAGGTGCTTGCTGAGGGAAACGACCCCGGTGAGCATATCAAGCTCGAACGCATCGCCGCGAGCGTCGCTGCCGCGAACAGCTTCAAGGCCGTTGCCGATGAGTGGCTGGTCAAGGTCGAGCGGGAGGGGCGCTCGACGGTCACCATGAAGAAGCTGCGCTGGCTGCTCGACTTTGCGTGCCAATCGATCGGAAACCGACCGATTGCGTCGATCACGGCCCAGGAGTTGCTGCTGATGCTCCGCAAGATGGAGGTCAAGGGGCACTATGAGACGGCGCGCCGGCTGCGCAGTACCTGCTCGCAGGTTTTTCGATATGCCATTGCCACGGCACGCGCCGAGCGCGACATCGCGTCCGACCTGAAGGGCGCGCTGATTGCGCCAAAGCCCGTTCACCGCGCGGCGATCACGAAAGCCGAGGAGGTGGGAGGCCTGCTCCGGGCGATCGACGCGTTCACGGGGCAAGCGAACACGAAAGTGGCGCTGCGTCTCCTGCCGCACGTTTTCGTACGTCCCGGCGAACTCAGGTTTGCGGAGTGGACCGAACTCGATCTCGACGCAGCCGTCTGGACCATCCCCGCGCAGAAAATGAAGATGCGCCGGCCCCACGCCATCCCGCTCTCGCGCCAGGCCATCGAAATCATCGGCTCAATCCAGCATGATGCGCGCTACAGTCGGTTTCTGTTTCCGTCACTACGGTCGGCGAACCGGCCGATGTCGGAAAACACGATCAACGCGGCCTTGCGGCGCATGGGCTTCGCGCAGTCCGAAATGACGGGCCACGGCTTTCGGGCGATGGCCGCGACGTTGCTCAATGAAATGGGGATGTGGCACGCCGATGCCATCGAGCGGCAGCTCGCGCACTGCGACGGCAATGCCGTGAGGCGGGCTTACGCGCGGGGCGAGTACTGGGAGGAACGTGTGCGCATGATGCAGCACTGGTCCGACTATCTCGACACGCTCCGGAGAACGTCTCCCGCACTAACCGGTGTCAGACATCTCCGGCTGGCGGTATGAGGACGGGCTTTCCACCCACCTGTTTAGCTCGGATTCGCGCCATCCGATGCAGCGCAGGCCGAGCGTCACCTGCCGCGGAAACGTACCTTCCTCGATCTTGCGGTAAAGCGTTGACCGCGTAAGACCGCTCCGCTTGAGGACTTCGGGAAGCCGCAGGAATCGGTCCGCGCGCGGGGCGCCGCTCATGACGGTATCCTCGTCCGGGCGCGCACGAAGGCCTTGTCGGTCTCGAGGAACAGGCGAAGCATGAACGGGATCAGCTCGGTGATGGACTCGGTTTCTCCATACTGCTCGCGGTAGAGGTCGGCGTAGGTGGAGAGATGCCGGTGGAGATCAGGAGTTAGCGTGATCGTCAGCTTGACCGGACTGCGATCCGGCAGGCGCGGGAGGCGCAGTGCACTCATCCTAATGGCTCCTTTCAGAAGGCTCAATGACGAGATCCTGATGAACGAGCAGCCTGATCGGCGTGCCCGGTCTGACGATGATGGTCGGACGGACCCCAAGACCGCGCGAGACGATCTGGTCGCCGGCCCGGCTGCCGCTCGACTGGACCGCTGAGCGCAGGGCATCGGCGAGATCGTTGTCCCCTGCGATGGCAAGCTCCGATCCGATGCCGAGGAGCGTGGACAGGGCCACGGCTTTCAGGACTTCCCCGCTGTGCATATCGACGCGGTCGCTGATGCCGGCATAGCCACCGGCGTCGGTCGCAGGGGGCTCGCCAAGTGCCAATCCGCGACCATCGGGGAAGATGAGCCGCTGCCAGACGACGAGTGCGCGCGCCGGGCCGAACGCGATATTGCTCTCGTAGCGGCCGAGCAGCCGCGCGCCCTGCGGCACCAGAAGAATGCGTCCTGTCGGACTGTCGTAGACATTCTCGGTGACCTGCGCGGTGACAAGCCCGGGCAGGTCCGAGTTGAGGCCGGTGATGAGGCTCGCGGCGATGACGCTACCGGCGGATAGAAGATTGGGGGAAGGCGCTGGGCCAAGCACGTGGGTGTCTGTTGACGGCTGCGGTCCTGACGGTTCGGCGTCATTGCCGTCGGCAAGTGGATTGGTACCTGAGAGGCGAACCAGAATGGGGGCGTACGTGAAGGCGCGCTACTCGCGCCAGTACCGCATCACGGCCGAGGAACTGGACTGGATCGGCAGCCGCGTCGAGGTGCTGCGCGGCCTCATCGAAGAGCTTTGCCTGAAGCGCCTGGACGAGCTCGAACGCGCCGCCTGAACTGCCGGAAGGGCGAGGTTGCCGCGCCGTTTCCGGCGCCCTAGGCTGGCGCCATTCTTCCCCTTTCATGAACTGAACGCCGGCCTTTTGGGCCGGCGTTCCTTTATCCGGGCGGGCGCCTGGGAGCGGCGCTAACGGAACCAGCCCTGCGGCCCTGCGTTCCATCAGCTCCACCCACTTGGTGCGGCCGCCAGCTCTTATGCCCCCTGTAGCTGGCGGCCAGTTTCTTATGGCAGCGCTGCCCGATCTTAACCGTTCAGCCGGTCCTTGACCGCCTTTGCGGGGCTGAACGTGAGCTTGTTCGACGCCGCGATCTGCATCGCCGCGCCGGTGGCCGGGTTGCGACCTTCGCGCGCGGGAGAGGCCTTCACCTTGAACTTGCCGAAGCCGTTTAGCGACACTTCCTCGCCTTTGGCGGCGGCGTCGGTGATCGCGGCGAACACCGCATCGACGGCCTTGCGCGCATCGGCCTTGGTGGTCCCGAGCGTCTCGGCAAGCGCGTCGGCGAGATCGGCATTGTTCATGTCTGAGCGTCCTTTTTGATGTGAAACACCCGTCTGAGCCCCCGAGGAATCACTGTCAAACGAACACGTCGCGAGCGGGATCGGCCGTTCAAAAAAGCGTGTCCGAACACACGAATCGCACCGCTTCGTGCTGCATTTATGCTGCGCAGCCATCGGCAAGGTTCGGCGGGACTTGCGCAAAATTTGGCGGAAAGCGCGCAAAGCATCGCGTCCATACCCATCCAATCCTGCCGAAATACCCCACGGCATGGTGAGAATGACCGCTTGCCTGCCCGCGCGCGATCATCGGTGTCCATGCCCGTCCGAAGGGGTGCGGAGGAGGGGTGGCGGCATGGGCGCGAAAGGGCAGAAGGGCGGAACGGCAAGATAGAAAGCCGTGCCTCCCGTTGGGCGGCAAGTCCTTGTCTGCACATCGTTTTTATTAGAGGCGGTTTTGCACCCAGCCCTCCATCTGCGAGACAGATTACGCCGGGAGCCGCAGCAATACTGACGTATAGCGCGAGGGTCTTTGGAGGTTCTTGACGGGACTGGTCGGGTTCGCCCTCATCCTGGCTTTTGATGCCGGAGATGGGCGATGGCAGGCGGCGACGACTTCGAACTCTGGCTCGGGCGCATCGGGACCCCGCCGATGCGTACGCGGCTC
>TARA_R110000782_G_scaffold9075_14_pt1 | contig 15946 bp, 9 predicted proteins | sample TARA_R110000782 | Tara Oceans TARA_R110000782 (sample SAMEA4397859) | marine metagenome | biome: Polar Biome; feature: [SRF] surface water layer (ENVO:00010504); material: water (ENVO:00002006), including particulate matter (ENVO:01000060) such as... | depth 5 m
TCCGGCCATGCCAAACTTTGAAGCCAAATGCGTGGATGATGACGGCAATACGTTGGAGCCGGGCCGGGTTGGCGAATTGTGGATCAAGGGCTCTTCCGTGATCAAGGGATACATCAACCGCCCCGAGGCCACCGCCGAATCCATTACTGACGGCTGGCTTCATACAGGCGACATCGCCCGTATCGACGAAGACGGTTTCATCTTCATTGTCGACCGCAAGAAGGACATGGTCCTGCGCGGCGGAGAGAACATCTATTGCGCAGAGGTCGAGGCAACGGTTTACCGGCACGAGGCCGTCGCTGAATGTTGCGTGTTTGGCGTGCCCGATGAGCGCCTCGGCGAAGAAGTCGGGATTGCGGTGGTCCTGAAACCCGGCGAAACGCTCTCTGAGCAGGCGCTCCGGGAACATTGCGAGGCCATAATGGCGAAGCACAAGTCACCCCGCTACGTCTGGTTTCTGGAAGACGCCCTGCCCCGCAACGCCAGCGGCAAGTTCGTCAAACGAGACCTGCGTGACCGCCTCAGCGCCGAGGTGACCGCCACCTGATATCCCGTTGAGGCGGCACGAGTGTTGTCAGCGGAACCGGGCGCCATCTCAATAACCGGGCTGAGAATTCATACCTCCCCTTTCGAAGTCGGGAGTGGGTGATGCCGCCCTTCGCGAATGGCGCGACCTTCTCGTCGCCCAAATCCTGCTCGTTCACGAAAAGGGGAGACTGGTTTGTATTCGTCTGACCGCCCTACCGGCCGGATAAGCCACCTCCAGGCATTTGCCCTGACCAGACCAGCCGACCGGAAGGATTTCCTTACAACCTATTCAACCGGCCGCGCCTTGTAGATGTCAGTATCTATCTCCCCTTCCCATCGGGCCACGATGGTCGCAACGCACAGGTCGCCGGTAACATTCACGACTGTGCGGGTCATATCAAGTAGCCTGTCAAAAGGCAGGATGAAGCCAACCACGAGTGCGGTCTGCGCGGGACTCATTCCTACGCTTTCAAGTACGACGGCCAAGAGGAAGAGAGATGCTGAGGGGACGGACGCTGTGCCCACAGACACAAGCGTGGTCGTCAGTCCGATCAGGACATAGTCAGACAAATCGAGCGGAATACCGAATGCCTGAGCAGAAAAGACCGTGACGACACCGACATAAAGCGCCGTTCCATCCATGTTGATCGTCGCGCCCAATGGCAAGACGGACGACGCAACTGCAGGCTTTATCCCCAAATTGTGTTCTGCCGCCGAGAGGCTGGCCGGGAGCGTTGCGGAGCTTGACGAAGTTGAGAATGCAACAAGCTGTGCCTCTCTGACGCCGCGCAGGAACGGCAATACTGGCAATCGCGCCAATAGCTTGAGAAGTAAAACCTGAGTGACAAAAATCTGCAAGGCGCACCCGACCAGTACGACGATCGACAGCAGGAAAAGGTATACGAATGTTTGCGGACCGGTCGTGCCCATCACAACTGCAACCAGGGCGAATACGCCAAACGGCGCGACTTCCATGACGAGGCCGGTAATCTTGAGCATCAGCTCTGTAGCGGAATCGAAATTGTCTGCCAGGGGGCGACCCTTCTCACCTATCAAGAGGAGTCCCGCGCCTGTGAGAAGGGCAAAAAAGATAATTGCCAACAAGTCTGCCTGCGCAAACGCCGCGAACGGGTTCACGGGAACGATAGACAGCAAACGTTCCTTCAAATCGATCGACGCCTGAAACTCTGCCGGACTGGCACTGGAGAGATCGATGCCCACACCGGGTCTCACGATCACAGCCAGGACAAGACCGACGGCGATCGCCGCCAGGGTCGTTCCAAGATACAAAATAATCGCTCGACCGCCTATGGAGCCCAGTCGCTTGGGGTCATGCATCGACACCACGCCCGACACTAGGGTGACGAAGACAAGGGGCACAATCAGCATCTTGATCAGGCGCACAAAGAGCGCGCCAACCCAGGAAATACTGACTATGCTGTCGCCGACGAGCGCTCCAACAATACCCCCTAAAACGAGCGCGATCAGTATGCGCTTCCAGAGAACCGTCTCAAACCAAAAGGCCAGCGCTTTGTTCATTGCCTCGATAGTCCTTTCAGATCGTCATCATACTCGACGAACATTCAACTTTATTCCGCTTACTGATTGGTATGCGAAATGGGAACTTTGATTGAAGTGGAGTGGTCGCGACGGCCTAACAGGGTTCGCGGAGCTGGCGTGCGGTTACTGGCAGCCACCTTCGAAAGGTTCGTGCCTCAATCCCCAATCGATTCCGCCCTGACATCCTCATAGCCAACGACGCCGTCGCGCCGCGGGTCGGCAGCGCCAACCCAGCCCGACATTTCAAGGGCAAGCGCATGCACTCCCCCGAAATACGCATTCCGGTCCCGCTGGATATACGCGTCACTTGCTGTGCTGAGGTCGAGGCCAAGTCGCCCAGGGTCAACTCCTTCGATGGGCCCCTCCAGATAGGCATTGTCCCGGTCGTCCTCTGCGTCCACCGCCACGTGAACGCGCGGTGCATCGACTGCGGCTTCAATTCCTGCGCCCGCGTCGACCCAATGGCTGATTACCTGCGCAACAGTAGAGATGATCCGCTCGCTACCAGGGCTACCCAGGACCAGGACTGGATTTGAATCCCGCGTCACGATCGTCGAACTCATTGAGGAATAGGCCATTCCGCGAGGCTTCAGCGAAAATGGCCGACCTGGTTCCAGATCGAAGGACTGCATATAGTTGTTGTAAAAGAACCCCAGTGACGGGCTCGCCACCCGGGCGCCAAAATATGAATCGATGCTGGCAGTCACGGACACAACCATTCCGTCTGCATCCATGACACTGAAATGTGTCGTTTCGCCGCCCGGCGGAACGAAGGAACTGGAAAGACGACCAGCATGCGCTTTCGACAGGCGCGCTCGGATGTCTGATTCATAGTTCACCAGATCCGACTCCGGCAGGTCATGCCGGGCACGATGAGCCGCCTGCAAGGCTTGCAGGAGTGCCTCGGTCCGGGCCGCGCTGTCGTGGGCAAGTTGTTCTTCTGGAAACTGCTCCAGGAGGTTCAAGGACAGCAGCATTACCCAGCCGCCTGCAGGCGGCGGAAGTGTATGGACCTGAACGCCGCGATAACTTGTCGACAGGGGCGCCATGATCCGTGGGTCAGGCGTTGCCGCAAGGTCTGCGCCAGTAATCCAGCCACCGTAACGGGCCATGTCGGCTGCAATCTCTCCGGCAATTTCCCCGGTGTAGAAATCATCTGCTCCTGCTGCTGCCAACCGCCTGAGCGTGTTTGCCAGGACCGGCTGGCGCATCAGGTCACCTTTTGCTGGCACCTGACCATCTGGCATGACAACGAAGGGGATGACTGTCGGTGACTCAAGCAAAGACTCTTCAGCGCGCGCATAGACCTTCGCGCGAAAATTACCCACGACGAAGCCGTCCTCAGCATAGCGGATTGCAGGTTCCAGCAAGTCAGCCCAGGCAATCTTGCCACCGCCATATTTGCGGTGCGCGAAATCCATGACTTTGACCGTCGATGGCACCGTCATCGCGGTCCACCCCGTCTTCAGGTCTGCCGGGTCAACCGCATCCGGCAAGCGACCGGGCGCAAAGGACGTACCGTTGACGACCACCGGTGCCTCTCCCGGTCGTTGAAGAATGATCTGCGACTGCCCCCCAAGGCCCGACATGGCCGGCTCGGTCACGCCAAGTGCGAATTGAACCGCAATGGCTGCGTCCATCGCATTTCCGCCCTGTTCCAGGATATCGACGCCTGCCGCCGTGGCTTCAGGTGACGCAGAACTGACAATTCCGGCAGGGTCCGCACCTGCCTGCAGGACAATGAGAAACTGCGCGGCCAACCCGATTGCCAAGACCCGTATCATTCATTTTCTCCCAGAAGCAGAGTCATTGTTTCTTCCGCCGCCAGTCGGGCGATGCGGATAATTTCGTCGCCAGGCGTGGAATCGCCGACTTCATAGGTCAGCGCCGGAATCTTGTATGTTTCGTGAATCCACGTCTTTGACGTGGCCAAGTCCGGATTGTGTGACGCGTCGCGGTGTGGCGCCCCTGCGCCCAGGGACTGCACCAGTCGGTCGGACAGAGCGCCTGAAAATTCGGGGCGGCTACCGTCTGCATCATCTGGCTGCGTGTAGAGCGTATCCTTCCACGTCGAATGAAAGTCCATGGCAACGGCAAGCTCGCCAAGACCGGCAAGCCAGTCACGTGCAGCGCGCGTTTCCGCTTGCGTAAATGGTCCCCAGTCACGATTGATATCCACGCCACGCGTATTGTGCCGCCATTGCCCGAGCGCGACTCCATCCGGGTTCAAGACCGGCGCGACCGCCACGCGAAACCCGTTGCGAAATCGGACCGCCAGCGGATCGCTCTCCAGCAATCGGTCGACAAACGCCTCCAGCGCCAGAGCTCCGGTGATCTCTGGCGGGTGCTGGCGGCCCATCAGGACCAGGACAGGCGCGCCTTCTGCGCCGAATATCAGGGCTTCAATATCCCGACCTGCTTCGGACACGCCAATCTGCTGATAGGTAATATCCGGCTTCATTGCAGCCCGCTGCAACCACGCACGGTAGTGATCCAGGCCGAATAGGGGTTGAGCGGAAATCAGCGTCCGCCCTTTCCTGAACTCAACGCCGATCGTCGCCGACGTGGCACCCGGTTCGGGCGCATCAGGAAGCACAGACCAAGTCAGGCCGTCATCCCGGCTAATATGTGGCGCGTAGCGGTGCTTGCCGTGAATGTACGTCAATGTCAGGCCAAGGTCTGCCTGCGAGCGGACGTCTATCGAAAAGGCATACCAGCTGCTTGGGTTGATCGGGGTATCTTCAGGTCGGACAAACAAATTGAACTGGTGAGTTCCCGTTTGCTCGCAAGCCGTCAGGCGACCCGACTCAAAATCGCCCGAAAACGCGACACCGTCATAAGTGCAGACCGGACCGTTCTGGAACGCGGGCAAGTGCCGGTCAGGATCGCTGACACATCCAGGCAACAGCACCAGACACGCAGCGAGAAAATACCTAGACTTCGAGATGTGCGACAGCATGTGGAGCCATCCTTGTATTGTCATGCGCAACACCCGGCGCATAGGCGAGACGCCAACCCAGCGGCACGGCCAGCGCTTCCGCACGCACCCGACCGGCCTCAAGAAATGCGCGCCCCCTATCAAGCCGGTGGCGCCCCTGCACCATGGCTTCCGGAGACCGGTTGAGCGAGGACTGGGTCATATCCGTATCAGCTGTCCCAAGCAGAATCGTCAAAGGCCGTGCGAGCCATTTGCTCACCTGGTCGTCTGAAATGCCCTCACCATCCAATCCGAACGGTGTTGGGATGTTCGGGTCGGGCATCGTATACCAGCCGGCATTCGCGCTCACAGCGCGGTGCACGCGCGCAGCAGGCTCAAACAGCAAGAACCGATGGACAAATTGCGCACCGGCGGAATGACCGTAGATGCTGTATTGCGATGCCGTCAGCCCCATTGTCATGCGCAATGTATCGAACATTGGCTCCAGAGCTGAGAAGGACCAAAGCGCCTGATCCATCAATGCGCCGTCCAAAGAATAACGGTTACCCTGATTGTAGCTTCGCGCATCCGGAAAGTCGGCCCTGCTGAATTCCGGCACCGCGATGTTCAGGCGCGCAGCCTCGGCAACTGGGGCCCACTGGTCACGATATTCCTCCGCATTGCGTCCCTGACCGTGCATGACAAAGACGAGCGGCGAATGCGGCCCTGCCTGCGTAGGCCGATAGGTCCAGACAGGCAAAGCCGGTCCGGACCAATCAGTGAAGACAAGGCGCGCTTTGCTTCCCGAACGCAGAGTCGGAGCCTGCAATGTCCCGGCACACGCCGTTCCAGCAAGGCACAGGCCTATGAGCAGGTGGCGGCGATCAATTTCTGGCCCGCTCATCGACTGGCGATCTCCCTTAGAATGACTTCGAAATTTCGCCATAAATGACCCGACCCTCAATGGGATACAGGCCGGAAAGGTAGCCAGGGCTTTCATCGGCGCGGGGTGGCAATTCGTTCGCGAGGTTTCGGACGCCGAGCTTGATACCTGTTCCGCCAAGCGGACCGATTCCCTGATCAAACTCGTAGGAAACGTACCCATTGATGGAGTACCAATCATCGACCTGCCACAGATCGCCGGTTGTATCGTTGGTCGCGCTGGTATCTTCGACCTCGGAGACATAACGGACTTGCCATCCGGATTGCCAGCCTCCCATGCTCCAGGTCACCGAAGCACTGCCACGCCATTCCGGATTACCGTTGCGACGCAATTCATCAAAGGCTGTTCCGTCGCGCGTCTCTTCAAACGTTTCAATCTTTGTCGCGTTGACCCCGAACCGGAAATTCCCGACTGCCGTCTCGCGTGTCTCATAAGATACAGACATATCGTAGCCGGACACTTCACGCCCATCGAGATTCACATACCCGTCAATTACGTTCAGCACTTCACCAACCGGCGCCCGCTGCGCTCCGGGATTTGCCAGATTGTAAGCAGCGAAAGCTGCAATATCTGTCGGCGTCGCTGCTCCGCGGATGACGTTGGGGTTGCCAGCCTGGCCGGCGGTGAGCCGGGCAAAGTCATCGTCGAGAAGACGATCCACGCCGATCACCGTGATCGCATTCGTCGTCTCTACCTTGAAGTAATCAACAGAAACGCGAAGGCCATCAAGCACCGTATCATCGGGATCGAATACGATGCCTAGCACCGTGCTTTCGCTCTCCTCAGCCTCCAGGTCAGGATTCCCGAAGCGCGTCGACGTGCGATATGTATCGCCAACATCGTTTGGTGTGCCGGTAACATCTTCACGGTAGGGATCGGCATCCCCTTGATTGCGCCGTGTAATCGTTCCCTGATTGATCTGAACGAGGTTTGGAGCCCTGAAGCCTTCACCATACGCCGCGCGAACAGACAGAGACGGAACAATGAACCAGTGCGCAGCGACTTTCGGCTTCAGGCTATCGCCATAGTCCGACGCATTCTCGAATCGTGCAGCCAGCTGCAGGTCAAGCGCATGAACAAGGGGAAAGCGATTGGCTTCGCCAATCAGCGGCACATTCAATTCTGCAAAAACCGCTGACGTATCACGGTCGCCGCCGAAGTCTCGGGTCGCCGATACACCGACGAGGTCACTCTCATCCGGAATCGCGCCGTTTGCGAAGGTCATTGTTCCATCAAGGCGCGGGTCGGAGTCATCGAAGATTTCCTCGTGCCGGAAGTCGACACCAATCGCAGCACCGACGTCACCGCCCGGCAGGCTGAACAGGTCAGGACGGGACGCTTTTGCGTCCCAGGTCACCATTGACGACTCGGCGACACGCACCGAACTGATTCTGATTTTCGAGAGGACACTCTCCGGATTGGCATCAGGTCCGCCAAACGGGTTGAACGCATCTGGTGTTGAAAGGGCTACCTGGTCCTGCAACAAGGTTTTGGACTGGCGGTTGAATTCTTCGTCCCGCGCATCCGCTTCCGACCAACCAAGTGCGCTCTCGACATCCCATCCGCCGAGTTCGCCGCGAACACCGCCGAGAAGGCGATAGAGGTCCTGGTTCACCGTGATTTTGCGTGGGCCCAGTTCAAGCGGCCGATAGCCTTGTATGACGAGGTCCAACCCTTCCGCCGGTGCATCAATCCCGGCAACGCGATTGGGACTGCCGACCGCTCCGAACGGGTTATAATAGTTTGACGCCGGAACAATGATCAGCGCCAGTGAGGCATCAAACGGTCCAGGCGCACGCTGCGTGTCGGATTCAGAGCCGTAATACATGCCTTCGCCGAACAGCTGGAACCCACTATCCAGATCATGGGTGAAAGTCAGAGCGAGATTGGTCCGGTTCACTTTCGGAATGACCGTTTGGTCCGCATTGAAATTATACCGCAGATCTCGATCTTGAGTACCGTCATCAATCGAAATGCCATTACCAAGCGAGGCGACACTGCCCGGGAACGCATCCGGCTGGAGGTGGAACACGCCGCTGCTCGAAGTGAGGCTGGCGCCCCCCTGGCTAACGCGCACCCCTGTGAAGGTCCCGTCCCCGTTCAACATCCCCGACTGGAAACGCCCATAGGGACCAATGGTGGAATTGTTGTCGAATTGCGTGTCGCCGCGCCAATCGTCCGGCAGCAGCTCGCGCCGGTCTAGCGTCGAATACCATTCCGGAAGCTCTGTCGAACTGACATCGCCGCGCTCGTAGTAGGAACCAGCAATTGTCATATGCGTCTTGCCGCTTGCGAACTCGAAACCGTGCCGCAACGAAGCCGACAGTTCAGTCAGACTCGTTTCGGTGCTTTCGCCGTAGCGAAGAGACGCATACGTGCCATCATAATCCTCGTACAATGACAGGTTCACGACGCCCGCAATCGCGTCCGAGCCGTATAGAGCCGACGCCCCATCGCGCAGCACTTCAACGCGCTGAATCAGGTTGGCGGGAATCGAGTTCACGTTGGTAAACGTGACGGGCACACTATCGACCGACTCCGATTGCGGGTGACCGACAATCCGACGACCGTTGACCAGAACGAGCGAGCGGCCCGAACCCAGCCCACGCAAGTTGATCCCGGTCACGTCGCCACGCGCCCCATTGGTGCCCGTATTGTTGTCGGTGAATTCGATGTCGCCAATCGACGGCAAGTTGGCGAGCAGCTCGCCTGTCGAAAGCCCGCCTGACGCATCCAGTTCATCCCGACCGATAACCGTAACAGGCAGGGCTCCGGAATCGCCGACCCCCTCCAGATATGATCCGATCACGATAACCTTGTCGGCAACCAGTGCGTCCTCGTCCGCCGGAGGCGGCACCTGGCCGACTTCTTGCGCCACAGATGGAAAAGCCAGCAGCGCAACGCTGCCGAGAAGTCCCGCTTTGATCGATGATGCTTTTTTCATGTCCATTCCCCGCATAAAGACACGACCTTCCGCCGTGTAGAATCTCAGCAAAAACCGGAAACGGAAAAATGTAAACAAAATTATTGCATGAGCATTTATATTCTTTTTGGTTATACTTATATTCGAAGGAGTCCTATCGACTCTCCATGCGCCTCGACATGACGGCCAGCCGCTTGCGGAGGCTTGCAGACAGGTCGTCAATCAGCGCGCGGACAGGAACGTCGAGTCCCTTGCCAAGCGGATAGACCATGTTGACCGGGAGGGTGAGCGCCTTGGGCAATGCGTGCAGATCAATGCCGGGATCGTGTTCAGCTGCATGAATGGCGCTCATGGCGTCTACAATCGCGAGTCCAGCGCCGCGCCGGGCCAGGCTGCACGCCATTTGATAGGTTTGCACGCGAATCAGCGGATCACCCCGCCACCCCGCCGCCACGCCAATCTCCGCCAGCATTCTCCCAAGTGGCTCAGTCGCCTCCAGCGCCACGAGTTCATGCTGGAAAAGCGTCTTGCCCAGCTCCTCAGCGGAAATGTTGCCCAGCGTTCCTCGTTTCGAAACGCAAACAACTGGCACTTGTCCGATAGGAATGGCCCCAACGGACACTGATCGCGTTGAGGCATCAAACACCAGCCCCATGTCAAATCCGTAAGCAGGCCTCGAAATTTCTGACAGAACCTCACCGGAATGCCGCGTCGAGATGGTGAACCGCATGTCCGGATCCGTGGACCTGAATGCCATGACGGCGTCCGGCACGATATCGAGTCCCAATGCGGGGGTTGTGACAATCCGCAAATGCCGGCTGGCTCCAGAGCGGAGGCGAAGGGCCGAAGCCGTCAGGTCTTCGAAAGCGCTGCGCGCACGCTCCGTCTCCTTGAGCAATACCAAAGCTGCGGGCGTCGGCCGCAACCGTCCCGATATCCGGTCAAACAGGAGATAGCCAAGCTCGGTCTCCAGCTGTTTGATGCTCTTTGTCACCGATGGCTGGGAAACGCCCAACTCGGCGGCTGCGCCGCTCACCGACCCGGACAGCATGACAGCATGAAACACTTCGAAGAGGCGATAATTCATTCTTTGACGTATTACTTTTAGTAATGCGTAATGTCAATATTTTCTGTTGACGCATACCCCAATTCTCAATGATCTGCGTGTAAATAATGGCGCGGACAGCTCAAAATGACTTCAATCCTTCATCGTAGTCCCGGGAAGACATTACCCGTCGCAGCCGGCGGCAGTGGCGCATGGCTTTTTGACACATCCGGCAAGCATTACCTGGATGGGTCAGGCGGCGCAGCCGTATCGTCTTTAGGGCATGGCCATCCCCGTGTTGTGGAAGCCATGTGCGAACAAGCACGGAAGCTTGCATTCGCACACACCGCTTTCTTCACACACGAACCCGGCGAAAAACTTGCAGAATTCCTCACGCAGCGCGCGCCGAACGGACTGGATCATGTCGTCTTCACATCAGGCGGATCGGAGGCCATTGAGACGGCTCTGAAGCTCGCGCGTCAATTCCATGTCGCCAATAACGCAAATGACAGAACTGTCTTTATCGCCCGCCAGTTCAGCTATCACGGCGCCACGCTCGGCGCCTTGTCGATCAGCGGCAATCAAGGTCGCCGGGCGCCGTACGAACCCCTGCTTGCGCCGTGCCATTTTATTGCGCCCTGCTATCGCTACAGGAACGCACGCCCCGGCGAGACCAACCAAGCGTACGCCATGCGCACGGCGGATGCGCTCGAAGAAGAAATAATACGCGTTGGTCCCGGACGGGTGGCTGCCTTTATCGCTGAACCTGTTGTCGGCGCGACGCTCGGTGCGGTGGCGGCCGAAGTCGGCTACTTCAAGCGGATTCGCGAAATCTGTACGCGCCACGGCGTTCTTATGGTCGCAGATGAAGTCATGTGCGGCATGGGGCGAACCGGGACACTGTTTGCCATGGAGCAGGAAGGCGTGACGCCCGACATCCTTGTCATGGCGAAAGGCCTTGGCGGAGGATACCAGCCGATCGGCGCAACGCTACTGCATAAAAAAGTCCATGACGTCGTCACCGCCGGAAAGGGACGGTTCGAGCACGGACACACCTATATGGGTCACCCGATGGCCACAGCCGCTGCGCTGGCTGTGCAAATGGTCATCGCGGAGGAGGGACTTCTGGACAGCGTCGTGCGCAAAGGCCAGGTCCTGCACCGTATGCTTGCAGAGGCGCTCGTACCGCTCGGAATTGTAGGAGACATTCGCGGCCGGGGCCTGATGATCGGAGTCGAGCTGGTCGAAGATACGGCGACGCAGCGGCCCTTCCCTGCAGAGCTGCGTCTCGACCAACGCATCAAGGACGCCGCCATGGAAGCAGGACTGATCATCTACCCAGGCCGCGGGTCGGCAGGGGACGGCTTGGGAGACCATGTCCTGATTGCGCCGCCCTACATCATCAGCGAGTCCGAAATTACAATCCTGGTCGAGCGTCTGGAGACAGCGATCAAGGCGGCGCTTCCGGTTTCGGCATGAGCAGCCGCGAGCGCCTTATCTCTGTCGCGCCGAACGGCGCGAGAAAGTTGCGAGCCGACCATCCGGCCCTGCCCCTGTCTCCCGAGGACATTGCCGCGGATGCAGCCGCTTGCCTGGCTGAAGGTGCCAGCCTGCTACATCTTCATGTTCGGGACGCGGAAGGTCGTCATTCCCTGTCGGCAGATGCCTACAAGGCGGCGATCAAGGCTGTTCGCGAGCAGACGGGAAATGGCCTCATCATCCAGATCACAACTGAATCTGCCGGCGTATTTGATCGCAGTGCCCAGATCGCGGTCGTGGAGAGCGTTCGTCCTGAAGCCTGTTCGGTCGCATTGCGGGAATTGTCCCCCAACGGGTCGCAGGAGGAAGTCGCCACTTATCGCCAGTTCCTGGCAGATTGCCGACGCGAAAGCGTCTGGGTGCAGCATATCCTTTATGACGCGGATGATGTCCGGCGGTTTTCAGACTTGCGGGCAGATGGAGTCTATGGCGATGACCTGCCCTTCATTTTGCTGGTCGTCGGTCGTTATCGCGATGGGGCCCAGAGTGACACGCCTGAATTGCGGGCGATGCTGGATGCGCTGGATGAAAGTCCCGATGCCACGCCCGTTTGGGCCGCCTGCGCATTTGGACAGGGCGAAACAAATCTGCTGTCGGAGGCCGCCAGGAGTGGGGGGCATGTCCGTGTCGGGTTTGAGAACAATTTACTCATGGCCGATGGATCGCTGGCGCGATCGAATGCGGCGCGGGTGAAGGAAGTAGCCGCAGCGCTCAGGTCACTCGGCCTGTCACCCCTGAGCGCTGACGGCGCGCGCACGGCGTTCAAACTGCACCGCTAACGCACAAGCAGGCCGCGATGGACTCGTATGCGAACTTGAACTGCCACTGCGGTGGCAATCCGGCCCAGGTAGCCAGCATGGGCATTGTCAGGGGAACCGGGCTTGAGGTGACCAAACCTGGCATTTAGCTTCGGGGAATGGCCAATGACCGATTCCGGTATTTCAAGACGTCGCCCTTCGCGAGTGGCCCGACCTTCTCGTCGCCTCGCCCCTGCTCGTCCGCAAATTGTGGTGACGGGTTCGCATTCGAGCGACAGCACCCTGAACACGCGTCGGCGTGCCGCAAATTGTGGAGACAGGGGCTGGCCCATGACGACGATCATTCGCTGACACACCCTTCGCGAACTGCAACCAGAGCGGGATTGCGAAACGCCAAGTGTTGCCATTGTGACACAGTGACGCGTTATCGCTAACACTTTCGTGATGTCGCTATTGATAGCGCAAACATTTTGTGGTCGCATCATCATCAGGCAGGTGGACCAGCTACGGGGTCGACAGCCATAAGAGAAACCAAGTTCGGCGCATCTAGCATGACGTCGACGTTCAAGGGAGGAAGTCGATGACCTTTACCAAGGAAGAATCCGGCGTGCGTGGAAAGCGCTCACCGAAATGGGCGGCGCTGCTTTATGGCGCGTCAGCCATCTCACTCATCAGCGCCATGCCTGCTACTGCACAGGAAGCGGTTGACGAAGAGTCACGCCAGGACGTCGTCGTTGTGCAGGGTATCCGCGGCTCGCTGGAGCGCGCGATGGACCTCAAGCGAGAGGCCAATGGCGTGCTTGATGCGATCTCCGCCGAAGACATCGGCAAGTTCCCCGATACAAACCTCGCTGAATCGCTCCAGCGGATTACCGGTGTGTCGATCGACCGTTCGAATGGCGAAGGTTCGAAAATCACGGTTCGCGGCTTCGGTCCGGACTTCAACCTGATCACCCTGAACGGCCGCACGATGCCGACCGCAGAAGTCAGCCTCATTGGTGAACGGGGCAACTATGCCGCCGGCGCCGACCGCGCGTTCGACTTCTCCAACCTCGCGTCTGAAGGCGTCAGCGGCCTTGAAGTCTACAAGACAGGCCAGGCCATCCTCCCCTCGGGCGGCATCGGCGCGACAGTCAATATCACAACCCGTCGTCCTCTTGACACGCCCGGCTTCCAGGCCTCAGCCGGCGCCAAGATCATGAACGACACGAGTGTCGAAGCCGGCGACGATTTCACGCCGGAACTGACCGGCCTCGCCAGTTGGACCGATAATACGGAACGCTTCGGTATCGGCGTGTTCGGCTCCTACTCCAAGCGCGATTCAGGCGCACCGACGCAGCAGGTGAATGACTGGCTCGTGTTCGACCCAGCAGCCGATGGCCTGTTTGCAGACAGCGGCTACGTTCGCAGCGGCGGGACCACGCAAATCACCAATTTGCCCGCCGACGACCAGCTTTACGCCATCCCTCAGGACAGCCGTTACGACTTCTCGGACATCTCCCGTGAGCGCGTCAATGGCCAACTCGTCCTTCAGTTCCGGCCCATGGACACGCTGACCCTGACGGGCGATGTGACCTATGCCCAGACCGAGTCGGAAGAGCAGCGGTACGAGCAAACCAACTGGTTCGCCACACCGTTCGACCAAATCATCTTCGATACGGATGGACCGGTCGCGACGGCGGTATTCCTGCAGGAAAACAATAACGGCTCCAAGGACATCGGTTTCGAGCAAACCAATCGCGCCACGAAGGACGAGATGACATCACTCGGCTTCAACGCCGAATGGGAGTTCAGTGATCGCGGCCGCATGATCTTCGACGCGCACTCGTCCGAAGCCACATCCGGCGGCAACAATCCGCTGGGCGTTGCAGCAACCTTCGCGACAATGGGCGCGCCGGTCATCCTGCAGCACTCTGTCGACTTCCGGAACGGCTATCCGATCCAGTCCTACACCATCGATGACTCCGTGCGCGGCAATGGCAACGGCATCCTGGATGCTGGCGACATCGGCTCGCAGGTCGCTCGCTCTGCCGATGCGGACATGAAGCATCAGGTTGACGAAATTGACCTGCGGTTTGTCTGGGACTTTGGCTCCAGCAGCCTGACAGTCGGCGGCAACTATCGCGACACCGAGATGACCCGCAATTCGCGGACGACCCAGCAAGACCTCGGCAGCTGGGGCATCAGCAATCCGGGCGACGTCGAACAGTTCGCACCGGGTGTGATGGAAGCCTACTGCCTCTCCTGCACGTTCGACGACATTGCCGTCGGACAGGGGGACGTGGCATTCCGCGGCGATGCCACCAAGCTCTTCACCGCACTCTCGGCTGCCTATCCGGGCAATACGAATAACATCTCCGAAACGTCCGATATCCTCGCCGAAGAGATCACGTCGATTTTCGCCCAGTTCGAGATGGAAAGTGAACTCCTCAGCCGGCCAGCCCGCATCAGTGCTGGCATCCGGTATGAAGACACCAAGGTGACAGCAACCACGCTGCAATCGATCCCATCGGGTATCCTTTGGACCGCAGACAACGACTTCCTTGTCCAGCAATCCGGCACCAAAGAGAACCTTTCCGGCGAAGGGAATTATGATCACCTGCTTCCGAATGTCGACTTCCAGGTCGATATTACGGACAACATCATCGGACGGGCATCGTACTCCAAGACGATTGGTCGGGTCGCTTACAACAACCTGTTCGCATCGACCGCGGCCAATGCACCGAACCGACCGACAGCACTTGGTGGCCAGGTAACAGGTACCTCGCAGAACCCTGCCCTCCTCCCTCTCGAGTCGGACAATCTGGATATCTCAGCGGAATGGTACTATGGCGATGCCAGCTATGTCTCGATCGGCTACTTCGACAAGCGTGTGAAGAACTTCATCGGTAATGGTGTTGTTGATCGCAACCTGTTCGGCCTTCGGGACCCTGCCTCCGGCCTCGGCGGAACGCGGTCGGGCGATGCACTCGACGTGATCAACACGCTCGGTGTTGACGAGTCGGAAGCGAACCTGTTCACCATGGTCGCTCTGATTGACGCCAACGGCGGAAACGTGGCGGCGGCACAGGCGGAGTTTGCGTCCAACCTGGTTGGCGGCGCCCTGCCGCAAAGCTATGTCGACTCCATTCTCGGCCTGTACGATGTAACCGGAAATGCGGATGATCCGCTGCTGATCTTTGCTGTCGCCCAACCCATCAACAACAAGGAAGGTAATATCGACGGCATCGAGTTTGCCTGGCAGCACTTCTTTGGTGAGACCGGATTTGGCTTCGCGGCCAACTACACGATGGTCAACGGAGACGTCGAACTCGACCCGGCGTCACCTCCGAATGAAAACCAGTTCGCTCTGGTCGGCCTGTCCGACACGGCAAACCTGACGGCGATCTACGAGAACTACGGTCTCTCGGCGCGTCTGGCCTATAACTGGCGTGACACGTTCCTTCAGACCACGAACGTGGGCGGTGACCGCAGCGGCATCTATGTTGAGGATTTCGGGCAATTCGACCTGAATGTCAGCTATGACATCAACGAACATGTCGCGGTGTCTTTCGAGGCGATCAACATCACCGGCGAAGACCAGCGCGTTTATCACCGCGTGCCGGAGCAGTTCTACTACTCCTATGAACTGTCGCCGCGCTACCTGCTCGGCGCCCGCTACAAGTTCTAGCCGTCGACAGGCTGGACTTGTTCAGGATAAACTTGAAAAGGCCGCTGCTTGCAGCGGCCTTTT
>TARA_R110000782_G_scaffold9536_1_pt1 | contig 15921 bp, 16 predicted proteins | sample TARA_R110000782 | Tara Oceans TARA_R110000782 (sample SAMEA4397859) | marine metagenome | biome: Polar Biome; feature: [SRF] surface water layer (ENVO:00010504); material: water (ENVO:00002006), including particulate matter (ENVO:01000060) such as... | depth 5 m
ACAGGAACAGATTTAGTAAAAGACATAGAGCTTTGTTATAAAGAAAGCTCAAGCACTGTTATCAAAGTAATTGATAGATACAATAAATCTGATTTAGGATGGGCAGATAACTCCACACAGTCTATATTTTTTAGGAACAAAGAGGTATTTAGCGTATTGTCTGCCAACGAGTCTTTAAGGCTTTACGACAATGTGCCAATAAAAGCTCAAGCTTTAACTCAATCTGGCAATAGATTAATGTTAGGTAACTATGTTGATGGATACGATATGAAGTCTGCTGACGGAAACGATGTTAAATTAAATTATGTCACCCGCTTAGTTAACCCAATAGCTCTTGTAGATGAGAACGGAAATGTAAAGCCTTTGTTTGTTGGTGGTCAATTTGTTTCTTCAGATTACCAAGTGTTAAATGGAAGTGCTACACCAAGCACTGTTAGTATAAACGACTCTAAATCTTTTTTTAATTTTATAGACGGAGATGGAGCCCCTTTAAATTTTTTTCAAGGAGATTTTATATCTTTTAATTGTGAACTTAAGAGTTACGCTACTGGTGGCAATATATATAACCAAAATGCTGCTGTTTTAAATTTAACTAGACCAACAGGTGGTTTTACCTTAAGTATGACCTCTACCGTTCAATTAACTAATACTTATGGGGATTTAGCTTCTTTTGTGGGTAGTACAGATTTTGAAAACTTGATAGGAACTGGATTAGCTACAGCAACTCCTGTTTACAAGCCTTTTAGTGACGCATCTACAGGAACAACAGCAACAGATTTTATTAACAATAGTGTAATAAATAGCCCCGCCACTAATAGCGTTACTAGCAGTGCAGCAACTCCTGTAAATTCAGCCGTCCCCAATGCAGCGGCAGCAGCTTCAACCCCAGTATCTCCAGCTTATCCAACTGGACAGACTGGTTTGTTAGAGGCTTTTGATATTACTACTCCTACTCAAGTTTCCATACAATCATTAATGATGGTATATGAAACGGGGTCTACAAAATCATTTGAGGGTTTTGAGTTTTTGAGTGCTAATTTTTCATTTAATTCCAAAAGAAGCAAAGAAAGCTTACACAGCAATAGAGATTACGACTTAGCTATGGTATATATGGATGACTACGCTAGATCAAGTACTGCTTTAGTTAGTTTGGATAGTAGTATTAATGTCCCTGCTCTTAATTCTACATCAATAAATAAAGCACAAGTAAATATACCTACTAGTCAAAAGGCGCCAGCTTGGGCTAAGTACTATAAGTTTGCAATTAAGCCATCTAAACTTAATTACGATACTATATTTATTATAAGAGCAGAGCCAGATTTAGATGACACGACTCAGTTTTGGTGTTTACTAGAAGGTGAAACTGCACAAAAGGTTGCTGAAGGTGAAACATATACTGTAAAAAGAGATATTGACGGTCCAAAAGGATCTTATGTAGAAGCCACTTGTTTAGCTAAAAGCACTACTCCAAATTTAGACACAGATGCTGGAACTTACCCAGGACCTGGGGTGTATGCTAAATTTTCACCTGGAAACGAATATAGAATTGACGAACCTAATAGAATTGACGAAAAAGACACAAACAAAGAAAAAAATGGAATAGTTTTTGGTAGAGGTATTGACGCTGTAGTTTCATTAACAAGTAATTTTACACAAACTACAATATCAGAAGGAACTAATGTTACTATTTCAATAACTTGCGAAAGACCAGATGCCCAAATAACATATACTACTAATAAAGAACTTAAAAATAAATTTAGCTCATTAAAAATAACTAGAACAGCTAATAAAACTTACTCTACTGGCGCTAATCTTCAGGATAATTTACAGCTAATGGTTAATGCACAGTTTGTAAATAATCAAAACTTTTTCCCTAAATCAAGTGTTGATTATGCTGGTAATCAAGGAGAAAAATTTCAATTTCAATTAACAAATGACGTTATTAAAAATGACGACACACCTTTTGTCCCTGATATAGATTCTCAATATTATGGAGTTCACCAAGTAAGTTTTAATACTCAAGCCTCAACTGGAATTACTCAAGAAGCACTTGGAATTAGGTCTAATTTTAGATGCAGGCTTGGGACTACTACTCAAGGCAGGTCTAAAGTTTCTATAAAAGTTAAATTAAGCAATATTCCTGATGGGTTATTTGTGTTAGAGACTGACGGTGAAGACACTGCTAATGAGTTCTATTACGAAGGAAATGAAGTATTTGATATTAATGGTGACCTTCACGATGGCAACTTACAGAACCAAAACACTTGGTCTTTTTATGATAATGCCCAAAATGGCGCTTATAGATCTTCACAAGGGCTACCTGCTTCACAATTTTATGGTGGAAATTTAGCTTTAACCTCTACTGGTGGAACTGGAGACGATGCTCCATTTGCAGTGGGCGATATAGTAAATGTACAGCAAAGTAATTTATCTCCAACCAACCCACAATACAACGGCCAACATATTATATTAGAAAAACCAGATGCCAATACCATAGTATTAAACGTGGCATTTGGATCAGCAACACCTGTTGAAGGTGGAACTGTTAATGCAGATGCTATTATTCTTACTAACTTTTTTAATTGTTACTCTTGGGGTAATGGTATGGAAAGTTGTAAAATACAAGACTCATTTACAGAAGATGCTGTCAATATAGGGGAAAGAGTTTACACTTTGGCTCAAAGCGAGTTTAGACAATCTAGAAGAGGCTCATCCATTACTTACAGCGGAGTATATAATGATGAGACTAAACTAAACAGGCTTAATGAATTTAATTTAGGTATACTTAACTTTAAAGACCTAGACGAAGACTTTGGTAATATAGAATTACTTAAAGCAAGGCAGAATGATTTATTAGTATTGCAAGAAGATAAAATATCTTATGTTTTAGTAAGTAAGAATATGCTTACTTCAGCAGATGGCTTATCTAATATTACTTCTACTCCTACAATATTAGGCAATCAAGTAGCTAGACTAGAACAATATGGTATTAGTAAAAACCCAGAAAGTTATGCTGAGTTTGGATATGATAAATATTTTACAGACGCCAAGCGTGGTGCTGTTCTTAAACTAAGCGGCAGTTCATATTCTAATGAATCATTAGAAGTTATATCTCAAGCTGGAATGAGGTCATACTTTAGAGATTTATTCATTGATGATTTTAATACTCAAAAAATAGGTGGTTACGACCCTTATATGAATGAATATGTGTTAAGTGGCAACAACAGGACTTTACCATTAACTGCTCAAGTTATTGCTTGTGGTTCTGAGTTAGAATTTAATAACCAAACAGAAAGCTTTACCTATACCGTTAAATTAGGAGGCTCAATAGGCGCGACAGGCATTGATTACAACGTAACTAGTGGTAACATAAATATATCAGTTACTTACAATGGAGTGACAACTAGCTCTGGTAGTGTTACAGGCAGTGGAGTTTTTACTTTTCAAAAAACCATACCTTCAACAGAAACAGCAACTATTACAGTAGCTGTAGTAGGAGCTTCAGCTAACTACTCTGTTACTGCACAATGCCCTAATGCGAGCGTTATAAATGTTTATCAAATATGCTTGAACAGTGAGTTTACTGGACTTGCTCCAACAATTCATAACCAATATGAATGGACTTCTGCTTTAGATTCTAGCCCGCTTATTAATCAGCCAGTCACATTTACTAATGTATCAACTGGAACTGGTGTTGGAACGCAGAGAGTAGCTCAATACCAAGTATATGTTTCTCAAGTAGCTATTGGAACTACACCAACCCCTACTGCAACAGTCACTATTAAGTCAGCGCAAACAGGCTCAGACTCTTTTAACTTTAATACCAATAACGGAAACAGATTATTACATTTACTAAGTAACACTACTTACGCCAACACACAAGCAGATATTATTTCTTTGCTAGCAGCTAGCACTAATTTAACTATATCTAACACCTCTAGTGGTGTCTTTGAAGGTTCTTTTGCATATGCCAACCCAGACTCAACTCCAACTAATTACACTAACTTGTACTTAATATACGATTACAGAAGTTCAACTCAAGTTAATTTATCTTTTGGAGCAACAGAAAGTATAGTTTGCGGCGGAACAGGTGTGTTAGGACCCTACTTCCTAGATGCAGCAGTTCCTTCAGAAGCAACAGTGGTTTACAATGACGCTGCTATGGCTGTTCCTGCAGTGGATGGATACTATTTGTATGTGAATCCAAACCCAACTGTAGTTGACACATATTGGTTAAAACAACAAAGCGGAAGAATTGTTCAAGTAAGTGAATGTTCAAGTTAAATTATGGCAGAAATAACAGTATCATATAGCCCAGGAGTAAAAGGATGGCCTTCCTTTTATTCATTTATACCAGACTATATTCAGGGTATGAATAATTATTTATATACCTTTAAGAACGGTCAATTGTATAGGCACAATACAAATCCTTTAAGAAACAACTTTTATGGAGTTCAACACAGCACTACTATTAAGAGTGTTTTTAACAAGGGTCCACTTGAAAATAAACTATTTAAAACATTAGTTTTAGAGTCGGGTTCTCCTTGGTCAGCTACTTTAGCAACTGACTTACCGCAAGTGGGTAGTATTGCTTCTACTTATTTTGAAAAGAAAGAAGGGAATTACTTTGCTTTTATTAGGTTTCTAGAAACAGACATTAATTTATTAATGAGATATGCCAATGGCATAGCTAATGTAGATACTGTAGATGCCACCACACCTGCTGCAACTATACTGACTTTTGCTAGCTCGGTAAATATAGGTAGTATTATTAGTATAGGAGATATGATTTATTATGGTTCAACACCCGTCTTAGGTGGGGTTGTTACTGGTCTTAGTAGTCAAGCGGTTACAATAGACACAACAATTACAGGGGCAAGTGCACCTAGTAATGGTGATTTTATACTGTATGTAAAAAATACAGTAGCTGAATCTCACGGTGTAATGGGACATTACTGTGAGTATGAATTAACAAACGATTCCACATCCAAAGTAGAATTATTCTCAGTTGGAACGGAATCTATGAAAAGTTTCCCTTAAATTACTATATTTGCATATGATTAAGATAATACTCGCAATACTTAACATCTACCTTATTCAATACGTTTTTGTTTCATTTATGCCTTCAGAAGGTTTGATTTTAGGGATGGACCCTGCTACAATGCTAATTATAAGCGGCATTACTAAAGGAGCAAGTGCTCTTTTTAGTCTAGGTCAAGCGGCTACTGCTAAAAAAGATATGAGGATAGCTAATGCTAACGCTAAAAAATACGTTAACAAAGCTTACGATAGTGCCTCAATAAATGCTCAAAGAATGAGGTCTATTGATCCTAGTCTGTATGATACAGCTAGCGAAAACATAAGCCAAGATTTATCTACTGTGTTAGATGTCACTGCTGGAGACGACCCTAGGTTAGCTGCTGCAATGGGAAGTAGGTTAGCGCAACAATCTACAAAACAAAGACAAGCTTTGGAAATGCAGAAAAGAACAGATATTCAAAACTTAGACAAAGACATTGCTAAAGGAGAGCAAGAAGTTGCTGGAAGAATACAAGCTTTAGACGAGAGTCAAGCTATTGGTTTTCAACAACAGGCAGCAGATGCACAACAAAGAATGACCCAAGGAACACAAGCCGCTTTACAGGCTCCAGCCTCATTAGTGGGAGATTATACAGGTATGGTAACTGCGGGTGTTTCTCCAATGCAGATTAAACAAGGCCTACAGCCTAAAGGGTATAGTGATTATTTATCTGGATCAGATGATTATTTCAATTTACCAGAAGGATTATCTACTACAGAATTTAAGAATTTTATGAGGCAACAATAATGGCAGCACCAGGATTAGGTTACGTAAAAAGAGATATTGAAAAGACTACCGTTGATTGGGGAGCAGTTAGTGGTGGCTTAACCACAGCATTAGGCGGAGCATTCGCTGCTGGAGAAGCTCAAAAAGCAGGTGTGGCTGCAACAGATCAAACTATGGCGGGAGAAATTCAAAAACTTCCAAAAGGAGTTACTCCAGACCAAAGTAAATATTTTTCATCAGCTATTCAAAACATTGGAGATGCCAATCAAAGTATTAAAGAACAGTATGACAACGGTGAAATAAGTGCTACTCAATATAAAATTGCAGTTAATTCTCTAAATACACAATACCAAATATTTAAAAATAACGCTACTAACTATCAATCATCTTATGATGATTTTCTTAAAAAAGTAACAGATGGAAAAAGCGGTGCTACTACTCAATTAGTTTCTACTTGGGTAGATCAAATGGGTGGTATGAACAAGTCCGTGGGGTGGAATGAAGAAACACAAACACTGCAATCTAGTTATGTCGCAAATGGTCAAATAATAAAAAGTCCCGTTTCGGATGACTTGTCTTTAATGAATTATTACAACACTAAATTTGACAACAAACTTATTGTAAACGGCAAAGAAAGATTTGGTGAAATGATTTCTTCTACAACAGATATTGAAGGTAATTTAAAATATAGCAAAGGTTATAGAAAAAATTCAGAGTTTCAAAAATCATTAACAGGATATTCATCTGCTAGTGTAGCAAGTGATAGAACAGGAATTGATTCTGCTGAATATTTAGCGGCAGAAGAAGGATACAGATTAGTTTCGGGAACTCCAAAAAACGCAAAAGAAATACAGGTGTTGGTTAATGCTGAAGGTATTCCAGAGGTTGTAAATATTGAAAAATATCAAAAGTTAGCTGTAAATGGCTTTAAAGAAAAAATACTAGCTTCATTAGACAATACATATAAGTCGCAAGAAGGTTCTAAACAATATGATGTTTTCTTAGAAAACAAGGAGCAACTTAAAAAATACACAGACAAACCAACAGAAAAAACCTTAAGAGGAGTTTTAGATTACTTATCTAAATTTAACCCAACTAAATACGTTAGCAAGTCTCAAGGCATAAGAGATAATGAAGAGGTATCTATAGAGGTGGAAGATCCTAATACTGGCGGAGTAATTATAAAAAAAATGCCTTTTGCTGAATATGTTAAAAACACTCCAAGTGCTGCATTTTTTGAGAAAGACGGAAAAGGGGGGTTTGTTCCTGTTCCAATTGACACTTATAACAAGTTGTTAAATTATATGAATAAAGAGTCTGGAATAGAAAATAAAGAGATGTCTGCATTTGAGGCTAGATATGATAAAGAATTTGATGAATTTGGAGTTTCAATACAATAAAATATGGCAAGTTATAAAACACCTAACGGCACAATTGTAGAAGAATCTATTCTTAGAGAAAAGTATGGTTCTCGATTTGATGAGCTAATAAGTAATGGCACATTTACTTTAGAAGAAGAAAAGGTTGTAAAAAAAAAAGATTTAGATTTTCCTGTTCAGGAGGAAGTTACGGAATCTATTACAGAGGTCGAAACTCCAGATGCTTCATTGGATTCCTCAGAAGAAGACCCGGAACCAATTGAGGTTGAATTAGAAGAACCCACAAATTTTTCAAAAGCTTCAGAGGTGGTTTCTGAATTAGCAGCTTTACAATTTGAATCTGGTGTTGATTACATTAAAGAAATAAAAAATTCTATTGTAGGCGGATGGTATGCTGGGGAAAGTGTAGATGAGGCTTTTGATGTATATAAACAAGGCAAGAATATATCTGATGAAGAATTAGACGATTATATTAAAGCTGCTAATAAAATGTCTAAAATACCTCCTAGCAAAGATATGCAGGAGTTTACAAAAATAAGTGAAGAAGCAGGTGGTGGCGTATGGGGGTTTGTAAAAGGTATTGCGATGACTGGAAAAAGTGTTATACCTCAAGTTATTCTTCAGTCTATGGCAACAATGGGTAGTTCTTTAGTAGATTCTGAAGAAGTTAAGGGAACAGCTGCTTTGTCTGCTGGAGCAGGAGCAGGTACTGGAGCTATTATAGGATCAACAGGATTTTCTTTAGGTCCTTTAGGTGTTTTAAGCACAGCTGGTGGAGCATTAACTGGAATGGTATCTGGTTTTATTGGAGGGTTGACAGGCACTATGGAGACAGGCTTAGTTTTAACTGAATTTTTAAAAGAGGAGTTAGGAGATAAAGAGTTTAATAAGGAAAATATTAGAGATATACTAGAAAACAAAGAGTTGTTCAATAAGATGAAACAAAACGCTGTTCGTAGAGGCATTACTATTGGATCAATAGAAGCCGCTTCAGCGGGACTATCTAGAGGTTTAGGCACAACGTTACTTAAAAAAGGAATGTCCGCTCCTAAAATAGCTGCGAGAGTTACGCCAATTGAAATGGTATTAGGAAGTGCTGGTGAAACAGCAGGAAGAATTGCTGGGGAGCAAGAATTAAGTACAAATGAAATATTACTTGAGGGATTAGTTGAAGGAAAAGGATTAATTAGCATATCTGACGTGCTGGTAAAAGCAAAAAAACCTAAATACACAATAAATGGAGGTAAAGCTTCTAAGCAAGATGTTATAGACCTAACAAATTCTTTAAATAAAGACAACATAAAAGAAACTATAGCAAAGATTAATATTGAAAACGATTCTGAAACAAATGCATTGGTTCAAAATAAATTAGATGAAATATCTTTAGAAACTGAAATACCATCTAACATTACTAACCCAGAAACAAGGACTAAGCTAGTAGAGTTAGAGACAGAAAGAAAAAGTTTAGAGAATAACACAACTCAATCTGCAAAGAATAGAGTTATAGAAATAGATAACCAAATTAAAAACTTACAAGAAGAGCAAGAAACAGGAAATCTTAATGCTGAACCAGCCGAAAGTGTACAAGAAGCAGAAGCTGTTGAGGAGACAGAAGCTGTTATTGAAGAAACAGAAAGATATAAAGATTCACAAATACCAACGGGTAAGGAAATATATACATTAGAAACTGAAGAAGGAGAAGGAGTTAGAACTGTAGAAGTAACCACTAACAAGGATGGAAGCAGAACAATAGTTCAAAAGGTAGATGGAGTAGTAGCAGGTAGCGAAAATCTGTCAAAAGACAACACTCTTGAGACTAAAGGATATGTAGAAAGTGCTTATGATAATATAGTTGGTGAAGCTGAAGTACTAACAATGGAAGATGTTATGAATCCTAAAATGAAGGAAAAATTAACTACCAAGCAAAAACAAGAATTAGGAATAGAAGGAGAGGTTAAGGTTTATGATAATATAAACGATGACTTAGAAGTATTTGGGGAGTTTACCAAAAACGTAGAGTCAGGAAGAGATTTTGGTAATTTACCAGGTGAAGTTCAAAACATCATTGACCTAGGTCAAAGATTAGACGAACAAGGGGTTACTGTTGAAGTCACTAAAGATTTAGGTATTGTTGATGGAAGACAGATACTAGAGGTTACAGCAAGCAACGGAGAGAAATTTTTAATGTATAAATCTAAAGGAACTGGAACAGGGCCAAGTTCTAAAGGTAAATGGGTTCCATTAGCAGGATTTGCTAAAGATGGATATTTTATTAAAGGTGCTTTCAATCCTGAAACAGGAAAAACATTTATACCAACTGGGCCATTAAGTGACGTAAACAATCCTAAGTTTAACAAGTATGGTAGTGAAACTTTTAAAAAGTTAGCAGAACAATTAGAAAGTGAAACTACTGTTGAAGAAACACCTACTTCGGAGGTGGTTGAAGAAGAAGTAGTTGAAGAGGTAGTAGATGATAAAGCAAAGGGGGGGACTAAACCTGTAGAAGCAGACATAGTTCTTCCAACTGGGAACAAATTTAAAGATGCTATTACAAGATTTAAAAAAACTTATTTAACTGCTCGTAAGTTTTTACCAAAAGTTTGGTATGACATAATTCAAAATAAAACAGCGCAAGTTCAAGGAGATGTTGATGAATTATCTAACTTAAACAGGGATTACGATAAAGCTATCAAGAAAATAAAAGATAAAAAAGATAGAAAATCCACAGAAGAAGCTGCACAAAAACTCTTAGTTGGAGAAGAAGTTGAAGTAAATGAAGAGGTTAGAGGTATTATAACTCAAATGAGAGAAATGATAGATTCTTTTTCAAGAAAACTATTAAACGACCCAACAATAAGTGAAGAAAATAAAGAAATAATAAAATCTAATTTAGGATCCTATCTTAATAGAGCTTATAAAATATACGACAACAACAACTGGAGAGGCCAAGTAGAAATGGGTCTTCAGAATGACATACTCAATTCAGCTAAAGATTATTTAAGAGGTCAAATAAAAAGAGAAAACCCTGGATTTTCAGAAGCTCAAGTAGAAAACGACGTAGAGTTGGCAGTACAAGAAATATTAACAGGAAAAAAAGGTTCTAAATGGTTATTTGGAACTGGAGTTGAAGGTAAGAATCTTAAAATATTAAAACAAAAAAAACAAATTCCTCTTCAAATAAGAATGTTGATGGGTGAGTACACTGACGTAGCTCAAACTTTTGCAAAAACAATTATTAATTTATCTTCCTTAACAAACACAAGTCAAATGTTAAGGGACTTAACTGCGATTGGTTTACAAACTGGAATATTAAAAACAAAGGATCAGAGAACTCCTGAATTTAATTATCAAATAAAAGGAGATGGAAGTAAAGCTTTTGAAGAAATAGCAGGTCTTTATACCACTAAAGAAATAGCTGATCAGTTTAACGAAATGACTGACCCTCAATCTGTTTCTCAAGGATGGAAAACTTGGTACAAGATTGTATCACTTAATAAATATGGAAAAACAATATTATCTCCTCAAACACACGCTGTTAACTTTTTTAGTAACTTAGGATTTGCGTTTGTTAACGGCTATGGAAATGTACAAGAACTTTCTAAAGCATATGAAGCTTTTAGAAACTTAACAAGAGGTAAAAAATTTAATAGAGAACTATATAATAAATACATTAGACTTGGTTTAATAGATAAAAGTGTGGGTCTTTCTGAGGCTAGAGAATTATTTAGTGATGAAACCTTTGAAAGTGCAGTACTTAGAAATATAGATAAAAAAGGAAATAATTTATTAAGTAAAATAAATTTAAAACTTAAAAAAGGATTTAAAAAAGTTGCTGAAAATCCTTATCAAGCTGAAGATGATTTTTGGAAAATATTTGCTTTTGAAAATGAAAAAATAAGATATTCCAACTCTCTATATAATAAAAAACCTAGTGACTTAACTGAGACAGAGTTATCAGAAGTAGAAAAAATAGCGGCAGAAAATGTTAAAAAAGTTTTACCATCTTATGATCAAATACCTGATGGTATAAAAAAATTAAGAGGTATTCCTATAGTTGGCTCTTTCGTTTCTTTTCAATACGAGTCTTATAGAACAGCGTTAAATACCATAAAATTAGGAATGTCTGAATTGAAGGACCCAAAACTAAGAGGAGCTGGAGCAAGTAGAGTTGCAGGGTCAATGACATATGTTGCAGCTAGAAATGCACTATTAGGGTTTTTTGGGAAAGCCGCAGGAATAGGTATAGTTGGACTAATTGGAGCTTTAAAGGCTGAAGATGATGAAAAAGAAAAAAAGAGATTAATGAAAAGGTATTTGTTTGAATGGCAAAAAGAGGCTGACATACTTCCCTTAGATATAAAAGATGGTAAATTTTCTTTTATTGATATATCTGGATCAGACCCACACGGAGCTATAAACAAAACTATTAACGGAATGACAGATGCTGAATCTCTTGGAGATGCGGCTATAATAGGTTTTACAGAATCAACCATAAAACCATTTTTTGGTGGGGAAATGACAGCTATTTTATTGAAACAAGTTCTTAGTAACAAGACAAGTAGTGGGGGGCAAATATATAGGGATGGTGATCCAGATAATATTAAATATGAAAAACAAGTAGACTACATATTTAAACAAGTTAAACCTAGTGTTTTTAGACAATATTATAAGATTATAGAGTCCGATGAAAAATTAAGCACAATTGCTCAAATGGGGGTTGGAATAAAAAAATATAACTTAGATATTAATAAACAGTTTGGATATAAGGCTTCTTCATTTAAATACGATGGCCCTGCTAAAACTAAATATGCTTATAAAAAATCATATAATCAAGCTATTAAAGACAATGCTTCACAGGAAGAGCTAAATGCAATATATGAAAATTATAAAAAAGAGTATGATAAAAGATATAATGAGTTTCGCTTAGACTACATATCTGCGAGAGATGTATTTGGAGTAGATGCTAAAGACTTATCCAAAACAATGAATAATCTAGGGTTAGGCGAGTCTAATATTAGGCAAATAGTTTACGGAAATATACCTACACTACCAAAGAATCCTAATATTAAAACAAAAAAATCTTCTTCTAAATCTAGAGTTACTGGATTTTAATTATTATATTGAGTAATGAAGATTTGCAAGATATGCAATCAATTACATCCTGAATCTAATTTTCCTACCGCTGGAGTCAAAAACGGCAAGAGATATTCAAGACACCAATGTACTCAATGCTACGGTAAAAAGAAAAGACATCGTAGATACGTCAATAAAAGATGGCTTAAAGAAGTTAAAGAAGCTATGTCCTGTGGAAAGTGTGGATACTCTAAAGAAACAAATCCTGATTTTTGTACTCAAGCTCTTGAGTTTCATCACCACGAAGACAATAAGAAGTTTGAAGTAAGTAATGGCGTACACAGAGGAATGGCCATTAAAAAACTTCAAGAAGAAATAGATAAATGTAAAGTGCTTTGTTCAAGATGTCACGTAGAAGAACATTATTCCTCGTAGTCCACTAACTCATCTAGAATTTTAATTAGATTTTTACAAGACTTGTTTACCTGGTCTTGTTTTTTATCCATTAAATTTTCATAAATGTCATCAGTAGTATCGTTAATCATCTTAGTTATAAAGTTAACATATGTAACGTGGTGCTTCATCTTATGTGTCCATTGCGTATAAAAAGCTTTCTCCCATAACAGGATCAATTGTTTTTATTTGTTTGTAAATAATTCTAGATTGTTTTCTTACTAACTCCTTGTCTGACTTAGTGGAGTCAATTCCTAAATGTGCATATAAATTGCAATCAATTCTTAATAACTCATCTATTTTTTCTCTATCAGACCAAGTTTTAAACTCTAAAATCTTTTCTATGTCTTTAAAATTATATTTCATTGTAAATTTTTAATTCTGGATTACTTAATCCATCCACACTATAAGATGGCATAGAGCCGTAGTCCATTTCATTATTGTAGTAAGGCTCGTTTTTATATCCCAACTTTGCTTTTTCAGTGGAAGAGTCTCCAATATAATTATTGAAATTTCTTCTTAAGAATGAAGCTGTTAAGCCATATCTATTTGCTATTCTATCTAAACTATCTCCCTTTACTATTTTATAGAGTATGTTTTTTTTATCTTGTTTTGTAAGAACATTTTTGAATTTGTAGTCAAGATTCATTTTAATATTGAATTTAAGTTAATTAAGTCTAGGTAGTCATCTACATCAATTTCATTTACTCTAGTAAAAGAATAAAAATTATCAGACAGTTTTACGCAACGTAAAGAAAAGAAAATAGGATCTGGATTATGAACAACCCCACCATAAGTAGTTGTTTCAACAGGACTTAGAATAGACAGGTTCTTATTAATTAGTTTAGCCACAGCTAATGAGTCGGGAAGAGAAAAGCTTTCTTGAAGCTGATCAACAAAGTCCTCACCCACATCAAATATTCTATCCTCTGTATACTTCTGTTTCAATTCCGTGGTCATTTAATTCTTTTAGTCTGTATTCTTGTAGTTTAGAAAGCTTTCCCTTTTCTGTTTTTATTTCAGAAAACAAAACTTTAGAGTCTTTTGGTATTGCTATTAAGTCAGGTATACCATTTTTATTAGTCTTAATTAGCTTAAGGACATAATAACCATCAGCTTCTAGTTGTTTTATCCTCTTGGATTGTATTGAGCTTTCTTTCACTATATAATGTTCTAAGCTTTGATCCTAAAGTGTAGTCGTTAGGGTTGTTTTCAACCAATAATTCTATTTCTTTATCAAAGTTCATTTTCATAAATTTAACGAATTATATTTATTTAACTCGTAAAAATACTTAGTAATTTTTTTATTGTTCTTGAATTCTGTCCTGTATGGAGCAAAATTTGGCACAATATCAGAGGTAATAGTTTCTTCTTTTATTTCGTCTAAATTGTATAAATAAATCCCTGAAGAGTCTTTAACTAGGTAAAAAGGCTTTTTATTTATAGCTTCGCCCACCATAAGTAAATTGTAAAACTTATCTACCTGTATATAATGAGTGTCATAAACAGCATCTCTAATTTTTATTTCAAATATAGAATTATTATTATACGCATCGTAAACTTCATATTGATTCTCCGTTGGCTGAAGACCCCTATTATAGAGGTCGTTCAACTCTTTTATTAGCTCAAGCTCTTTGCTCTTCATTATTTCCACTGATTTCTTCCAACTAACATTCCAATTATGCCATAGTTAGCTATATCAATAAATGTATCCTCTTGACCTTCGCCAGGAACATAATTCTTGCCATTCTTAATTAAGTTCTTTAACCTACTTATTTTGTCAGTTAATCTAATCGACAAACCTGTTAAAGCAAACTTTTTATCTTCAGGCTTCTTTAAGTCACCACCTAGGGCAATGTTATTTAATCCATAATCCATTTGCTTTCTTGCAAATAACTTATACATCTCTTGCTGTATTTCCTTGAACTCTTTAGATAATTCAGGATATTGTTTTTCAAACGTTTCTATTTCTGTCATTTTATTTTATTTATTCGTAATCCTTTAAAGGTATTTTGTATTTTGTGTTTATTTTTAGTAAGTCTATTATTTTATGACACGCTTTAGTGCTTTTAATAAAATATTCTTTCTTTGATAACTCAGGATTATTAATCTTGTGCATCACATCAACCCTACATACATCTGGCCTGTCTTCGTATATTGAACATTTATTTTCTTCATCTAAAAATGAACAAGCTCCATCTCCTCTGTCTGGTAAATACCCTGTTTTACCGGCAATCATACAGCAAGCACCACAACTTGAACACAAAAACTCTGTCATTTTGTTTTATTTTTATAGTTTAAGTAAGCTCCTTCAATATTGAATCCGCATCCGCATTTTTTGTGATTACCTTCAAAGTAATTAACATACTCTTCTCTCGGTATGCAGTACCAATTATTATTATAAGGATTGAAATGATATATTAAGTTAAATTGTTGCATCCTTTTTGTAAATTTTCAATAGCCCATAATGGCTGTAGGTTAGTATAATGACATAATTCATATGTCTCTTTTTCTGTATTAGCTAGGGCTAATGGTTTAATATGATCTATATGCCACTCTCCATAATTATCCCAACTCATTCCTTCTCTAAATTGATTACTAATATAATCTCTCACTTCCTCGTAGCTACATCCTAATATATCTGTGGTTTGACCTATCTTATTAATAATGGTCTTTCTTATCCTTCCCCTTAAATTTAGCTTCATCTTATACAAAGGGTCGTTATTTCTCCTAGTTTTTTCTCTTTCATTTATTTCAACCCTATGAGATTTAGCATACTCTGAATTATAATAAGACACGCGCTCTTTATTATTAAGCTTCCACTCTTTACCAGCTTTAGCCTTAGCTTCCTTATGCGTTTCCTTATTCTTTAAGTAGTGCATACGTAAATACTCTTTTTGTTCTTCTTTATCTTTATATGGCATAATCTTTTAATAGTTCTCTAATTGTTCTCCTTATATCGGAATGAGCAAAACTCCACAATTCATAATTGTGTTCACGAATGTACTCTTCAAACATTCTATGACGTTCAGCTCTGTCTTTACTCCATCTTAATTTATCTTGGATAAACTCGTATTCTGATTTTTTAATATATGGCATAATCTCTTTTAAAATGTCTTAATGTGTAATCTTTTTTGCTATTTACAGCTTTGTATATCATTTTCTCAATACCTTTCTCAGAGAATATCCAATAGATATTATTATGCATTC
>TARA_R110000782_G_scaffold74248_3_pt1 | contig 15804 bp, 17 predicted proteins | sample TARA_R110000782 | Tara Oceans TARA_R110000782 (sample SAMEA4397859) | marine metagenome | biome: Polar Biome; feature: [SRF] surface water layer (ENVO:00010504); material: water (ENVO:00002006), including particulate matter (ENVO:01000060) such as... | depth 5 m
TTGAATAGTTAAATTATTTACACCATTATTTACAAATATTGTATACTCGTTATCTAGATTAGTAAGTGTATAATTTAATGAAATTTCTTTTTGAAAATTATAAGAACTTGTACCACTAGTCCCATTTGTACCACTAGTTCCAGTTGCACCACTAGTTCCTGATGTTCCTGTAAGTCCTGATGTACCAGAACTTCCAGATGTGCCAGAAGTACCATTAGATCCTGCAGGTCCTTGAGAACCAACAAAAATATTACTTCTTACATATGAAACATTAGTTGTTCCATCATAAGTTAAACAAATATTTGTTGGTCCACCACCAGATGATTTTAAAGCAAAATATTTAACAACTATTCTATCACTAGTCAATAAACTAAACCCTGGTTGAGTAATTGTGGAGGTGTAAAGAGTTGTCACCAATTCGATTATATCTCCCGTACTTCCTGTAAATAAAAAAGTTTCTGTTCCTGCTAAATTTCTTTTGTAAACACGAATAATTATTTCATTAGTTCCTCCAGGAGAATCAATGTTGGCATATGTTCTAAATAACCATGAACCTTGTGGAATTTCTTCAATTCCTGGTTGACCTGATATTGATATAAAGGATTGAATTAAAACTTCTCCACTAGTTGTACTAACAGATTGACAATTTGTTACTTCTGCATTAACAGGAACAAAAAGTCTTAAATTTTTATAAGGAACAATATCAGAATTTACATTGTTTAAATACCAAAATTGAGGAATAGCTTGATCACCACTAGTACCAGCCGAACCTGTAGTACCACTAGTTCCAGTGGTACCACTAGTCCCAGAACTACCAGAGCTACCCGAACTACCAGAACTACCTGATGAGCCAGAAGATCCGCTACTTCCAGATGTACCATGAGATCCACTTCTACCTGTTAAATTAATTTCCCAAGCATCGTATGTACCAGATCCAGTAACTCTTGTAGGAGTATCAAATAATAAATATCCACTTTCTGAATCATAGTTTAAAACAGGAGATTCTTGAAAGTTATTTGTGTCGTAAGCTATAATTACATATTGACCTATTGTATATGATAAATTTATATCTACAATTAATAAACCTGCATTACCTAAAGTTAATGATGATGTAGATGAAGTTTTGTATCTATCTCCATTAAAACCATTTGTACCAGAAGTACCTGAACTACCATTAACTCCTGATGAACCATTTATACCATTTGAACCACTGGTTCCATTAATACCATTGCTTCCAGAAGAACCGCTCGTACCGTTAGTTCCACTAATACCATTAGATCCATTGACTCCACTAGTTCCATTAGAACCATTTGTTCCATTGGTTCCTCTGGCACCACTAGTTCCTGATGTTCCACCAGATCCACGCTGACCACTAGATCCACTAGTACCACTACTTCCTGATATATATTCTGTACATGCCATTTCTTATTAATTTTAATTAGGAGAGATTTATGTTGTAGTTGTTGTAGTTGTTGTAGTACACGATAGACGTGGAATAGTTTTATTATTAATAGTAAGTCTTTTAACTTTACTAGCAATCATAGGTATAGTAAATTTTCCAGCATAATCTGGATTACAATACTTAAATGTTAATATTCTTCTGTAATTCAATAGATCAATCATCACATTAGCTGGAACAGGTTGATTAAGCATGAATACAATATTATTGTATAAATTACCTGCTAGTTGTGCAATTTTACAATCTATTTCGTTTATTAAAACTGGAATAGTTGTACACTCAATACAATTTGTTAGTCTAGGTGATAACATAATTTATTTTTTATTTATTTACTTTTGACGCACAGTGTGTACATTGCCCATTTGTTAAGCGACATCCACATCCTACCTCAGTTTTACACGTTGTACAAGTTGCCATATTAGTAAAAGTTTGTTTGGTAGTTGTTACCTGAACAACCACAATTAGTTTTAATAAAGTTATTTAACATATTATCTGCTTGACGATATAATTTATTAGCCTCTATTACAGCACAGTTATTAGCTGCTGCTATTGATCCTTGAATAAAAAAGTATATTGAATTAAGATCAACTTTAGATTGTGTTTTAATTGCTCTATCACACTCCATCATGTCAAGTTTCATAAAAGCTTCGTCAAATTTTTCTTGTAATTGATCTACACGAATAATTGTTTTTGTAACATAATTGATAGTAGATGGTGCAATAGAATACTTTATATAATATATTCCATCTGGTAAAGGTTCACTTACTCCAATTTCAGATATACCTAAATTTGATGAGTTAAATAAATTTAATTCACCAACGTAAAAAGGTAATGTTACTATTCCAAAAGATGGTACTGTTATTTCAATAGTAGCACCTGATACAATAGGTGGGTCATCTGGATAAGTAGAAGCATCCATAATCGCAAGACTAAGAACACTATATGTTGGGATTACTAGTATGTCTAATTTTAAATCTGCCATATTATTTAAATAAATATGTCAGAGGAATATGAGGTATCCTCTTTCCCCTGACATAGGTTATTGTTAAAAAATTTTTAATCTAGATATTACACAACAGTAACAGGTCCTAAAGCAGCAACTAATACAGCTTCAATAGTAGTTCCAAGAGCTACACCAGCTGAAACAGCAATTATTACTGTAGAATCTTGTATGATGTAGTCACCAAATGAGTATTCAGATCTAGAATATTCATTGAACTTTATGTAATAAGTATCATAAGCAATACCTCCAGCTACATAAGTTTCAAAGTTTTCGTTGTAACCATTCATTCTATATAAATGCTTCAAATAACCAGCTTGGTAACTGTAGAAGTTTTTTTCTAATTGAGCAATCTCTGCAGATACACCAATTGGATAAGACGCTTCTTGAGTAATAGCAGCAGTAGCAACAGAATTACAATTGTCATCAACAATAAAATCAGCAGTTGTAGCAGGCCCAGCAAATATAAATGTACGGAAGAACATTCTATCATACTCGTAAGGAAAAGCAGCTACATCACATGGTTGTCCATATACAGTTAACGGTTTTCCTGTAATACGTAAAATAGTACCACCTACATTTTCAAATGTATAAAAGTTATTAAGTGAAATGTTGTCAGGGTTAATACCTGGACCTTTAGCTGTTAATTTTACAATTAACTTATTAATTAATGCATTCACATCAACACTAGCACATGGGTCACCGTCACATTCTAAACATTCAGCAGCTACAGTTACTGAGCGTGTGAATCCATTAAAATACAAAGTGTCTAGGTAACTAGAATGAGCGCGTAAAGTTAAAGTGATGTCTTCACCTGCTTGTACGTCAAAAGCAGATACCTCTGTAATTTGAACATTTGCTACAACAGATCCTGATACTTTGTACCACTCTGTTATATTAGATTTAGATGCACTTCCTGCAATTTTATCAGATCTTTTAGATCCTTGCAAATAAGTGTTAGCTCTACCTTGTGCAATGTAAAAGTAAGGAGATGTTGCAATAGTTCCTGCATTTACAGTTGCATAACTGCTGTTGAAGATACCTACTTGACCTGCAGTAAGATCTTGAGTCGAACCAGAGCTAGGAAGAGAAGTCTGTCCTACTGGCACCACGAATAACGTGGTTAATGAAAAATCAGCCATTGTTTATTTATTTAAATTAATAGTTTATTCGTTTGTTTGAATTCGATATGCTGCACTTTGAACAGCAGATTGATTCTCAGTATACATTGCTAAATTTTGAACTGTTAAATCTAATAATTCATCTTCTAGATATGTTTCAAGTTCACAGTCTTTATTAACAGAAGGTGTTCCATCTAACATAATATATCCTTCTTTATTTATATAATCTGGATACCTCATGTACATTATTTGTAAAGTGGTAGGTGTAAATGTACCATCAGTAAATATACTTATTTCATCAGATGCAAGAAAGTTAAATGTTTCTTGATATTCAAATGAAGGTTTGTAATGATCATTATTTAATATAAATTGAAGATCCCCATGTTTAGCAAGATCTCGATTAATCCAAATCTTTCTATCTACACATCTACCTTTATCAGCTAATGCGTAGCTATCAACATAGAACATGTATTTTGGCTCAAGTAGATTTAGATTAGCTGCCCACTGATTTAGATTAGCATCTTTCAATAACAACGTCAATGGTTGATAGTTATAATTTAATACAAGAGATTGTAAATCTTCATAACGTTTTTTGAAAGCATCCATTCCTCCTCCGCTTGCAATACTAATTCCATCAATTTTTTGTTTTATCAACTTTAACTGAGCTTCATTTAAAGCTAAAATTTTGTCTTCTAATTGAATCTGTTGATGTTCATTAGTTGATAGTTTATTTAGTTTTTGATCAATTTTGTACAATAAACTATCTACTGATATCATATTCTTTTATTTTATAAAACTAACTTCTTAAATAGAAGCTAGTTTTTTTGTTTTAAGTTTTCCTTCTAGTACAAGTAATTCGTCTTGATTATCATCATCAGCTAAGAATTTAATTAATTCTTCTTCATCTTTTGAAATTTCAAATTCACCCTCGTAAACTTTACCACTAGGTTTAAGTCTATACACAGAATGTGCAATTGCTTGTTTTACTAAATCTTTAATATGTAATAAATTTTCTTTCATGTCAGCAAATCTATTGAATACTTCTATAGGATTTAATCCTTGGAAGTTACCAGATTTAAACTCTGACTGTTTTAAAACATTATCTACTTGGTTATAAACAATCTCTTCTAGAGTTTGTTCTGTTACAGGTAATCCTAGAAGTCTTGCAATTTTACGTTTCTTTTCAAAAGACATACTATCAAACTTTATAATAGCCTTATTGATCATTTGTTTTTTCTTGTAAACAATTGTACTTTCTATTTCATCATCTACAATATAAAACTGAGTGTCTGCAGGATAATCACCTCTTTCCCATGCTTGAAATGAGGAAGCAATTGTAGGATGTACTCTCAACCATGCAAACGCAAGTTCTTGAAATGGAATTGATAAATCATAATAGTTATCACCATCTAAAAGCTTAACTGGCTGAACATGTGTTTGATCATCTGTAGAAGTTGAAAGTCCGTAGTTCCAAAATTTAGAACGTGCACTAAGATCAATATCTCCTAGATCAGATTCAAGTTTGTTTCGTAATTTCACTACTCTCTCAATCTCTAGTTCTTTTTCAGTTGGATCTTGTATTCTTTTAATATAAGAAGCCTCTGGATCTAATCCTGTTCTGTATTTACCATCTAACTCCTTGTAAGGATATTTAAAAACTCCTGTACCAGGAATTCTAGTTAATCCTTTTTGTGCCAATCCACTTTGCATTGTTTGCAATTGAGAGCTTGTAAACTCTCTCTTGATTGTGGAGATTTTTCCTAATTTACCCATAATGTAGTTTAATTAATAATGTTTGGTTTTATTATCTTATAATGCAGTCCCTAAAGCATAATGAATAGTTGGGCACTTTGCTGAGTGTTCTTATTGAAAAGAATAGCAACTGGTAATACACCAGTCCAGCACTCAATTTGAGATCAATCCCCTCTAGGAGGGAGGGGGTTCGAGGGGATCTTTCTCGGAATCTTTATTTATTAGAATTGTGGAATCTCTTCGATCAACACAGTTCTTGACAAATCTTCAATGAATACATCACATCTGTCTTTCATCCAAATTTCATATCCTGGGAATTTGTTAGCACTTGACATACCTTGAGATTTAGCAAAACCTAAGTGATGACGAGTTCCATCAATATATCCCCATGTCATAGAAGGAGCACCTTTCATACGTACTTCTCTAATGTTATTTACCATTGAACCATCACCCATTGGAGAAACATCGAACACCATAAATACTGGAGTAGATTTTTTGTTTTGTCCAAATTCTAGATTAGTTTGAGGTAAATCTAATTCCTTCAAGTGAATAAGTTCAACACGACCAGTCTCACGAGTAACCATTGCATCGAATGCAAAGTTGTAAGTAATGTGTTGTCCTTCTCCTTGCAAATATCTGTTTCCAGAATCAGCCATGAAAGTAAGACCTGAGTTAAGTGCATCAGTTTTCAAAGCTTGTTGAAATACATCAAATCCAGCTTCGTTAGTGTACATCTTTACACGTCTATCTTTTACATCCACTCTTCTGTAAAATAAATCTCCAAATACTGAACGAATTAAATTAGCAGAAAATTCCCCACGGTTGTATTGAACAAGGTTACCGTTGTTACGCATTCTGTGATAAACACCAGCTGAAGTACGTTTAACTTCTTGCTTAGAACCATTAGTTTTAACTGTACCTGGTTTAGCCCAAATCATACGTTTAACTTTAAGTTCTAACATAGACTTACGCATCCAGAATTCAATGAACGGTTCCCATTTAACATCATTACGAGTTAAAGGTAATTGATTATTTCTTTGTGGAGCATAAACTAAAATGTCTAAAGCTTTACCTGAAGAATCTTTCATCATTTTATCATCAGCCCATTCAGTGATTTTGTGCTCATATCCATATGCAGAACCTAAAGATTCGAACATTGTGATTTCTTCACCTAATCTTGGAAGACCTAATAAATCTTGATCAAACTCACCAATAGCAGCATCAACTAGTTCTAGTTCAATACCAACTTGTAAAAAAGTAGGAGTTACAAAATCAACAGTTGGATTATCAGTTACTAATGTAAATGAATACAAGTAACCTGTATTCCAAGGTAATGGATCTTTGATTACATAAAATCTAGGTCCGTATTGACGACTACCTACAGATATAATTGCGTTTTTAGAAAACTCATTAGTATCTAATACTAATTGAAATTCTTGACCATCAATACCTGGCTTAGCCAATGATTGAGTTGAACCAGGAATATCAATAATTTTAGGAAATTTGTAAGGGACTGCGATTTGCCATTTCCAAGCATCACTGTTATTATCAATGTAATAAGGAGTGCTTTTATTGATCATGTCCATGAAGTCGTTACTATACAATGAGCTTTGCGTATACAGACTGATGATTTTTTTATCATAGTCCGCAGGCTCAGTAGAGTGAAAAGACTCTAAGTGATTTGAGTCAGTAAGTTTTCCTACTGCACGTTTGTCCATAGATGCAACACGAGCGTACGAGAAACCAGTTAACCCTGGGATTGTTTGAACTGCCATTTTATTTGAATTTATTAATTATTAATTTGTTTGTTATAAAAACCATGATTTACCATTTGAGTTAGTTCCACCAGCACCATTTCCGCCAGTTCTAGTTTTAGTAACTTGTCTGGCAACTTCTTCAAATAACTGATTAGACTTTTTAGTCACACCTGTTTTTTGTATAGTTGATAATGTAGGATCTTTTTCTAGCATTTTTAAAATAAGACCAACTTTAACTTTCATCTCATGGTTTTCTGGTTTCTTCATATCCAAAATAGCACGATCAAAGTCTGTAAGAGTTTCTCCTGAAGGAGTTTTCCACTTATCAACTAATAAAAAGTCTTGTAGTTCACTTGCTAATTTTGGGTTGATTGGAATACCATCAAACTCTTTATTTTTTACTTTATCCTGTAGGATAGATTGAACATTTGTAATGTACTGATTTTTAACAACTTGCTTTTGTTTTAACTCTTGCTCAGCATTGTTTTGCATTGTTTGCAAACCAGCTGCTTGTTTTTTAACTAGCACTTTGTGATGTTTAACAGATACACTTTCTAAGTCTCCGTAATTTCTAAGTCTTTCAACTTCTGTATCTACATCTTCAGGATCAAAACCTTGATCAGTCAACGCCTGTCTAATAACTCTAACTTGATTGTTCTCATCACTAAGATCCATTTCGGAAAAGTCAATTACGTCATTGTATGTATTGAAATAATCTTTAGGATTTACTCCTTTTACAAATATGGCATCAAAAGCATTTTGGTAGTCTTCTCCAAATTGCCCAATAAAATTTTGTACAATGTCAGAAGCTCCTTTTTTCTTTTCAGAATTAAATCTTTCTAAAAATTCTTCTGCTGTAGAAACTGGTTCATTTTCTTCTCCCTCTTCATTAGTAAATACACCTAATTTAAATAGGTCATTTGCAAGAGCAGAAAATTGTGTACCTTCTGGTGCGTTATCATCATCACTTGAGTCATTGCCTTCTTCTGATGAAATCTCTACTTTTTTAGTAGGTTTTGTAACAATTGGTTCAGCATCATCTTCATCTTCATCTTCGTTATCACTTAAGAAATCAGAGATTAAAGATTGACCATCTTGTTTTTCGTCATCTGTTTTACCATCAACATTTAAAGGAGGGACAATGTCTTTACCTCTAGGTGTGTTTGGTTTGGCAGGTGCTGCAGGCGCATTAGCTTCAGCAATAATAGGTTTAATATCTTCAGGATTACCAGAAGCAGTCTCAGGTTCAAATAACCCTTGGAGTAACTGTTGGTTACCCATTCCCATTTCCATAGTATCTTGGATACTAAAGTTTCCCATAGTTTCTAAATTATCAGCCATATGTAGTTGTTTTATTGTTCGGTTTATTAATGTAAAAGTATATTAATGATATGTAACATCAAAGACTTATCAGTCTGAGTCAATGATTATTTTTGATAATATAGCATTAACATTATTTACTCTTTTTATAAAAAGTATATTTTTACTATTTTTTGTTATTTCTACCCTTAGCATTTTCTTTAGCTACTGCTAAATCATTTGCCATGTTCTCTCTAGTTACTTGTAATTTTTCTTTTTCTATAGAAATTTTATCACTAGCTTGTTTATTTTTAGATTGGATATCAGCCATTTTTATTCCGTAGTCTTTAGATGCTTTATCTTGATCTCGAGATAACTTGCTCATTTCCAATACATCAGGAATATTATTAGAATTATTGTCTTCACTTTCAACTCTACCAGATCCTGTAGCTTGTATAATAGCAATTTCTTTTTTATTAATTCTATCAAGTTCGTTTTGATAATCTTGACTAGCTTGAGTTGATTCTCTCATTTGAGCAGCTTGTTGCAACTGAGCTTCAGCTTGCTGTTGTTGTTGTTGCAATTGTTGTTGTTGTAATTGATTAGCTTGTTCTTGTTGAGCAATTTGTCTATCTCTAAGATCTTTGAATACTTTTTTCATTTCTCTAATAGACTTAGTGCTGTACAGTTCAATAATTTCGTACAATGTACCACCATTTTGAATAACAGCTTGAGAAAGTTGTCTAAGCTCATTAAACATTTGCGTATCTTCTGGTCGGTTAGTTAAAAATACTTTAATATCACGAAATTTAAGATCTGAACCATTTACTTGTACAAATGCAGATTCTCCTTCTCCTGTAATGTATGAAAGAGTAGATTGTGGTTTAGAACTTTGTAAATATAATGCTGCATCTATAATACTTTGATACAGCTGTCCAAGCACATACTCGTGAGCTACAAATAAAGGCTCTGTTTGAGAGTAACTCTGCTGTATCGCAGCATTAGTACCTGTAGCACTTTCTGATGCAGAAACAGACCCCATACGTTGTTTAGACATACCTATAAGTTCCCAGCATTCAATTTTCATTTGTTGTGCTAATGTGTATCTAGATTGTATTTCTTGAGTACGTGTAAGATCTAGAGAAGTAAATTGATTAAACGAACTTGGAGATTTTAGATTCTCTGGACTATCATCAATAAATACAACTCCTCTATTACGTGCTTCCATTTCCCAAGTATCAAGAGCATCCTGCGCATCTCCATCTTTAGGAATTGGTATATGCCTCAATGACATAAGCTGAACCTTACCCACTTCTTTTTCAAGAAGTTTGTATAATTGATTCATACATACATTGTAAATAACTTGAAAAGGTTTCATTAAATCTACAAGAGATTTAGCTTCTGTATTCTTTACTTCATGTACAGTACCTATAATAGGGCAATAATTAAGTAAAGTAAATGGTTTAATGTGATATATGTCTGGCCCAATCTTAGTTCCTTGATACCATTGATTAATCCATCCCCATTCTAATGATTGTTGTGTAGGGATAGTTCCTGATTTATAACTTTCGTCAACAAGTGTAGATTGTTCATTACCCATTTCATCTAAATAGATAAGTTTACCTATTTTCTTTTTAGATATCCAGTAACTGCGTACAACTACATATTTATATCCAAATGAACTTACATTATTAGTAAGTCCTAAGAAATCTTTAAGTCCATCATTATTCTCTTTAATTTCACTTTCAATCATCATACGTGTCTGTAACACTAATGGATCAAAGGTGTCGTATTGAATAGAGTCTTGACCTTCTGCAGCATTTGGATTTCCTAGATTAGACTCACGTACGTTAATCAATCCATAATCTTGTAATGAGCTTCTTAAATGATCTATTTCTTGTTTTGTAAGATCTGGAACGCTTTCAATAATTTCTGACAATTCCATAACTTGCACAGTACCAGCAGCATATGCTCCTTGAGCTCTTCCAGTAGGATCTGATATCCATTTTCTATCTGGAGTTGTAAGAAACCATGTGTTCTTTGGATTAGCTACTTCTACATTGAAACCAAGTTTTGAATTGTCTTCATATATGTGATAGAACTCTCTTGCCGAGATACAAAGATCTCTAAAAGCATCTTCGCTCTTTTCTTTAATGTTAAATTCTGCTTTCTGACAAGTTAATACATGGTTGGACCATTTTTCTGCCATGGAAGTATAATCATCTAACTGTTCTTTAACTTGTTCCATGGTCATCTTCTCAGCATCTTCTTCTGAAAGTTCAACTCCTTCCATTGCAGCTTTTTCGAAGATTTTTTGTCTAGCTTGACTCATAACATATTTATTTAATATGTCTGTTTTAAACTGAAGCTCTTCTGCTTGACTATCGTCATCAAATGCTTTCACTTTAAATGCATCTGGACGTTTTGATATTTCTCCTACTAATTCATTAACAGGAGTGGTAATAATTGAATAATGTTTTACATAACTAGGAAGTTCAAGATCTGAAGTAAGTACATCAGTAAAACTTTTAACTTCTGGATCTTGATAAAAATCTTCCATTGTTAAAATTCCTTTCATCAAGTCATAGTTTTTTACAAATGTATCTCTATTCTTGATGTATTCAGAATATGCTTTATTAGAAAAATAATCCATAGTGTTCTTAATCCAACTCTCATCTTCTTTTTCTTTCTCTGTTTTAAACTGATCAGGGAAGATGTTTAAGTAAGCATACCTAATGGTAGCATCTTTTGTATATCTAATTATTGCCATTATCTAAATAATTTATTTTTTGGTGTGTTAAACATTGATCTGCTTTCTGTAAACAGAGTATTTTTTTTGTTCTTTTTAAACATTGATTGTATTCTAACATCTTCTTCTCCTCCTATTTTTCCAATAATAGGATCTAGTTTCATTGCTAAAGCTATTGCTAACTCAGCTGCAATGATTCTGTCAAAGTTACCTGTTTCATTATATTGAATCATTTCTTCAAGTAGAACAGGATCGAATATCTTGGCCATTCCTTTTATCTCAGATGTAACATTTCCATCAGCATCTTTCTCTGCATGTACTACTTCTTCTGTGTATTTTTTAAGACATCCATGTAGAAAATCTCTAATTTTTTCAGAAGATCTATGTATTCCGTAATCTCTTCTAACTGTGGTATTTGGAACAATTTCTTTTAACCAATCTGGTTGTCTTTCTAAATAATGAGCATCTCCTTTGGCTATCATGTAATCGATAAAAGAAATTTCATCATTCTCACAAAGAGCTCTAGCATTATAATATTTAATAAGATAACGTGCTTGCTCTTCCCATGTTTCTTTCCTATCTGGTCTAGCACAATAACTAGCAACAAACATGTCTTGGTACTTCTCACCAGAAATAGCATGCATACGTTTGTATATATATACAGATCCTAATGAACTTGAGTATGCAGATTTACCTTGCCTGTAAGGGTCAATTCCTGCAACATATAATCCATAAGGAGGAGCTTCAATTGGGAATTCATATATTACTACAGGAGCATCTTTTAAATCACTACTCTTTAATGGAAAATTTGATATAGGTAATTTATCTGTAAACTCGTGTTTAACACCTTGACCATCATCATATAATATAACTGGAGTACCAGTTCTTTCTTGATATAGAAGTTTTGACTTTTGTCTTTTAGCAGCTTCAATATCAAATATATTTGTATCTTCATTTAAAAATATATCATCCACCTCTTTAGGATAATACATTTTTTCTTTTAAATATGCAACTCGGTCTCCAGCTTTTTTAAGTTTTTCTAATTTTTCATCTGCAACTAGGTTAGCTTTTTCCTCATTAGAAACTAACATTGGTATTTGATATAAAACACTTCCTTTAGGTTTTTCTAAATATTCACCTAATGAAGAATCTTCTTTGGCCTCCATTCTATATTTGTTAGAAAGAAATAATCCATGTCTTCTTTCTGGTTGCTTAGCATCAGGGTAATCTAAAAAATTAAAATTATTTACATCAAACATTAAACTTTTTGCATCCATAAAACTTTGCATGTCTCCACCAGTACCTACTGCTATAGGAGAACAACCCCAACCATATGGTGTAGTAAAACCTGGTGTAGCAGCCTGAAGTCCTCTAAGAAAAGAACCTTTACCTATCTCATCAATAATTAATTTTCTAGGTTTTGTACCTGCAATGGCTTCTTCATTATTACCACCATCTAAGTTACGAATAAGAATTTGAGAAAAAGGTATTCTCTCTCCTGCTTTTGTTTTAATTCCTAGTGTTACTTGATTTTTCCAGTTGTCTTCTACTCTTTGCCATCTCCATGCTTCTGGTAAGAAGTTTAATCCTTTATCTATTTTATCTGTAATAAGTTTTATATCGGGTGCATTTAATCCTGCAATAATATTTTGAGAGTTCTCATCAAATGTTGCACCCCATCCTATATAACTAGATTCAATAACTGATTTCGCAAGTCTTCTAACTCCTAATATAATTAGTCCTTTTTTTTCTACGTGTGCTCTTTCTATTTCATTTGTTATAATCCACTCATTATCACGTAAATATGGATTAGCATATTTTTGTGATATTCTTCCTCTTTCATCAATTATGTCAACTTCTGTATTCCAAAAATTTAAATGCCAATATAAAAAAGGATTAATATACACTCCTCCCATTGTACAACCATCCATGCAGATTTGTTTATGAAAATCATAAAATAATTTATAATCCTCAGAGTCTTTACTTGGAACTCTTTTCTGATTTATAAACCAATCCTTATAGTCAACATTCAACAATGCTTCCATTATTTTCTATTTTTTAAAAAATCTTCAGCCATCGAACCTAATTCTACACCACCTCTCACTGGTATTTTTTTGGCTTCTTCTTTCTCACGAAGTTTTTCCACCTGTTCCAGTAAAGCTAAATAGTTCTTCATTGTTTCTTGTACAAACTTACCTTGAGCCTCAATAGATGCAATCACCATAGGCATGGCACCACCAGCCTTGGTCTCTTTCCATTTGATTCTGTCCTCTAATGTATGCAAAGGGTTAGCATCAACATATTGTTTCCAATTTGATAATTGAACTTCAGCCCAGTCAAGTTCTGTATTAATATATGTAGTTTTAGTTACTGCCATTAGTTATTTATTAATATTCATCTTCTTCATCAAACAAGAGTTCTCTTAAATCCATCCCATCTCTTATTATATTATCTATATCTTCATTACTATGAGCAATGTCCATATTCAACTCTGTTTCATACTTCTTTAATGAAAGTAATAATTCTTTATCTGAGACTCCCCATAAATCTGAAGCATCTACAGCAGTTGATATATGTCTTCCTACGTTATATGTAGGATAGGCTTTATGTAATCTTTCAAGAACTTGAATAATTTCTTTATAGTGGTTTGGTTTTGTCATTTGTATTATATTAAAGCATTTAAATCATCTTCAGATAAATTACGCTCAGTGTCATCTTCTTCTTCGTAGTAATAATCTGTTTCAAGTTCTTCTTCTAGTTCGTCATCTATTTCATCTTCTGTATGAATAAAATATTCTGGTCTGACTGTTATTTTTATAATGTCTTTACTGTTTATGTTTTGTTCTCCGTTAATGTCAATATAATCGGCACCATCTTCAAATAACTGTTGAAGTATTTCTATAAAAGCTTCTAATGGAATTTTACGTAGTTTCATATTATTCTGGTATTTTTGTAGCAATCCATTTTTGCAATGGACACTCACAAGTTAAACATTTAGTCTTAGCAGATAATGTACATCCACAACTTACGCAATGTGAATCAATTCTAATTGTGCGATGATTAGAAGAATGTTCTGAACATGACTCACATATAGCAAGTCTTGCATTACTAACATCTTCTATAAAAGCTTTTTCTCTTTCTTCAGGAAGAAGATGATTCTTCCATCCTTCATATATCTGATTTAAACTCATCTATTTTTGGTTTTAATGTTTTTATACTAGTGCTTAATATGTTTAATTTAAGTATAACTGCATTTCTTTTTACTTCTGTAATCTTATCATCTAACAACATGTTATTATAAGCTGTTTGAATTGCTAGTAATTTATTGTATTGTGTCTTTGCTTTTTTTTCATTGAAATAAAACTTTCCAAATCCAGAAATCTCTATACTCTTATTGACGTTCAATGCGTCATTGGCAGAATCAAATTGATGGGTTACTACTTGATCAATTATCTTTTCTGATATGACTAATTTAATGCTCATCCGTTTGATGATCCATTCCTTCACTGACATCGACATCGGTTTCTCCATGTTCAAGTTTTATTTCTAGTGTTAAATTTTTGTCAAAGTCTATTACAAGAATTGGATTGATTTTTACTTTGCCAGCTTCTTTAATAAAAATACCAAGCTTTTTTAATTTGCTAATAATGTTATTTATTGTGGGACTTGTTGTATTATATTTTTTACAAAACTCCTCCCTTACATTAGCATATGTTATATTACCTTTTATAGCTGTAAATGCTACTAGTTGTATTTCTCTTTGAGTAAGACCTAATGAGTTTACAGCAGATAATATTGAATAGTATTTCTCTGCTAAGATAAAATTATTATCTACATCTTTCTTAAGTCTCTGGATTATAATCTTTTTCTCTTCCATAATTTAGTTAACTATATTACAAAGATATACAAATATTACACATATTGTGTAGATTAACTATATTTTTTAAGTCCAATGCTATATTATGAGAGTTATTCCATGTGTGTTGTACTTTAGAAAAAGTAAAAGCTTTAAGATGAATGCTCTTACTACCATGCCCAACCCCCACCCCAAAGGTAGATTATATTTTGCATACCTTCAAAACTTTTTTTCAAATTTTTTTTCAAATTTTAGAAATGTGTTGTGTACGTAGGGAGTAAGACCCATTCCACCCAGCTACCCCACCTATTTTTGGGAAGTTGGGGATACCCCCTACACTTACCACTCACACTTAAAAAAACACAAAATGGAAATCGTATTAAAAACAAGAGAAGAGCAAGGGTTAACAGCATCTACAACAACTACCGAAAGTGGAATCGCTAAAGATTTATTCAAAGGATTAAAATTTATCCTTAATATTAAGAAGGATAAAAGACCTTCAGTTACATTCATTGATGAAAAGACTAACAAGTCGATTACTGTTTGCGTTGAGAAAGAATTAGTTGATCCTGTTAGAGCAGGAAAGATTACAATCAATCACTTACTTGGTTTTACTGTACTAAGAGGAGACAACGATGGTCTTTATTTTATTGCGCCTAAAGTAAGAGCAATGGGTGAAGTTGACTCTATTGAAGTAGAATCATTGGAAGCAGTTACGTTCAATCAATTAGCAGGCTACTAAGCCTGTTAATTTATATATGTAAACTTAACATCGGACACAGATAATAACCTTTAATTCTTTCTATATATA
>TARA_R110000782_G_scaffold102791_7_pt1 | contig 15785 bp, 32 predicted proteins | sample TARA_R110000782 | Tara Oceans TARA_R110000782 (sample SAMEA4397859) | marine metagenome | biome: Polar Biome; feature: [SRF] surface water layer (ENVO:00010504); material: water (ENVO:00002006), including particulate matter (ENVO:01000060) such as... | depth 5 m
TCGTTACCATCTTGGAGCAGCCATAGCAAGGGGCAACAAGGTGATATCTAGAGCTTGTAACGTGAGGAAGACCTGCCCTGAGTTTGGGTCAGGTGAGTATTGCTACCTACACGCAGAAGGTCATGCTATTAAAAAAGCAGTACGAAGAGGCATCAATCTTTCTGGTGCCTCAATTTATATTTACAGAAAGAACAACGGGTTAGCGAAACCTTGCAAACATTGCATGGTTCTCATCAAAAAGTATAACATAAAAGAGGTTTACTACAGTGGCACAAAAAGTTAGAGTAGAGTACGTTTGGTTGGATGGAAAAGAAGGTATGCCTGGAATGCGATCCAAGGCACGATACATTAGAAAGTCTGCGGTGAAGCATCTTTACCTATCTGACATTCCCAATTGGTCATTTGATGGAGGGTCAACTAATCAAGGAACGTTAGAGAACTCAGACAGGACCATCGCTCCTGTAAAGCTCTACGTTGATCCTTTTCATGAGGGTGGGTACTTAGTTTTGTGTAAAGTCTTAGACCACAAATCAAACACTAGAAATGCCTTAAGGGAAGTAGAAGAGTACTCTGATAGTATGCTTGTTGGGTTTGAACAAGAGTTCACCCTTCTCAACCCTGCTACAGGAGATCCTATTGGTGATTGCTTTGGTAAGGATGTACTACAAGAAAGATTCTATTGTGGTGTAGGGCCTATGAATCAAATCGGTCGCTGGCTGATGGATGATTTCGAGGAGAAAGCGGTCAAGGCTGGAGTTGACCTATATGGAGTAAATGCTGAGGTCATGCCTGGACAGTGGGAGTTCCAAATCAGTGAGCAACCTCCTATTGCTGCTGCTGATGACCTTTGGATGGCCCGTTACATTCTTGACCGTGTTGCTGAATCCAAGCCCATCGTAATTTCGTATGAGCCTAAGCCCTCCCCCACAATGAACGGTGCGGGTTGCCATACAAACATCTCTACAAACCAGACCCGTGAGTGCCTAGATTTGGAATACCTAAGAGATACCTTTGCGTGTGACCATCACCAATTCCTTATGACATGTGGTCAAGGTACTGAGGCTCGTCTTACAGGTGAGTGCGAGACCTCTAGCTGGAAGACTTTCTCTGTAGGACAAGCGGATAGAGGAGCCTCCATTCGCATCCCAAGAGAGGTTGCTTTAGCGGGAGAAGGGTATTTCGAGGACCGCAGACCAAGCGCAAATTGTGACCCATACCTAGTGCTAACTGCCGTTATTAACTCTATGAGAGCCCCCGTGAGTCTATAATAGAGTATGGAATCTAGTATACTAAAGAAGCTCAAGAATGTCGGTCTGCTCTCAGAACAGACCTTTGAATACGGTTATGTTTCCACTGGAAGTTACGCACTGAACCGCGTGATCTCTGGTGATTACCTGAAGGGTCTACCAATTGGAGGCATCTCTCAATTCATCGGGAAGTCCTCAACTGCCAAGACTGTATGGGGAACTGAGTGTCTTATCGACGCACAAAGGAAAGGATGGCACACTGTTCTAATTGATAGTGAAATGGCGTATAGCCCTTCCTTTGCAGCAAGACTAGGATTAGATCCTGAGAAGCTCATCTACGCCAGCCCTCCAACTCTAGAAGAGTGCTTTGAGACGATAGAGAACATCATAGTAGCTATCAGGGACACAGACAAGGATACACCTATCGTCATTGTGTATGATAGCCTTGCGGTATCTCCTTGTAAAGCAGAACTTGAAGCTAAAAATTATGATTCCAACAACATGATGGGTGCGATTAGAGCAAAGCTAACGGGTGCTGCTCTTCGCAAGGCTAACGAATTGATGCGTAAGCACAAGGTAGGTCTAATCATCATCAACCAGTTCAGAGAGAAGACTGGGGTTATGTTCGGAAACCCTGAAACTGCTGCCGCTGGGGGTAACGCTCTAGAGTTCTACTTGGCAGTGAACCTTAGGTGTGCTTCTAACAAGACAGGTGATGTTATTGTTGATGATTTTGAAGAGTCTACAGGTATCAGAGGTCACGTAAAGAACATCAAGAACAAGATCTCTATCCCTTTCAGGAAGTGTGATTTTGAGCTTAGGTTCGATGAAGGTATCACATCCCATTGGGGGCTTATTGATTCCATGTTAGCTGATGGCATCTTAGTGCAGGACGGTACGTACTACCAGCACAAAGATGAGCCTAGGTTTCAGAAGAAGACTTTCCATGATAAGTTTCCTACTGACCCTAAGTTTGCATCGCTGAGGGAGCGTATAACAGGTTCGTCCGAGCCACTTCAAAAGAATATTTAGATTTACTTTAACTCTACTAAATACTTGGCTATTATAGTGCATGAAACATCTATACAAGTTTGAAGCGGACTGCGGACGAATGGGATGCGTTGAGTCCGTGTTCATAGCAGAAGAGTCTGAGGTGGAACACGCTATTGGTCAAGATGCTTATTTTGGAGAGATCCTTGGTAAGCACTCTGACATTAGTTTCGACCTTAAGGCCAACCACTTCCGAGTAATCCTAATTGACCAAGACGCAGTGTTGGAAATCCAAAAAGCAGTTGGGGATACCTTAAGTGGCTACAACCCATTGTTTTACGTCGAAGACCCAATGGAGGAAGATGAAGAAAACTAATGAAGACAAGCTCTGGCTACTTATCTCCCAGAGGGTAGCACAGGTGCTTGACGGGGGGATCCCTAACGGGGAGCTAGCCATTATATCAGGAGGAACTGGTACAGGTAGCTCCTCTTACTCCAAGCCCAATGTAGAAGAACTATATGAATCAATTGAACACTACACCAAACAAACAGGTAAGCGGTTCAGGATGACAAAGGATCAGAAAGACCGCAACCTAACCCGCGAACAAGCCTTCAAAGAAACACATAGCAAATAATCATGGTACTTAAAAACGAACAATATCTCCGCACTTACGCTCCCGCAGTATTCGCAACCTCTCCTGACTCAGATCGAGTTTCAGAGCGTTACTCTTTCCTACCCACTACTGATGTGCTTGAGATCCTCCAGGATGAGGGCTGGGATGTTTGGAAGGCATCACAGGTGAAGTCTCGTACATGGAATAAGGAACACGCTCGTCACCTTATCCGTCTACGCCACACTGATATTAATATGGAGACTTTTGATGCAGGCGATAGCTTCCCTGAGATGCTCCTTATGAACTGCCATAATGGACTTGGAAGCTATCAACTTCGTGGAGGTCTCTTCCGTATGGTCTGTGCTAATGGCATGGTCATCTCTGAGCAGGACTTCGGAACAATCAACCTCCGTCACATTGGCTTTGAGGCATCACAAGTTGTTGCAGCGTCCACCAGCCTGATCGAGAACACCACTCGTATGTCTGACAAGATCAATAACTGGAAGAGCATTGAGCTTTCCCCTAATGAGCAGCAAGCATTCTTTATTGATGCTGCTGAGCTTCGGTTCGATAGCCCCTCAGAGGATATCATCGCAAACGTCTCCACTTCTCGTCGTCGGGAAGATGATGGAACTGATCTTTGGAGAACCTTCAACCGAGCACAAGAAAACATCATCCGTGGTGGTTTCCGTAACGAAGTGACTGGCCGTATGGTCCGTCCCATTACTAACATTCAGAAAGACATTCAACTCAACTCAGAGCTTTGGGATCTTGCTGGAGCTTACTCTAACAATTAAAATGAGTACCCAATACCAACTAACCCTCACTGCTCTAAAAGACAGGTGTAAGGAGCTTGAGGATAGCTTAAAACTATATGATGAGTTCCTGGAATTCATATACTATGGATTTCTAGATGGTGATGTGGGGACAATGGGGGAACTAGCTGAGTTTGTAATTGAAAATAAAATTATAGACGAGGAGGAGTAACGCCCTAAATACAGTGTAATGCCTAGAGACGCTTCTTCCCCCTTCACAGTAGAACCAGATGGAACCTATATCACTATAGCCCAGATGAAGTTCTTCTTAAATAGTACGAAAGGGGAACAAGCATGGCATGAACGTAAGGAAGCCTTCGTCAAATACTACAACATGTGTAGGATTTACAACTTAGTTTCCGAAGTAGTATTGGTAGACCCTAAAGCTGCTATCACGTACTGGGACCCTGTTAAGGAGAATGTCTCCATAGCCTTCCCAGTTGACGGATGCATAGCACAAGCTATTAGGGGAATGAAGATCCTGAAAGAGACAGATTACGGATACGACTTTGGAGGAGGGCATTGGACCCTATAGAAATTATGACAGAAGAAGAGAATACGCCCTTACCTGATATCTTCGGCCTTACTAGGCTTGAAGATAAACTAATAGACATGCCCTGCTTCCTTGGAGGCAAAATGACACTCGATGAATTCGATGACATGGCTACGCACTATATTCAATCTTACCTCTACAGGGAGCAATGGCTACAGAATACAAATTAAAGAAGGATCCTATTGACGCTAACCGTGTCAAGAAGGACATTAAGCTTATCATCAAGTCGGTAACTGAAGAGGCTAAAGAGGATCGCAAGATGGCTCTGGATGCCTACGACTACTTCAAAGCTATCGCTGATGATAACCCACAAGACTCCACAGCTAAAGGGCTGATGGTAGATTGCTTGAAGCTCGCCCAGAGTTCCAAGGTCAGTAAAATTAAAATGCTCGACCTCCTAATCAAAATTGATGTAGCAAAGGCCAAGCCAGTAGGTAAGAAGGACAAAGAACCTGAGAACTTGTATGAAGAATTGGACAGCCTAGCAAATGAAAAATAACGACAACGACGAGTACTACAAAGTTGTGTGCGAAGATGTTAACCTTGTACTCCTTATAAAGCAGCTTAAGCTGGAAGAGGAGCGCAAGCAGTACTTATCTATCAAACGAAGTGTACGCAAAATGAAGGGATCAGTAACGGTGGACTCCTTCAAGGAGATGCTGATTAAACTCCTACTATATAACTCCGAAGAACTCCTAGCAAACCTACCATCAGAGAAGGATGAGAAGAGGGAACGAGAGGAGATCATCAATTCTATCTATCTGGCTATCCTTGAGGTTTACCCTAACTTCGACCTAAGATTCATTTGTAGTGGACTCAATGGTGTAGCTTTGGCTGAGAACGTTAAGGATTCCATCTTTGATATGTTCGGCCCCGCAATATTAGGAGCAGACAAAGAGGAGAGTAAGGACCCAGTGTCCATCAACAACCTCTCTGATGTAAACAAACTGAAGAAGTACCTAGACTCCAATATCATTGGACAGCCACAAGCAGTGGAAGCGTTGGTAGACAGCATCAAACTGATTACTAGTGGTCTCTATGATAGCGCATCCTTCTTCTTTGTTGGACCTACAGGGGTAGGCAAGACTGAGATTGCTAAGCTACTAGGTGAGAAGTACAGTGGGAACTTTTGGAAGCTTAACTGTGCCGAGTATGCTAACGCACATGAGTACGCAAAGCTCATCGGCTCCCCTCCAGGATATGTAGGACACTCTGATACTTGCTTAATGGCTGAGAAAGCAGAACAATCAAACAAGTGGGTAATCCTATTCGATGAGATCGAGAAGGGCCACCCCAAGTTCTACGATTTCCTACTCTCACTGCTAGATGATGGTACGTGTACTGATAACATGGGACGGGTACTAGACTTCACTGAGTCTATCTTTATCTTCACCTCCAACCAAGGTGTATCCAACATCAAAACTGGTAAGCGCATTGGATTTGGAAGCGAGACTGTTAGTGTATCAGGTAGTGAGGCTGAGATCAAAGAATCTGTCAAGAGCAAGTTCCCCGCTGAGTTCATGAACCGCATTGACAATTATATCTTCTTCAACCAATTAAGTAGAGAGGATATCAGAAAGATCTCAAGTATCGCTCTGAGAAACCTACCTATTAAGAAGCACAAGTGCCTCCTGGACTACATTGTAGAAAATGGATACTCGGAGGAGTACGGTGCTAGAAATCTAAACAGGTTCATTAAGAACAAAGTAGCAATTAAGATAGCCCAAAATCTCTTGGAAGGACGGTTACCTAAGAAACAGGGGGACCTTTACACTCCTAGGGTGAAGGACAATGAGTTGTTCCTCATCTCAACTGAAGAAAATACACTAGACCAACCCGCTGTTTGAGGTAGACACTACGCCTTTCCTGCGAGATGGAGCTTCGCTGCTTGCCCCACTATTAATTTAGTGGGGCTTTTTCTTTAACTATTCGTTGGCGGCTCCTATTATAAAGGGCTGGGAGAGGGGGAAGAGCGGTTGTCAAATCGCTCGCAGGTGCTGAAAACACTTAGAACCTGATCCTTGCTCAACGCTGGAACGGTCGGTTGGAGCTACCAAAGGATAGGAAGTTATTCTAGAACAACACCCTTGAGGTCGCAACGCTCCTTTACCAGCACCTAGGGAGGTAGTGTCAACGGCAACACGTAAGGTTCATACCCTTACATTCTGGGTTCGAATCCTGGTCTCCCAACCATACACGGAGAGGTCGTATAAGTAAAATAATACCCGGTAAGGACCCAACGGAATGCGGGTGAAAATCCTGTCCTCTCCTCCACACACTGGGGTGTAGCTTAGACGGTAGAAGCACGGTCCTTATAAGGCTGAGATAGTGGGTTCAATACCCATCACCCCTACCAAGTAACATGAACTACAAAGAAGAAAGAAAAATGCTGGAAGCCCAAGGTTGGGTATCTAAAGAAGTACCGTACACCAACTTTGGACACAAAACTAGAGTTGCTTGGAGTCACCCATCAGGCGTGTACACTAAATGCAGTTTTGGAACAGCCGTAGAGTTCCAAGAGAAGTACAACAAGATGCTAGGGCATCAAGCAAGAGAGTTACTCAAATAACAGCATAAATGAAGAGAATCCTAATAAACATCACCGTATTCCTTACTGGTTACCTCGTCCTCCTTATGCTTGCATGTAACAAAACCTAGGTACTTGTTGATAAGTACCGAGACTATGTTACAAAACGTAGGCACTTGGCTCTAACTTCCGACATTTAGAAACAAAACACGCGCCCATGGCTCAATGGACAAAAGCAACAGCCTTCTAAGCTGTAGATTCCAGGTTCGAGTCCTGGTGGGCGTACCATACACAATCCTAAAGATGAAGATGATTCGTCGTAAGAACCGTGCAACAAGCTTTAGGAGGACGAGGGATCGTATGCCCTCAACCTTTCACGCACAGAAAACTTATAGTTTGAAATAACGTGTTGGAGTGCTGACTTCAGTTGCTAGACATAGCCGATAATAAGGAAAACTACAATAGGGTGAGAAGCCCTTTCACACACAACAACAACAACAAATAACCCTAACCAAATAACAAACACCATGTCATCATTCGAACGAATAGACGGATTTCAAAATGGAATCCTAGCTACTCTAGGAGTACTACTTGCGATTTTCCTCATAATCGCAGCATCATCCTCTGTTACAAGAACACTAATTCAAGTAGAAGCAATTGAGCAGGGACACGCTGAATGGATTCTTAAAGAAGGAAACAGTGTCCGCTCATTCAGTTGGATTGAACTACCAGTAACCAAATAAGTCAAATGAACTCACTACAAGAACAGAAAGCAAGCCTTGTCTCTCGCCTAGAGCTAAAAGAGAAAGCGCACACAACCAAGTACTCCAAAGGAGTAGCCGTTGAGTCTAGTTACCAGGATTCAGCAAAAGAGATCGAAGGAATCTATAAAGAGCTTACTGAAGTTTGCTCTCAAATGGGAGAATACATGCCCATTAGGTGGTAAACTAAAATGAATGATAACAACGATTGGAATGACAGTTTGAAAGGAATCTCAATGGGAGAATGGGATGGACCAAAACCCAATCTGAAAAGTAATAAACCTGCCATAGATGGAGTGTGGATTGGATCCACTTGGTCAACTTCTCCTAAAGATATCAAAGATGAAGAAGATCGTATCAAAATGAAAGAAAATAATGATTTGAAGAGTTCCTTGATAAGTAAAGACGAACTAAAGTGTACACATTGTTTTGCTGGGTTCACTTATAACCTTGATTCTATTTGTAATTCTTGCAGAAAAGAAGACTCCATACGAAATGGTACTGAAGAAGGTTGTACAGATGCTCCTATTTCCTATTCGCAAATAGGAAACGACATTGGAGAATTGGTAGCAGAGAAGCAAATCAGCTACGGGGATTCTTTCGGACGCAGTGGAGCAATGCTCAAGATCCTATATCCAGAAGGTGTACCAGTTGAGAAGCTGGAGGATGTGTTGGTTATCGCAAGGGTACTTGATAAGATCTTTCGTATCGCAACTGATAACGACCAGCAAGGGGAGGATCCTTGGTCCGATGTGGCTGGGTACGCCCTCCTAGCGATCAAAAGAAACTTGAAATAAATCGGTGAGTAGGGTTGACATTGGCCGATATTGTGTTATAATAGGGGCATGACAACAACAAGCTACCACAAGACGGCTATAAGCCGCTCAAAGCCCTCTGCTCCTGCTCAATGGCTATACAGCAATGTCAATTGGGATCCAGACACCACTTTGGATTACGGATGTGGGAGAGGTTTTGATGTTGAGTATTTCGGCTTACATGGGTATGATCCTAACTCTGGAGACCCTGGATACCATTGTCCTCTTTATGGGTCTTCATTCTCAACCATTCTCTGCACCTATGTTTTGAATGTGATTGAAAGCTATTGGGAGCGTATGGAGGTTCTCCTTATGATCAGAAACCACCTAACCGAAGACGGAATCGCTTACATCACTGTCCGCAATGACAAAAAGAACCTCAATGGTAAAACGTCTACGGGATCCTGGCAAGGGCACATTAAACTTGATCTTCCTGTTGTACGAAAAACTTCTTCTTACATCATCTACAAACTTACCAAGTAACATGAAAATTCAAATCGGAATGAAATCTCCTGACGTTATGTATGATCTAATTCAAGAAGCGTCTACACACGAAGAGAAAGAAGCTCTAGAGAAGATTAGGGACACTTACTTTACATATGGTGAGTACCTTATTGTTGAGTTTGATACCGTCGAAGAAACCTCTAAAGCTTTGATTGTAGGTTGATGAACATAAAAGAAATGATCGAATGGTTAGAGACCTTAGACCCAGAGCTTGAAGTCAGCATGGCTGGGTATGATGGAGCAACCCACCATTACACCAACAGACCTTTCTCTGTTAAGCTTGATGTTGAGGTTGGAGAATGTAGTCTAGATATTGAGAAAGGAGCAGGATACGAATGAGAGTACAACTCACAATAGAATGGAACTTCACTCCTAAAGAATGGAGTGACGAACTTGAACACATCGAAGAGATGAAGAAAGAACCGAGAATCGTTTTCGGTTACGACCTTCAAAGCTCCGTCCACAACCTAAACTCAATCTCCTCTCCATCACTCAAGCACGTAAGGGTAACCGAATAATGACACTCACATCAGAACAATGGGAAAAGGTTGACGATAAGTACAGCAAGCTCATGTACAAGATCTGCTACCGTATCTCTGGAGACAACGCAATCAGTTCCTTCGATGACAACCTTCAAGACATGAGGTTAGCAGCGATGGAAGCTGTTATTGGTTTCGAGAAGCAGAACGAAGGAGCCAATGGTAAGTTTGATGATTTCTGGGGAACCAAAGGGTTTGATCAGTACATCAAAACTTGCCTGTGGACTAAGAAGAACAACAAGGGAGCAAAGATCACCAAGAAGTGGCCCATCACTAAGGGAACTGTCTCCACCGACAAAGAGGAAGTCCTCAACCTAGAAGACGCATCAGCCAGCCCTTACGACACACTCTTCATTGAGGAGTTCAGTGAGATGCTAGACGGACAACAGAAAGAGGTTATCAACTTCGTTGTTCAAGACCCAACGCTTATCAAAACTAGTGGTAAGTTCAACATCGCTCGTCTTTCCGAGAAGATGGGCATTTCAATGTTCAAGACTAAAAACATCGTAGAAAAGCTTGCGAACTACCTGGAGAATGACCTATAATGTTACTAACAAAAGAACAAGCAGAAGCAATCTTTTTCGAAGAGGGCCGGATGTACAATGATCTGGAGCTTCGTATGATCCCAATGGTTGATATCGTAGAGGAAGGGCCTTGGCATGACGAGGGTAAGTACTCTGCTCGCTTTGATGTATTTAAAGTTGGTGATAGGTTCTTCTGGCTACAAATTACTCGAAGGGGTAATCATTGGGACGGTTATGATTTTGAGTATGACCTTGAATGCCCTGAGGTAACTCCTGTTGAGATTACAACTACAGCTTGGGAGGTAAAATACTAATGTACGAAGATCATGACCTAGTGTACCTAAGTGGTGCAATTTCGAATAGAACACCCGCTGAGGCTAAAGCTCACTTCAAGGAGGTACAGAACCAATTGACAGGAGCAGGATACACTGTGGTTAACCCCATGGTGATAGAAACCAATGATTGGTTCGAAGGTATGAAGCAATGCATTAAGAAGCTTGTGGACTGCAACTACGTGTTCATGCTAAACGGTTGGCAGGACAGTAGAGGAGCCCTTATAGAAAGGACTTTAGCTATGGAACTTAACATCCCAGTAGTGTACGAGGACAAAGATCCGTTTAATTTGACCCCAAAGCGTATTGATGGATAGATAAGGATATGGAACGAAAGTTTAGCAAGAAGACAGATCAAAGGGGAAAGAAAGATTGGAGGCAAGAGTACTCTCGGTCTAAGGCTTTTGATCGAACCTGCCGTAGCCACGGAAGCTGTGGTTGGTGTATAAAAGGACGGATGCACAAACACAAAAGACAAGCACCGATAGGAGAACATTATGGGATTCAGAATAGATTTACGGAAAAGCTTTAGCGGTTGGCGAAAGAGGAGAGCATCCAGAAGGCTTCGACCTGTAGAGCCTAAGGTTAGACCTATTCCTCCTCGTATGCAAGACGAGGTTGTTATCCGCTATATCCCTAGAGGAGGGGAAGAGGAGCGCATCAGACTTTTCAGTTCAACTGCTCAGTGGAAGGACGGAAGGACTATGAATGAGTACTGGGTGCCTAAGGACGGCATCAACTTCCTTGTCCAGACCGAGAAGTTCGATGGCATAGATGCTACCAGGGTGACTGCTGCTTTGGTCAACAGCGTAAAAGATGCGGGAACGTTCTACTACGACAACCTGATTGTTACCTTCAACAACATGGTTATTCCTGATGCAGGTATTCATGGCAACGGTGTAGTCCTTCCTGGTGGAGTTATGCCTATGAGGGGCTACTTCGGCCCTGACTCTGTAAAGCTTTCCGATTACGGTCACATGTCATTCCCTGATACTGAGGAGTGGATTGAGAACAAGTGCATGGACGCTAATGAGAACATGACGATTGCTAACGTGGGTCCATGGCAAATTGGTTTCCCACAAACACAAGGCAATAGTTCATTAGATGGATCCCATGGTGGTGAGGGTGTTGCACCATTCCAGGGAGGCCCTAACTGTTGGACGAAAGAGAACTCTAAAGCATGGGTATACAAAGAGAATGAAATGCTCACCGTGGCTAGACGCTCACCCATGGTAAAGACTGATGTACTAGGTAAGCCTGTCATTGACCCTCAAGTAGGCTGGCAAGGAAGAACTTGGGGGCATGAGAAAGATGGTTGGAAGTACACTCCTACGCTTAAAGAAGGAGTACCCCCTAACCATAAGCAAGCTAGCAATGGTAAGACATACAAAACCGATGACCAAGGACAGTTCCTCAAGCAACCGCTTGTACTCAATGGTACTACGTATCAAATTAATGTGGATATCCCTGATGATTGGTACTGGTGTAGTTTCGAGGAGGATCTCTTCAACTACAGGGCTATTGATCATACGCATCTCCATAGGGAGACTAGAGCAGCCGCTATGTTGGCTGGGCAGGATGCTTTTGCGGTTTGGTTCCTTCGTATGTGCTGGAATGACTCTGCTAATTGGATGGGCTCAGACGGTGGAGGCACTGGTCAGCTACGAAATTTAGCTGAGTGCATTTCCACTCTTGAGGCTCCTCATCAAGGTGCTTGGTTCGGTGGAAGAGGTTGGGCACATATCGTGCGCTCCTTCTTGTATGCTGAGCCTTACCTAACTATGGAAGAGAGGAAAGTACCTGTCTCACTACATGCTATGTGCGAGGAGCATGGTGTAGACAAGCAATGGCGTAGTGTAATTAAGTTTGCAACTGCTTACATTGCAAATGAGAATGGGGTATGTCATAGAATGGACGATGGAGATTATTTCCCAGGCATGGGTGACGTTCCTACTGCACGGGGAAGAGAGATTGACCTCATGGGTCCTAACTTCGCCGCTCTTGGTCTCTTCGAATTAGATAAGAAGTGGAAGGCATTCTGTCAACCAATCAACGGTATGTCCTTGCCTGAAAGCTTGGAGGTATCAAATGACCCTCACTGGTCAGACGTTACGTACTGGAACGCCAGCTACTTCAAAGGCTACGATGGGATCAGGGGCTTGTACTCTGAATTCGGGTCAGCCAAAGAGACAGAGGTTCATGCTAGAATGAGGAGTCTGCACCACAACCCTTGGGATTATCATATTCGTCCTAAGAACTAACAACTACGAAACATCTTGCGATGGCCCCTGTGCTTACCACCGTGTAAGTATGGGGGTTTTTTCGTCAAATACATTCAAATTTTTGGTGAATACGGAGTATGATAGGACATGAAGAACCGATACGATGAAGCCTTACGCACCAACAGCCCTCAACTATACAGTGTCCTGACAAGGAAATCCAAAGTGAGGAGCAACTTCCATTGGGGAAATTGGGCAGCAATGGTAGTGTTCCTGGTTGCTATGGCTTTTTTGCTGTACGCTCTGTCAGGCTCTCTAAGCGTGCCCACCTACGATGGCTCTCCTACTACCTATTTCCAACCCAACGACCACACGGGGCCTGTCACGACCCCGGATTTCAGTTCTGAGCCCACTACCTCCCTCCTATACTAGCCATGACCAAAAGAACAGTAAAAATGATTGATCCTCCCTCTGGATGGAAGTACGGATTCCCTAAGGAGTTTACCTGGGACGAAAGTAAGGAAACCTTCTACGAGTGGATGGAGAAAGAAGGATACCCAGTGAAAGAGAACAAGACGATACTGGATATGGCTTGCCGTCAATGGACTGAGGAGGTTGATGATGAGGAAACACCATGAAGATAGAAGTAACGTTAGACAACACATTCCTCACTCCTCTATCTGAGAACAGGGGAGAGCTACTTAGCGTACTGGAGTATGAGATAGCAGTAGAGATTGGCTATGTCGATGAAAACCTAGTATCCGTGCATTCATATAAGGTGCAGGGATCCAATAGCACACTAACAGTATTCGATTGCGAGTACACACTTCAGGAAGAACAATGAAACAAGAACTAGAAAAGAGAAAGTACGCATACGAAATGGTAATTGGGGAGCTTATCAACTTTGGTGATTTCCTTGACCATGAAACAGATCAGTACAATATCCTCCTTCAAGCCACTAACAGGTACCAAGCAAGGTTGGAGGAGGTTGAGGAATTACTAGAACAAGTATCAGTGGTGCCCGAACCTGTTTCCCCTTGGGTCGGTAGCACTACCTCAATCTTTCATCCCACCCAGAGGTAGCTTAAGGGATGAAAGACCTAATCAAGAAAGCTAGAGAGTGGCACACACTCACACCTAAAGAGAAAGCAGAAACCAAAAACAAACTAAGGAACACAAAATGATCAAGCTAAACTTAGACAAGAAACTAAACAACTTCTGGCGTGGGAAGTTCCGCAAAACCAAGTGGACTCGTAATGAGCTAGCTGATGTGTACGGTATCAGTAGCCAGTGGAATACCTGAGCATTTCCTGCTTTGACACAGGTTGTGTCAACAGATAACCCTAATCACGAGGATGATCAGGACCTTTACCTAAACGAGATAACATCTATGGGGGCTACGTTCTCTGAGGAGTGGGGATATGCTTTGGATAGCTTTGACGCTGAGGATGAGGAAGGTCTTATCCTCAACATCAACCGAGCGGAAGGAACTTACAACCGTATGAGGGATTACATCAAGGCTAATGAGCAAAATGAATGATGCACTAAAACAAGAAATCATCAAGTACGAACTGGTGCTTAGCACCCTGAACCTAATTCGTATGGACGGAGACTTACTAGAAGAAAAGATAGATGAGTACAAGTACAAGCTACAAGCACTGAACGCTATTAAGCAAGAGACTCCTGTTTACACTTACGCTATGGAGCATACATGGTTCTTCAACTGTGTTACAGGTAGTAATGTGTGCAAGGCTTGTGGTTGTGTGCAAGGCTCAATGATGGAACATGAATCTTGCCCAAGGACATTTGAACATTAATGAAACACGATAAACAATTAGCAAAGATAACGGATAGACTCAACCTAATCATCAACACCTTTGAAGAGCTAGCTGGAGACTTAGATGCTATCTGTGATGACATGTGCATCCTAACAGAAAACATAGGTAAAGAAGATCTAGCAGTAAGTGGTGTGATACCTAAAAGGTGTCATCATGAGGGTTGGTTCAGCGCACCAATGAGACCAATGGAGGCCTGTAGAAAATGTGGGGAGATAACTCCTTACCCAGTAGCTAAGAAGAAGGTACAGATAGTATTCGTAGGAGATACTAATAAAGAGAAGCTAGTTAAGAAGGAACATCACTGGGAGCTTGCTGGTAATGGTTACTACTGTAAGAATTGTAAGGAACACATCGAGGGTGAAGCGTGGGGAGAGTGGTGTAAAGGATGAACGATCTAGCAGAGAAGGTACAAAGATCAATATCATTCCTAAGAGCGTCTATTAGAGACATGGAGAATGAGATACTAGCATTAGAGTGGGACTTAGAGGAAGCTAAGACCTCAGCATACAATGAACAAGAGACTCCTTTAGAAGAAGAGAACGTAAACCTGTATGCAGATCCTAACGGACACAAGTGGGTGACGTATGTTGGTAATGACCCAAATGCAGATAGGTATTGTGTGTACTGCAAGATACGTAGTTACAAGAACGAGAACAGTGCGTGTAAAGGAGGAAGAGATGAACGATCTAGTAGACTACCTAACAAGGAATGAATGCCCTAATGAAGAGAAGCACAGGTATCATCTAACCCATTTCGGTAAGTTCTTCAACACAGAGGAGAAGATCATGAAGGGGATATATGATGAGGATGGTAGGTGTGTATGGTGTGAAGGAGAGGGTAACTTTAGACATAGAATGGTTTAAAAAGGTAGAAAGAGTGAGGGGATCAGCCGTAAGGTTGGTCTCTTTTTTCGTATCTAAAGGTAAACGTAAGGTGTTAGTTATTGAATGATCGGTCCATAATGGTTCAAGAAAAGTCAAATTGTAAGTGTTTTAGGTGGATATGTGTGTAAGAGGGAGTGTGAGTGAGTTCAAGAAAAGTCAAATGTGGTTATTGCTTAGCGCACACACAACATACAATTCAACTCTAATCCAATTCAATTGCACTAAATACTTATCCGATTAGATACGAATAAACCCCAATTCGACTCAAGAAAAGTCAAATCAGGGCTAAACAGGTATGAATTATGAATAAATACTTACATGCACGTTAGGTTCAAGAAAAGTCAAATCATGTCTAACGGTATCAAGAATGCGGTTTGGAGGTTTCAACTCCCTAGAGGGATGCTCCCTTTCTTCAATTTCCTCAAATGTGCTGGAAACACCCCTCAAAGTGAATAGAAGAAAAGTCAAATCACACCTCATCTACTACGATGTAATCAATCTGTGCATCAACTTGCTTCCCATCCTCCCAATGTTCCTCCACAACAAGTTCAGCCTCTTCAGGGCTATTAGCCTCTACTGTCCAGCGGTATTCATGTATCTCATGTGAGGTTACTTCGTATGTC
>TARA_R110000782_G_scaffold56369_1_pt1 | contig 15734 bp, 14 predicted proteins | sample TARA_R110000782 | Tara Oceans TARA_R110000782 (sample SAMEA4397859) | marine metagenome | biome: Polar Biome; feature: [SRF] surface water layer (ENVO:00010504); material: water (ENVO:00002006), including particulate matter (ENVO:01000060) such as... | depth 5 m
TATTATTGTTAAAAGTGATAATCCTTATTTTAAAGATTCTAATGCGTCTATTTGGTATTAGAAGTGTTCTTTTTTTTGATTCTATTTATTTACATAGGCGATTTACCATACATACCAGCCATTAGATTGGTAGCAAAATTCAAATCAGTCTTAATTTGTTTATCAATTCTATATATAACTCCGCTATTATCACCAACTTGAGCGGTACCTCCTTCAGGATCTAATATCTGTGTTTTAATACTTGTTATTGTTTTTTCTTTTGTAACTGTAAACACCGCTCCCCCACCACTATATTCTATGAAGTCATTTGCCGCATTATATTTACCACATATAGCCATAGTCTGTAATGGATTAGATAACTGGTAATAGTTTGCTGTATCTAATATATCACTATTAATTAAATAATAACCACGTAGTAATTTTCTTGGTAATTGTTTTGCTTTTATTGTTGTAGAATCAGCAGTGATAATTATTGGGGGTTCAACATGATAACTAGCAGATAGCCATGTTGTACCAGGACCATTACGAATAGACTGTGCTGTATTGTAATAATCTACATGACTATTTATTAGTGGATTGAATAAATTTGTCCCAAAAACATTTAGCGAAAATTGCAATGAATTCTGTGATGTCACATCAGCATTTGTTGTGACTCCAGATGTATTTTTTGTATTATTTGTAAATCTAATATTTATATTATCAATATTTTCAATACTTCCAGAAGAATTAAATTGCCCGTATTCGAATCCTAGTAATCCCCAAAAACTCCTGGTCCATAACTCTTCTGTAACACCCATATCAGCGATTGTAACTCCACTATGAGCATCATAGATTATTGCTGGTTCTAATAAATCATTCATTGTTATAAAATCATTTTGTGTTCCCTCCACAAAAGAACCCTGAACATCAATTTTTGGATAAGGTTGTAATTCAGGTGTCCATGTATCATAATGTGATGGTTTATTAATTTTATAACAATCTTGAGATGCCTGTGCTGAAGGTGGTGGTGCTAATATCCCATAGGGCACACTGACGGGAGGGTTAGGATCTCCAGCGTTATAAAAATTACCAACTTTTTCTGCTGAGTGTAAATTACTTAATTTAAAACGACTTTCTACTGTGTCAAAATTAAATAGAACATTATTTGCTCCTAAATAAACTTGTCTTATATAGGGAGCAGCTGTATATAGTTGATGACCATAATATTGTAAAGGATTATATCCTGAACTTAACATAATTGATGTATTCCCATAAGCGTTAAAATGATAATCATAACCAATTCGTGTCCCTGTTTTTATTTGATCATCACCTTGCTCCTCATAGTATGTTGATGGTATTCCACCTATCCTTTCAGTTACAAATGCTATCGTTCCTGCTGATGTTTTCCTCGCAAAACCATATGCGAGATTATCATCTGTATCTCCATTTGTTTGTTCGGTTGTTAAATTAGAACAATTATTATTAAAATACACAAATAAAGGAATAGTACTCAAATCTGAAGCGTTTGCTCCTACTGATTCACCGGCTGTGGACGAATACGAAACATTATACATATCATTTCCAAGTATCTGATCAAAAGAATTATTAGTAGCAACTCCTAAATGAACAAATCGGGCCTCATTCCTAAATGATGCATTTAACGATGCTGATGTAGTATTAAATGCTTGATAATTTGTTGTTCCACTAAACGGGATAGTAGCATGATCTAATAATTCAGGATATAATCTCTGTGAATCAAAGAAGTTTTTAAAATTTAATAATACTTCGTCGCTATATGTATATTGCGTTTCTATTACTGCTGTTCCTGACCCACTTAAATCAAGGGTTCTATTTATACCAGCACCATGAGGAGCACCCGTTAATCTACCACTCTCAACAAAATCTGGTCTTTTAAAACCAACATAAGCATAATTAGTAAGATAATCCACCGCCAATAAATTATTTACTGATGTAGTACCTACTCCTACAGGCAAATGGTCAACTACTGAAGCATTAAAAAAAAAACGATTTGATGAAGCACTGAAATTAGTATAATTAGCACAAGGAAATCCTTTGTATAGAGTTGAATTAACTACTAATGAATCTCTTGCTCCTATTATATTTATTGGTGGGTCTGTTGCTATAAGTTCATCTGTTATTTCAGAAGCTATTGTTGAGGGGGCGTTATATCCTACTTGGGTTGATAGATCTTCACGTTGTCTATAACGATTATATGTTGATAGTGCTGGATCAGGTTTACCACCGTTTGGTTGTAGGTAAGCCGCAGAAGAAGCACTTGAAACTTCACCTTGATTCCATACAATTTCACTACTCTTAAATAAAGTAAATTTAGAATTATCTTGTCTTACTTTTCTAACAACACATTCTCCCCCACAACAATTTATTGCTCGTATTTGGTCTTTATAATCAGGTGTGAATACATGTGAAGGTGTTACATAATAAGTATTTAATCCTTTTGCGTAAGAATCTTTCGCAGTCCAAAAAGAAGCATTTAAAAAGAATCCTCCTGCCGGATCACCACCATGTACTGATGGACCCATAGACGCTGATCCAAAATTTCTTGGTAAACTCATATTGTTTTCACCATTTGTTGTTTTGTAATATTCAAAAACTACTGATGCTTGATTATCTTTAACATCTATTTTTTTTGAAACATTTTCAGATGTTTCATAAGCATAGCCAGTTGGTGAGTATGTAATATCAAATTCCTGAATAGTATATCCAATAAATGATGAGTTTGTTGTTTCAGTTTCAACAATTGTTTTTTGTCCTATTATTTCACCGTCAAACTGAATGACTGACCCACCAGCACCACGTTGGGCGATATGTGCCGACTCTATGGATATCTGATCACCAACATTTAAGGTTATTCCTGATGAAACCCTATTCGTAAATATAGCATTATCAGTTTGTGCTAGATTACTAGCTGAGTATTCCTCGCTAGAAAGTCTATTCGCATCAAGTAAAATAGTTTGATTATAAGATTCACCACTCATTTATATTAAGATAGATTTATTTTATTGATAATTGATATTTATAAAAGAGAAGTTGTAACATATCCACCCGAAAGAGTAGTTATTTTTGCTAATTCTAACCATGATCGCTGTGTGTAGTTAGAACCAGGACCGAGTCCTTCGTATTTAGTGAAGTATTCTATACCACGAGTATTAACACGCTCATTTCGGTTAAGACGGTAAGACAACCAATTAAATCTACCAAGGATACCAACTTCATCACCAGCATCACCGGTGTTTTGATCATAGCCCATAAATTCATCATTAGTTAATGCGGTGCCCTCCGCAGCATATTCTTCACGAGTTACAAATGGGACCATGCCCTCTGCCTGTGCGGTGTTGTGGAACTGGCGTGCTGGATTAGTGACATCAATCGGATACAAGAAACGATCATTATACTTGAGATTAACAGTTAGAGAACCATTCTGTTTACCTACCGCTGGTGCTTGACCGAATAGATATGCCTGTTCAGGCGAAATACTACAAAATTTATTTGTAATCTGTAAATCACTTGTAGTTAGATCCGGCTGAAGACCCGTAATTACTTTAGTAACGATTCTACCCGCTCCACCAAGATTTCTAATGCGAGTCTGTCCATCATCCGTAGTAGATGATACAGAAACCTTAGAATGACGATAATCAAAATGATTCATTGTAATCGTTTGATTAGCTGCGGCATAAGCATCCATCATATCCTGAGGATAATAAATATAATCTGCTATAAGTTTGCTTTGTGTCTGATCAATCTTGTAAGAAGCAGTAGCAATACCCGACTCTGCCTGCGCACGATTAACATTTACAGGATCAAAATGTAATTCAACAGATACCTGTTCTGACATCATATAAAGTGGGAGCTGTGTTTGCTTCAACATTGGAAACATCTCACTTAAGGCGATTTGGAAAACAGGCGCATTCTTAATATCAGCCCAATCATTAATTTTAAGGTCAGGGTCAACACTTGTAAATGAAGCACCTGTAGTACTATTGTATTCTCTACCATTTGATAAACCATAAACAAATGCTTTAGTATCATTAGTAGAACCACCGTCAGTATCAGTAGCATCGCTGTATCTAAATTCATGGGCAATACACCGTCCTGAAGTAACCTGTTCACGTTCTTTTTGGTGTTCGTTATTAATAAACATTGATTTATAGGCTGACAAAAAGTTGTATCCATCTATTTCTTGGAGTGTTTTGGTACCGACTTTAAGAGCACATCTTGATATCAACTGATGTACTCCAATTTGTGGACAGAAGAAACGACTATTTGCATCAGGTGCTGTGAGTGCTAGAGCTATCTTAGAATGACTATGAAGTATCCCTTTGTTCAAAAAAACGAACCTACAGAATGTGTCGCTTTGTACAGCAGGATCAAGAATACTTGTCTCAATATCAGTCGCAGTAGAAGTATCCATAGGACTTACTCTTAGAAGGTTAGGGACATTAAGAGGAACAGGTGCGCGCTCAACCATACTTTCCTGAACATCACCAGCATCACTTTCGGGCATAGGATCTTGATTCATTTATAATGAAACAATTATAAAAATATTATTAATTAAAATTAAATTTAAAAATTCTTAGGAAATTACCTGAAGGCCTTGCTGACCGAATACTAGAGTCTGTTTGGCGTGGACGAATACATAGAATGCCTGCGGGGAATCGGTAGTCAAATCCAAACTCATGTTTATTCCAAAATTAACATTCTTAAAACTTACTCCTTGGTCACTAATAGAATCCATCGCTACACCAATACCGAAGGCACAGCCTCCATCAGCGAAGTCTTTATCATAACGTGTATCATCACTTAGTCGAGCATTCACTGGGCCAATAGAAGTTCTAGTGATATCAGCAAATTTAGTAATAGCATCCATATAATTATAAATAATCTGTGAGTCCATAGTTCTGTTAGAAGCATTGTTTTGCTGAACAGTATTTATATTGAAGTCAATTGGAAATTTAGAGCCGTTACGTGTAAAAAATAACTCATTTATGTTCGCACTTGAGCCGTCCTTGTTAGTGGGATAAAGCGTTGCTAGACCGTCATAGAGCAGATTATTAATATGAGCAGCAGGGACAATATTAGCAAATACACCAAGTACTCGCGATAAACCAAGTTGAAAATTAATAATACCATTAGCTGAATTAATAGTCTGATAATACGAAGATAAAGAATTGTATTCATATGAGCCAGGTGCCTGTGATTTCATCTGTGTCATAGTATCGGGGTCAGGTTCAGCCAGTTCAGCAATAAGCGATACATCAGTAAATTCATAGAGTGATTCGGTGTAAGACCCGCTATCAATATCGCCTGAAGTATGGAAGACCTGTGAGTCTGGTGACAAATGTAATTCTATAAGGAGTCCCCCAGTTGCTGCCGTATCAAGTCTAAGTGGTTCGCCTCCGTTTAGAAGACCACACGGGAGACTCATACAAAAATGATTTTGAGTAGAAGACGACGATGGAATGTTAACCACCGATGCTTGCTGAGCCGCATAACTAGGAAGGATAAGTGCCTGATCGTATAAGTGAGTCATGTTATCTTCTTTAGAATTAATAGCCGGAAGGTATGAACTTAAGAATCTGTTATAGTGGCGAATTGTTTCTAAAACTTGACCCGTTCTTTGCGATTTAATAGTTAGCGTATCAATACACGAATATACACCTAATTTTTCACTCATAGATAAGTTTGATACATCACTTGTAGAGGATTCAGTAGAAGTTAGAAGTGTTCTGAATTTACCCGTAAAACGAACAGTCTGTCCTAGAAGCATACGATCTTGTTCACCTATTATAAATTGAACCACGGGATTCCCACCCTTAAATGAAATCTCACCATTCGCCGTAACGTTCGAAGGAACCATCTCAACGTTCATTTGCGACATATTTTATGATATGTATTACATTAAAATTGAAAATTAAAAAATTATAAATACAATTGTCTATCTTTTATAAAAGCATTCACTTGGATTACCGAACCTTTTAGTTTAAATAGATTACTTGTATTATTTATACTTGAACATGAAGAGATCCTGATTTGATCACTAGGCGACGAAGGTGCGAAACATAGTTATTCCATAATTTATTCTTAGTCTGAACGTTATCACCCGTGTATTCGACTTGTAACATAAAATCTTTGCCTCGTGCGTCATAAACAGCATTCTTCCCTAAAGCAAGTGCTCTGCCTATGAAAAAGTTACTCTGAAATGCCATGAAGGATAGAGGTTCTATATCAGCCATCGCTAAACTTTTTTCAGCTTCAATCGCCCACTGCTGTGAAATACTGGTCTTAGATGATATTTTTGTGCAATCAACCTTCCTCGAAGGATTAATCTTCCCATCATAAATGAACTGATATTCTGTGAGTTCATCGCTAATACCGACTAGTCCAGAGCGTGCTGAACGGTTAATAACATCATAGGTATCTTGATTTTCTACATAGGTAGTAGAACAACTTAGAAGTTGCTTTACAGAATAATTTGTAGCGTCTGTTGGGATACACAAAATACTGGTCGCCCTAGATTCAATTAATGGGAGCCGAATATTCCCAACATTATCACCAGCAAGTTGTGAATGGCGATAGTTAGTAAATGAACGATAATCATAATTAATAGTCCCACCTTCTTTCATCATATTAAGCATGCTTTGTTCATATCCGTCAGGAACTTGAATTTGTTTAACTAGTAACTCAACATTACTTACAGTTAAATCAGGTTCATAAGAAGTTGCTACATCCGGAGTTTTATCTACCATAAATACTCTGGAAGCATTTGCTCCACCAATTGTAAAACCAAGATCACTTGTAATTTCGGATGTGAATATTTTAGTTTTCGTTGTTCCAACAGTTGTTCCTGATACTTGTTCTATTCGTGTTATAGTTCCAACAGAACCATTGACAACTGATCCATCATACGATGCTAGGGAGAATTTTTGACCCACAACAAAGGGGAATACATTAGTAGATGTCTGATTATTGTCTCTAGTTACACAGAATGATGTAGCCGTACCCGCATTTTCAAAAGATCCTGAAACTGCCGAACCATTATCAGAACCATTACGAGAATGAAACATAGGGTTCAAGCGTAATTTACGGAACTCATTAGTAGAATCTAATTTACGGAATACTTTTTTCTTGTCCTGGAGTAAAATTTCAATAAAAAGACCATCGGTTAGCATAGCTGGGAACACTGCTTCATTTCGGAACAGTCCTGTATTTAAATGTAATTCACCTTTAACTATTTGGAAATCATTATCTGCTAGTGCTGTAAAATTTTCATCCAGTGCTGGAGAAGCACCTTCAATCTTGGAAAAGTATGGATTGGAAAAACAGTTACCTAGACTCGTTTTAGTAGTTCCAAGAGTTCCACGACATGCCGGATCATAGATAGTAGATCCTTCGGTTAATGCGTGCTTTTTACGTAAATTATCATTTGTTTCATAATCAAAACGTAGAGCGGTTAAAATATCATAACCTTCTAGTTCCTCAAGTAATACGGTTTTTCTTCCCGAAAATATACGTACAGAACGAATTAAACTGTGTAATCCAATCTCAGAGTCTAACTGAAGACGCATAGCACCTGATGTAGCACTGATAGTTGGTAATGCTAGGGAAACATTAAACTTTAGTCTAGTCTGTGATAAGTCAATAAACTTGGAAGTGGGCGGTATATAAATATCAATTTTACCCCCTGAACGGTAGTTTAAACCATTTTCAGAAGGAATTGATACATCGGTTTGACCTACTTTAATTTTATCACTAGATGTAAAAAACGAACTCATTTATAATATCACAAATAAAAAAAATAAAAATTAATATTTTAAAATCTTAAATTATTAAAATGTCTAGAATCTTTAAAAACTTCCACTTCCTACAATTTGACTCTTTGCTGATGGTAATTGAGAGGCCACTAAACCCATACTTTGAAACGCAGGACTTACTTTAACAGCAGTCAGTTTAGGAGGTGGTGGTGCGGTCGCATCATTATGCTTTTTATCTAAATCACCTTTCAAATCAGTATATGCTGACATGATACCACCTGTTAGATTTAATGCTCCCCCAATTAGTTCTAATGGTGGGAATGCTATTCCTGCTACGTCCAAAATAGCACCTGCTTCTTGGAATTTGTCCGCTGTATCTTCACCACTGAATACATTTTTACCCTCCACGAGATTACTTATATTTTTACCAACGTCAAGTGCTCCTGAAAAATCACCGATAGCTTTACCTCCTACTTCAGATAATGCTGATAATCCAGCATCACCGATTTTACCAGCAGTCGCAAGTTGTAGACCTTTTTTAATTCCCGCAGCCATTAATCCTGATGACTCCCTACCTGCGGTAGCTTCTGCTGCTTTTCCTGCGTCACCAGCAAGATTAGTTGCTGTCTCCACGTTTGTAGCCGCTTCATCTACAGTTTTACCAGCAGTTCCTGCGACTACTTTACCATCATCACCTATTTCTCCTAATTCCATATCGGCAGGGGGTGGTTTAGGTTCTCCTTTCACAATTGCTCTTGTAGTTGACTTAATATTATTAACACGATCAGCCAATTCTGTACCAAGATAACCTTTAAAACCATTTTTAGCAATACTTTGTCCTGCTTTAGCTACTCCAACTCCTGTGCCTATAACACCTGATCCATCCTTGAAACCGTAGAAAGCACCATCTTCATCTTTTTTTACTATATCAGAAGATACTTTCCCGGGTTGGTCTTTTACTGCTTGTTTATACTTATCTTGTGCTTCTTGATTATGAAGCAGAACACCTTCATTAAAATTATTTACTCTAGCATTAAATGATGTACCTTGCGATAACGCATCCGAATAACCGTACATGCTCATTTTATAAATTAACTATTATTTTATTTTTATTCAGGGATATTATTTTCAACTTTAGATCCATCAAATAATAATATATTGCCTTCTGCTAATTGTTCTTCAAAGTTTCTAAATGCTCTTGCTGGATTTGACTGTAGATCTAAATATAAGAAGCTGTAACGTTCTTCCGTTGCTTTATTATATATCTTTCTGAAGTTCTCGTCTCCCCCGAACATCCCATTATATTCTGAACTAATTTTTTCCAATTCAGACATGTTTTGTAAATTTAGACAAATGAATGCGTTTGTGTTATTTCTTATAGTTGGTCCCAGAGATTTAAAACTTTGAACACTCATAGCTAATAATCCTACTCCATAATGTCTACTCCTTGTGACTAAATGTGTTAAATAAGAATTTCTTTTCACGGATCCCAAAATATCATCAAATACTAAACCAATGAATGGACGATCATCATCATCAAATGATTTTTGTTGATTTATAATACCTGCTAAAACATTATCATCATAACCTGTGTAACAATCACAAGCTTGGCGTAAAAAACGGGACGAAACATCCTGTTCTATGGTATTACTCATAATGGTAATATTATCGTGTACTCCTTTATAAAAATCATCCCGTAGGAGGAGATTATTTAAAAGTACGCTCTTGCCCGACTTCGTGGGAGCAACTATCGTCATGATACAGGGTAAATCTGGTAGATGATCATGTAATTCTTTACGTTGTTTTTCTTTGGGCAAAGGTTTCACAGGTAATATAGTAGGAGGTGCTTTATCCGTCATTATTATAATAGTTGGATTTTATTTTTAGTAATAGAATGTATTTATAACAAATGGCGTCAATCTTTGATAGGAATTCCCTAGATCCTAATGTTTTACAATTAACTCTTTTTGCTACAGAATAATATCCTCTTTTTTCTCTGTATCCAATAAGTTTATGACCCGATTTATTATTTTTATATTTACCTCTTGGTAATTGTAAATAATGTGAATTACAACTCCTACATAAAACTTTCCTAAAATATCCTGTCACGTGGCAGTGATCCATTTCAGGAGTATTGTTTTTATCAAATGAAAGATTACATAATTCACAGTTCGTTGCTGAATAAACTTTATCATAAATTTCTTGGTATGTTTCCCCTTCCCTTAATAATAATCCACGAGATTTCCATTTTGAAATCATACATCTATCAGGGTGTAACCTTCTATATTTTTGTGCACTTGTTTCTTCCATTTACAATATGATTACGCCTTTAATATTTAAATCAAATTTAACCAAAAAGTGAACGCCATGGATCGTTTGAAGCATTTTGTGGTTGAACTGCTCGGGAAATTGTTTCATTCATTTTACGTTGCTTTGCGTCTACTGCTTCTTTTGCTTTACGCTCCTTCTTTTCTTGACGTCTAAATGTGTCATAGGTTGACACACCAGCTAATATTGCCCTATTAAGATCTTCTTCGGTATACATTTTTTGATACGGTTGATTTGATACAGGAATACTATGTTTTTTTGGTTGGGCCGCAGGTGGTGCCGGTTCCTGTTCATTAAGAGCATCATCTTCTTCTTTTTGTTTTTTCTTTAATAATCGTTCTTCCACTTTCTTTAATTGTGCTTCTTCTTTTTCATTTGCTTTTCGATCTTTTTCTTTAGCACGCTTTTCTTGTGCTATTAATCTAATTCTTGCTAAATGATCTTTCTGTTTAGATGACATAGGCTGTTTGCGATTATATGCCCGTTTTCCTTTTTTATTAGGATCGATGTATTCACTACTTTCATCTTCATCATCTACTATTGGTTTAACAGCAGGTGAATCACTAAATACTTCTTCTTCTTGTGGTACTATACGTTCAGTAACAGTTATTAAACTATCAGGTGAGTTAGTATCTGAATTATCCATAATATCATTGAGGATATCTTTATCAGTAGCTACAGGGGTTGTTACAGGTATCGGAACAGGGACATCAAATTCTACTTTCGGCATAATTTTATCCATTATAATTATGACTTAGAAAAAAAATAGCAAAGATAGACTTATCTTTATTATAAATATATATATTACATTTTTGGTTTATCACGAATATAAAAAACAACTTCGCTAGAACCAGTTAGATCCGTAGCAAACTTTTCATCTTTTCTAACAAATGCTACATCTAGATCTGTTACATTTATTTCTTGAGGATTGTTTAAATCTATGTATGCTTTATCTTGATTTTGAAAATATAAGGCTCCTGATTCAGCCCCTGAGTTATCAAACCTCGGAACTTGAAATAATATTTTTGATGGATTACCAGTTCCAAAATTAAATGTTTGATGCGTAAAAGTAGGAACTCTTATAAAGGTTGAATTTTCACTTGTCATACTTGGTTTTGTTGAAGATGAAAATGATGCTGAACCAGTTGTATCAGATACTGAATTACTAATCGGTGCTACAGCAAAAGGATTAAATCCTAATATCTTGGTTGAGTTCGGTTGCCATTCTTGTACTTTATTACTAGTGTACCTATCAGTCTTACCACAGATAATTAGTGGTTCGTGTCCATCTAATGCTTTCGTGCTTAGGCCTTTGTATGGTTTCACAAAATCAGATCCCCATGGTGCTGCCAAGATTTGACCAAAACTATCTAAAAATCTTTTCATTGGTGCTCTTGCTTCTATTTCGTGCGTCCACTGCTCAGCATTATTCCATGGTTTGTCTATCTCATAAATAAAACTATCAGGATCAAACGATTCATCTATTGTATCCATATCAGCATGAATATTACATTTGAATGCCCACGTGTTGAAAACTTTATTATATTGAATTGTTGATCCAGTCCTACAATTATATTTATTAACATCAACTGTATCAGCACTAGTAAAGAGTCCAACCGTCGGATACATTTTCCAACAACTTTGATTGAGAGGTTTAGGCACTTGATCTTTGAATGAAGCACTACTTATGTTAGTTGCCGTACATATAGTTTTTCCCGAAGCACTAATAGTAACTATTTCATTTTCAACTGTAAATTTAATATCTGTGATAGCTGCTGATGCTATGGGTGATCCTGTAGCAAAGGATGAATTATCACTATTACCTGCTGTCAGTGATGTGCTTGTTTTTACATAATAGTTTATTTCTCGCATTTGTAGAGTGCCTTGTCCTCCATTTGCGGACTCTCCTTCTGCTGGTACTGCGTGATATAATCTTATTACACCACCACGTGACTGTACCGCATAATCGTAAAACTGGTCAGTAGTTAGTCCTAGACCATCTACCAGTGTATAATCATCAATAGGTATCTGAGGATTATATAGTGGATAATTAGGTCCTGTATTAATAATAGGTCTTGATAGACCTACAACCCAATCACCTGAACCTGTAAAATTATCGAATTGTAATTCACCACCAAATAATGATATAGGACCACCTACTAAATCTTGTGGTTGTAATTGACAATAAAGATCATCTGCGTCAGCAGTAATAGTAGTTCCATTATACGACATAGAACCATAAATTAATGTTTCAGTTCCACTTGGTGGTACTAGATCGGATGCTGATACTCCTACTTGATTAACATTATATTGGAATCCAGAAAAACCACCAGTAGCAGAAACAATAGGATCCATGGTCACACCACTAACCGTATCAATTTCAGGGTGAATAGAGTATGCGGTTTTAATAATTTTAGCAAAATCTTCGCTGAAATCAGTTGGAGATAAATTCTTTTTTATTGTGTTAATACTTGGAATCATGTATGATAGACTATTTGCTAATGAAGCACTTTCAGTCAGTCTTTCACCAAACCAAAAGTTAGTGACTTGTCCTGATTCATAATCAAGTGTTGCCTGACGATTTATTTTAACACTCTCTACAGCAATTTGTGAATTAGGGGCAATTTTCATTCCTGATCTAAAATCATTACGGTAATGATAAGGCGCATCAACTTGATACTGATTTGTTTCACCCGATCTGTTAGACGATGTAATTATCAGACTCATTTATAATTAATCATATTAAAAAAAAAATAACATATCATTTATAAATAATGTATTCTTCAAGGAAAAAAGCGAAGGTAAAGACTAAGGTTCCTAAAAAGGTTAAAGCAAAAGGTTATCGGCAAGTCAACACTAGTTGTTGTAAAAAAACATCTGCTTATACAAAACCAGCAGATCTTCAAGTTGAAAAAGATATTAGTAAGAATAAAGAAGTTAAGGAGTCAGATGTATTTGATTTACCTAAAAAAAAGAAATGATTAGAGCATAGCTTATACTAAACTTTTATCTTTATTAACATTAACAATAATATTTAATTGTTCTTCATAATATTTTGCTTTATCCGTTTGAATATTAATTTTAGATTGTGCGTCTTGTTCAGCATATTTCAACTTATTCTTTAGATTTTGTATTTCATCTTCCAATTGTAAAACTTGTTCTTTATTATCACGTTTTAATTGTTTAATTTCATCTTCGTGATCTGCTTTTGACATTAGCTTATTATCTTCTAAAACATTATCAAGTTTATTATCTAAATCTTCAATTTCTTCATTTCGCCTATGAATGGTCCGTATATGTTTAGCATAAGGTACTGATTTTTTATTTTTATATGCTTTAGCACTTTCGTCACTAATATATTCCTTGAACCATTCGTTTTTTTCATCATATTTATCCTCGCTATCATAAAGTGCAATCATTAACTGATACGCCATATTATCAGGTTTCCATACCTTCTTAAAATTACTTTTGGTTGCTTTCTTCTTATTGCCTGTTAACCTCAGGTGCTCAGCATTAACTAATTCAAAAATTTCTGCTTTCTCTTCTAAAGTTAAAGTTCTATTCAATTGTTGTTCCATATACTATACAAAACATTATTTTTTAAGTAGTTTAAAATGGGGGTGTTTTTAAACAATATTACAACCTCTAATCAAAAAGGTAGAGGAAGTTGTAATATTAGACCTCTTTTTACTTCAACCAGTAAACCCCTATAGGGGTTTATTTCTCTACTACTCTTCTAGTAAATTTAAATATGGGTCTAATATTATAACTTCTCTAACCATTTATAAAGTGTTCTTTATTTAGATACTTAAATATTATATTGCTATATTTATTGTAATGATAATCCAAGGGAGACATGGTAGTATGGTCTTATTTTGGAAAGATAAATTAATGTTTGGTTTCCCTCTTGGTCACAATAAGGTGACAGACTACCAACAGCAGGCTAATATGCTTATGATAGATTCATTAGAAAAAGGTTCGTCGATCAAAGAACAAATCATACATTATCAATTCATATGTGATCATATTTATAAGCGAAAAATGAAAGGTAGTAAAATATGTAGATTAGATGTACAGACATTTTGTTGTGCTGTATTATCATTAATAAAATTTAAAGTAATAGATGAAGATGATGTAATCTTAATGTGTGAAAAGAAAAGATCTAAAAGACCTAAAAGATTTAATTAAATATGATAGAATGTGTAGACTCTATCTTTACTAAAGAATTACATATGGTTTCTTTAGTTCTAGTACCATGTTCCTTTCGTAATGCGTCTTGTTTATCTTCTAAAAATGAAATACGATCATTCATTGTCATTAATTTAAATGGATTAATTTCATTTTTAATCTTCGCGTTGAGTGAAGCCTTCTCAACAGCAAGTTTGCCTTTCTCTGATTGATGATATCTTTTAATTCTAAGATCACGTAATCTCTTTTGATCATCAAAAGAACTATAAGGTAATCTAATATTAATAGCATTATCTAAATTATCTTGTAAATGTTTTAATTCACAAACTCTTAAAGGTGATTTATCACATTCATATTTAACTTCTTCTAATATTTCCATTCTGGGATCACCATTATCAAATAAGCCTTTGTAATCTTTTGTACCTCGTCTGTGTGCTTGTCTATGGTGCGCCAGTCTAATACTTGGATATTTACTGGTAGTAGATCCGATGTAGCAATTAGTGGTATTATCAGAACATAATTTGTAAACAACTCCTTTCATATTATATATAACTTGTATATATTTATTTCAATATAAAAAACGCACTACTTAAAGAAATATTTTTTTACCATAACCATCCTTTTGATGCGAGTTCTTCTTGATCATTAACATATTTATTTAATAATTCTTTGATATCTTTAACATCTTGTTTTATTGATCCAACTTCATGTTTTAGTGATTTTACCATTAATTTAACTGCTACAATTGGTTCTAGATCTTCAATATCTTCAACTACTTCTTCAACTACTTCTTCAACTACTTCTTCAACTTCAACAGATTTTTCAACAGTAGACATTTTATGATAACATTTATTTAAATTTTAAAGATAGAAATCTTGTAAATGTAGGTTTATAACGTTTTACTAACATATGACATAACTTCTTATCATTCTTAGGAGTGTACCGTGGTTCACCACCTACATTTAATAGTTGATAATTTATCATCCAATTCTTGTATTTTTCAGGATAAATTAAATTAAGCCAGTCATCGCAGAACCATGCTATGATCTGTGGTGGATAAACAAATTCAAATATATCTAAATGTGTTTTATGTATTAAGAACTGTGTAGCAATATCATTATTATTAGACCAACCTGCTGACCAACCTATATTATCATTTTTTTTTAATTTATTAATCATCGCTGTGAGCCAGTATGCATCTTTTGGTAGTGTGATATCATCACCTAATACTTTAATATATTCAAATCCTTTATTAACTGCTACTTTTGCTAAGTCATTCCATATCCAAGTAGGTTTTCCTTTGTACTCATTATTAAATGGGATCCATTCAATCTTAAAATTATCAAAGACAGCATTACATGCTAGTCTCTCTTCCATAATAGAATAAATCTTATCATCAGTATTATATCCAACAAATAATGTAATGTCAGAGTTACAAGGTGGCTTGTT
>TARA_R110000782_G_scaffold7841_2_pt1 | contig 15729 bp, 10 predicted proteins | sample TARA_R110000782 | Tara Oceans TARA_R110000782 (sample SAMEA4397859) | marine metagenome | biome: Polar Biome; feature: [SRF] surface water layer (ENVO:00010504); material: water (ENVO:00002006), including particulate matter (ENVO:01000060) such as... | depth 5 m
ATCAGTAGGTCCTGATTATAAGTCAGGAGCTATGCATTATATTGCGGGTCAGCAGATTCTTAATGGTAGCTATAAGATTCATCTTATAAAATTTGACAGCTCTAGAGATTCTATAGTAATATGGATTCAAAATCAAAAGGAAGAAATAGTATTATGGAAAGAGTTCACTAATACAATGCCAATATCTATTGAGTATAATATAAACTTTTAAATGAAATCCCCATATAATTTTATAGTAAAACCTATAGGCGGAAAAAGATATAATAATTCTAAAAGCATAGGTGGTATTGATCTTATAATCAGTACTTCAGAAGAGGATCATAGATTCTCAAATAGATATGCGGAGGTTATTGAGACACCCTTAAAATATGATGGTCCTATATCTATAGGTGACACATTGCTTGTTCATCATAATGTTTTTAAGTTTTATAACGATGTAAAAGGTCGCCAGAAAAGTGGTAAAAGTTATTTTAAGGATGACTTGTTTTTTATAGATCAAGAGCAATTTTTCTTGTACCACAATGGTAAAGAGTGGAAATCTTATGATAGGTATTGTTTTGTTAAGCCAGTTCCTGTTAGTGATTCTTATATATTTAAACCTTTTAGCGAAGAGCCGTTAGTAGGATTAATGAAATACCCAAGTAAATACTTAACTAGTAAAGGAGTTAATAAGGGTGATATGGTAACATTTGCTCCAGAGAGTGAGTATGAATTTACGGTGGATGATGAGAAGCTATATAGGATTTATGATCACCAAATAAGTATGGTTATATGAGAAGGGATTGGAAAGATATTCTATACGATGAAATAAAAGATGATGAAGGGATTGGATCCTTTGGTCATAAACTAAGAAAATCTAAAAGAATAAAAAATGACATCAAAAGAAACAAAGCTAAAGATAATAGAAGCAGGGCACAGGGCAGTGGAGCAACTGATTAGTGTAGCTAAAGAACAAATTATTAAGTATGACGCTGAGGATGCATTGAGTGCAGATAAATTAAAGAATGCTGCGGCTACAAAGAAACTAGCAATCTTTGATGCTTTTGAGATATTGAATAGGATCGAATCGGAGAGGGAAGCAATTGATATTGCTGAACGAGGAGAAAGTAAAACAGATACAAAACAAGGATTTGCAGAAAGAAGATCAAAATAGTTTATATAAGGTAGTAAAAAATTATATACCTAAAAATGTAATAACCAATAAGAACAAGAGTAAATCCTGGTCTTATGGCTACGACTCAAAATATGACATTGTTGTTGTATCTAAAGACGGAACAATAGGTGAGATAATAAATATAAATGGTTTAATTATAGCATTACCTTCACTAAATAAAAATTGCTGGTCCAGAAATAAAAAAAAAGAAGAGCAGTACTGGGAAAGGCAAGATCTACCAAAGCCTTTAAGTAAAATTAAAAATATACATCAATGGAATGGTATGGACTCACCTTTTAAAGATAGATGGGTTGATTATATTGAGCAGGAGTTTGATTACAGGGAGTACGGTATGTTTTTTAAAAACAATGGAAATGTATCATATATAACAGGATCTCATTATATGTATATCCAATGGACTAGTATTGATGTGGGCTATCCTGACTTCAGGGAAGCAAACAGAATTTTTTGGATTTATTGGGAAGCGTGTAAGGCAGACAAAAGAAGTTTTGGAATGGACTATTTAAAAATAAGACGTTCTGGATTTTCATTTATGTGCTCCTCGGAATGTGTAAATACAGGTACACTAGCAAAAGATTCTAGGGTTGGTATATTGTCTAAAACAGGTAGTGATGCTAAGAAAATGTTTACAGATAAAGTTGTTCCTATTGCTAACAGGCTACCATTCTTTTTCAAACCGATTCAGGATGGTATGGATAAGCCAAAGACTGAGCTAGCATTTAGAGTTCCAGCGTCTAAGATTACAAAAAAAAATATGTTTACTGTACAGGATGATGATATAGAAGGTCTTGATACAACCATTGACTGGAAAAACACAGATGATAACTCTTATGATGGGGAGAAGTTATTATTGTTAGGTCACGATGAGAGTGGAAAATGGATTAAACCAAATAATATATTAAACAACTGGCGGGTTACAAAAACCTGTTTACGTCTAGGTAGTAAGATTATAGGTAAATGTATGATGGGTTCAACCTCAAATGCATTAAGTAAAGGAGGTGATAACTTTAAAAAATTATTTGAAGATTCCTCTGTATCAAAACGAAATAGGAATGGGCAGACTCGTAGTGGATTGTATTCTTTATTTATACCAATGGAGTGGAATATGGAAGGTTTTATTGATAGATATGGTATGCCGGTTTTTAAAACGCCTAAGAAACCTGTGCTCGGTATTGACAATGAGATGATCGAGCAAGGAGCTGTTGACTATTGGCAGGCAGAGGTAGATTCATTAAAGAATGACGCTGATGCATTGAATGAATTCTACAGGCAGTTCCCAAGGACTGAGTCACACGCATTTAGAGATGAGTCTAAGCAATCTTTATTTAACCTTACTAAAATATATCAACAGATTGATTATAATGATTCCTTAATAAAGGAACACCATATGACCAGGGGATCATTTTCTTGGAAGGATGGTATAAAAGATACTAAAGTTATATTCAGTCCAAATAATAGTGGAAGGTTTTATATATCTTGGAATCCAAAGTCTAATATGCAAAATAACTTTATAGTTAGAAAGGGAGTTAAATGCCCAGCTAACGATCATATAGGAGCCTTTGGATGTGATAGTTATGATATATCAGGAACAGTTGGTGGCGGAGGTTCTAATGGTGCTCTTCACGGACTAACTACATATCATATGGATGAGGCCCCAGTAAATACTTTTTTCTTAGAGTATATTGCTCGTCCACAAACAGCAGAGATATTTTATGAAGATGTTCTAATGGCTTGTGTTTTTTATGGTATGCCTATATTAATTGAGAATAACAAACCTAGATTACTATACCACTTTAAAAATAGAGGATATAGAGGTTTCTGTATAAACAGACCAGACAAACATTATACAAAACTATCAAAAACAGAGAAAGAACTAGGAGGGATACCAAACTCAAGTGAGTCTGTTAAGCAGGCCCACGCTACAGCAATAGAATCCTATATAGAGAAGTACGTAGGTATAGATATGGATGGAACTTACCGTGATCCAGGAGATATGGGAGATTGCATTTTTATAAGAACATTAGAGGATTGGGCAAAGTTTGATATTAGTAATAGAACTAAACACGATGCCTCTATTAGTTCGGGTCTAGCTATAATGGCAAATCAAAAAAACCTATATTTACCTATTGAAAAACAATCAAAAATAAAGATTAACTTTGCAACATACAATAATAAAGGAATAATTAGCGAAATGATTAAATGAAAGATGTTAAAATAAATATAACATCCGCAGGATTTCCAAGCCAATTTGTGTCGGATTCTATTAAAGCCTCAGAAGAATTTGGTCTACAAATAGGCCAAGCTATTCAGTATGAGTGGTTTAAAAAAGACGGAAACGGTGGAAGATACTACGGACAATGGAGAGACTTTCACAAGTTAAGATTATATGCTCGTGGCGAACAGTCAATAGCAAAATATAAAAACGAACTAGCGGTAGATGGAGATTTATCTTATCTAAATTTAGATTGGACACCAATACCTATATTACCAAAATTTATTGATATCGTTGTAAACGGTATGTCAGATAGATTGTTTAAGGTTAAGGCTTACGCACAAGATGCTATGTCTCAGTCTAAAAGAAGTAAGTACCAGAATATGGTTGAAGGTCAGATGATTGCAAAGCCTTTCCTTGAAATGGTTGCGAATAAGACAGGAGTAAATCCTTTTGTTATGCCACCTGAACAAATACCATCTTCAGATGAGGAGTTGTCATTATATATGCAGCTTAATTACAAACCTGCAATTGAGATTGCAGAGGAAGAAGCTATAAATACTTTATTTGAAGCTAATCATTACGACGACACTAGAAAAAGGCTTGACTATGATATGACAGTACTAGGAATTGGTATTGCTAAACACGAGTTTTTATTGGGAAGTGGAGTTAAAGTTTCCTATGTTGATCCGGCAAATGTAGTGTATAGCTATACTGAAGATCCATATTTTAAAGATTGTTTTTATTGGGGAGAGATTAAATGCTTGCCTATTATAGAGTTAAAAAAAATAGATCCTACATTAACAAATGAGGATTTACAAGATATATCTAAATATGGACAAGATTGGTATGACTACTATGATGTAGCCCAATCTCAGCAGAATGATATATTTCAAAGAGATTCCGCAACTATAATGTACTTCAATTATAAAACAACTAAGGATGTTGTATATAAAAGAAAAATTAAAGATAACGGTAATAAAAGTATGATTGAAAAGTCGGATGATTTTAATCCTCCGGTTGATATGCAAGAAGAAGGTAATTTTGAGAAAGTTTCTAAAACTATTGATGTATGGTATGAAGGAGTTATGGTTATGGGAACTAATATTTTACTTCAATGGAAGTTATCAGAAAATATGGTACGCCCACAGTCAGCAACACAACACGCATTACCAAACTATGTGGCCTGCGCGCCAAGAATGTATAAGGGTGTTATTGAATCTTTAACTCGTAGAATGATACCGTTTGCAGATTTAATTCAGATGACACATCTTAAGCTTCAGCAAGTAATAGCTAGAGTTGTACCTGATGGTGTATTTATTGATGCAGATGGATTAAACGAGGTAGACCTAGGGACAGGAGCCGCTTATAATCCAGAGGATGCTTTAAGATTATATTTCCAAACAGGTAGTGTAATTGGTAGAAGCTATACGCAAGATGGTGAGTATAACCAAGGGAAAGTTCCAATCACGCAATTAACTAGTAGTTCAGGAGCCTCTAAGACTCAGATGCTTATAGGTAATTATAACCATTATCTAAGTCAGATTAGACAGGTAACAGGATTAAATGAAGCAAGAGATGGCAGTATGCCTGATCCTAATTCATTAGTTGGTGTTCAGAAATTAGCGGCATTAAATTCTAATACAGCCACAAGACATATACTTGATGGTAGTCTTTATCTTTATAAGACTTTAGCAGAAGCATTAACATATAGAGTAGCTGATATTCTAGAGTATTCAGATTTTAAAGATGAGTTTATAAATCAAATTGGTAAATACAATGTTTCTATATTAGGGGATATTAGTGATTTATATATCTATGATTTTGGTATATTTATTGAACTATCACCTGACGAAGAACAAAAAGCACAGCTTGAACAAAATGTACAGATGGCTTTATCTAAAGGAGGTATTGACCTGGAAGATGCAATTGATATCAGAGAGCTTAGAAATTTAAAGTTAGCAAATCAATTATTAAAATTGAAGCGTGCTCAAAAAATGGAAAGAGAGCAGAATCAGGAAGCAGAAAAAATAGCTATGCAAAATCAGATGCAACTTAAACAGCAACAGATGGCATCAGAAATGGCGGTTCAAAAATTTCAGATGGAGTTACAAGGAAAGATGCAGCTTAAGCAGAGTGAGGTAGCTTTTGACATTGAGAAAATGAAGAATGAAGCGCAATTGAAATCTCAATTAATGCAGCAAGAATTTCAGTTAAATATGCAAATACGAGGTATTGATGCTCAGGAATTGGAAGGAAGAGAAAATAAAAGAGAAGGAGCTAAAGCTGATAGAATAAGCCAACAAAACTCTGAACAATCAAAATTAATAAACCAACGGAAAAATAACCTACCACCTATTAGCTTCGAGTCGAATGAAGATAGTTTGGATGGGTTTGATCTAGCAGAATTTAATCCACGATAAATATAAATTTATTGTACAAATCTAATAAAATATGGAATTTAAAGTAAAAGATCTAGGAGAGTCAGACGGTAAATCTGTTCAAGAAGTAGAACAAGAGTTGCTTACTAAACACGAGATATCAGTAGGAAATGTAGATGAAACAGGAGCCTCAGAGGTAGCTCAAATTGAAGAAGTAAAGGTAGAGCCGGAACAGGTAGAGGTAGAGGTAGAAGAACCAGCTTCTATAGAAGAAAATAAACTAAGTGAACAGGAAGTTCTTTCATTTATTGAAGAAAAGTATGGTAAGCAAATAAATTCGCTTGATGAATTTACACAAGCAAGAGAAGAGTCAGAGCCTCTTCCTTCAGATGTGGCAGCTTACTTTAAATATAAAAAAGATACAGGTCGTGGAATTGAAGACTTTGTTAATTTAAACAAAAACCTTGATGAAATGAATCCTGATAAATTGCTAAAAAGTTATTTGATAGCAACCGAGAAAGGTCTTGATGAAGAAGATATCGAAGTTATGATGGAAGATTATTCATACGACGAAGAGCTTGATGAGGATACGGTTATTAGAAAAACAAAGATAGCAAAGAAAAAAATGATTGCTAAGGCTAAAGATTATTTTGAATCTGAAAAAGAAAAATACAGTGTACCTCTTGAGTCAATGGGTTCATCTGTTTCTGAAGAAGATCAAAAAAGTTTAGAAGCGTATAGGCAATCTATTAAGCAGGCAAGTAGTAATGAAGAGGAATCAACTCGTAGAAGCGAGTGGTTTAATACAAAGTTAGATGAAACTTTCAGTTCTGAATTCAAAGGTTTTGAGTTTGGTATAGGTGACAAAAAACTTATATATTCTCCAGGAGACTATACGGAATTAAAAAAAACACATTCTGATCCTTATAACTTCACTAAGGAGTTTTTGACAGAAGATGGACTTTTAAAAAATCCAAATGGTTACCATAAAGCCTTGTCTATTGCAATGAATCCTGATAAATATGCTGAGTTCTTTTATGAGCAAGGCAAAGCAGAGGCGCTTGATGATTCGATGAGAAAGGCAAAAAATGTAAATATGACTACTCGTCAAACACCTCAAGCATCAGCTCCATCAGGAGGAACGCAAATTAGAGCAGTAGGAAACGACAGTGGTCGTGGACTCAAAATTAGAAGTAGAAACAAAAACAATTAAAAAAAAATCTTTAAGAGAGATATTAAATTATGGCAGTACAAGCAGTACCAGGGTTTGCGTTACAACCAAGTGCGCAACAAGTCCCTACATCAACAAATTATATTAACAACTTTGATTTCTTAAATCAGTATCTTCCAGATACTTACGAAAAGGAATTTGAGCGTTATGGAAACAGAACAGTATCTTCATTCTTAAGAATGGTAGGAGCTGAAATGCCTTCTAACTCTGACCTTATAAAATGGGCTGAGCAAGGAAGATTACACACAAAGTACATTGATTGTACTACAGCGGCTGCTTTAGGAGTAAACGTTGCAACATTTGCAGTAGGTGATGTAGGAGTTCCTCCATTCACAGCTGACAATTCAATAGCTATTCGTGTTGGTCAAACAGTAATGTTAACTGACAACGCTGGTGGAGCAAATAACAAAGCTATCGTAACTGCAGTTAATTTAGGAGCAGATACTTTTACAGTTGCATTTTATGAAGCAACAGGTTTAGCAGTAGCTGGAGCAGGTGCAGTATTTACTGTATTTATTTACGGTTCTGAATTTAAAAAAGGAACTAACGGAATGCAGGGTTCTTTGGAAGCTGATGATATCTTCTTCGAGAATTCTCCAATCATTATCAAAGATAAATATGCAGTATCAGGTTCTGATATGGCTCAAATTGGATGGGTAGAAGTTACTACTGAAAATGGAGCTAGTGGGTATTTATGGTATATGAAATCTGAGCACGAAACAAGATTACGTTTTGATGATTACTTAGAAACTGCAATGATTGAAGCAGTACCTGCAGAAGCAGCATCTGGAGCAATTGCAGCAGGTGGTGACGTAGGAAATAAAGGTTCTGAAGGTGTATTCTACACAGTAAACAATCGTGGAAACGTTTGGGGTGGTGGATTCCCAACGACTCTTCCTGAATGGGATACTATTGTTGGTCGTTTAGACAAGCAAGGTTCTATTGAAGAAAACGTAATATTTGTTGATAGAGACTTCGGTTTTGCTATTGATGATATGTTAGCTACAATTAACGGTTACGCCGGAGCAGCTTCAGCAAATGCAGCTTCTTTTGGTTTATTTGAAAATGACCGTGATATGGCTCTTAACCTTGGATTCTCAGGATTCCGTAGAGGTTACGATTTCTACAAATCAGATTGGAAATACTTAAATGATCCAACAATGCGTGGTGGTTTACCATCTGTGGCTGGATCAGGGAAAGTAAATGGATTATTAGTTCCAGCAGGATCTACTACTGTTTATGATCAAATCTTAGGAAAGAACGCTAAGAGACCATTTTTACACGTACGTTACAGAGCTTCAGAAACTGAAGACAGACGTTACAAAACTTGGATCACTGGTTCTGCTGGTGGAGCTGAGAATTCTGATCTTGATGCAATGGAGGTAAACTTCTTGTCTGAAAGAGCAGTGTGTACTTTAGGTGCTAACAACTTCTTCTTGTTTCAAAACTAAGAAGTAATATTTAATAAGGGTGGTCGTAATTTGCGACCACCTATTATTAACAAATTTAATTTTAACTTTAATTATATCAAATGAAAACAAAAATTGCACAGACCAATAAGGTCTATAAACTGACTCGTCAAGAAACGCCTTTATCTTATATGATACCTACAAGGCATACTTCAAACTTCCCTTTACTATGGTTTGACGAAGAGAATAACACCAACAGAACACTTCGTTATGCCCGTAATCAAAAATCTGTATTTGAAGATGAGCAAGACGGAAATATAATAGTAGAACCAATTATTTTTGAGGATGGTTTTTTACACGTTCCAAAAGAAAACCCGCAGTTACAACAGTTCCTTTACTACCACCCATTAAACGGTAAGCGTTTTATAGAGGTTAATAAAGAGGTTGATGCGCAGGTAGAAGTTGAAAGGCTTACTACAGAAGTGGATGCTCTTATTGAAGCACGTAACTTATCTCTAGATCAAATTGAATCTATTGGTAGAGTACTATTTAATAAAGACACATCTAAGATTACAACAGCAGAATTAAAGAGAGATATATTGGTATATGCTAAGACCGATCCTAGTACGTTTTTAGAGGTTATTAACGACCCTACTCTAAAATTACAAGCTAGTGTGTCACAATTTTTTGATAAGGGCTTATTAGCCTTTAGAAAGAGCAATAAAGAAGTATGGTATAATACCTCTTCTAATAAAACAAAAATGCTAAACGTACCTTACGGTGAAGAGCCAATGTTTATCGTATCAAGCTTCCTTCAATCAGATGATGGAATTGATGTTTTAAAAATGCTAGAAAAATTACTTTAAATTAAAAATAAAGTATTACATTTGTATATCATTTTATTCTATTTTAAGGATCTCTTCTCAAAAAGAAGGGGTCTTTTTTTTTTCATTATCTTTGTAAAAATGTTTAAAGATGATTAACTCAGTTAGGAATACAGTACTGTCTGTACTTAATAAAAATAATTACGGATATATATCTCCGTCAGACTTCAACCTGTTTGCTAAGCAGGCACAGATGGATATCTTTGAAAATTATTTTTATCAATACAACAACCAAATAAATAAAGAAAACACTAGACAATCCGGAACTGGATACGCAGATGTTACTAAAGGAATAGAAGAAGTAATTGATATGTTTTCAGTATCAAACCCATTAAGTCTTAATACTGTAAATTCTCCTACAGATAATCAATATTTTTTACCATCACAAACAACTACTGGTGATGATTATTATATAATAAATAAAATTTTGGTGTATACAACACCATTATCTTCAGGGGTCACAGATGGAACGTCAGGAGGAAACAACAGATGTATTGATGCTTCAGCAACATTTATAACAGATGGAGTAAAAATTGGAGATACTGTAGCGTTAATAAGACAAGGTGTAACTCAATATGTTACGATTAGCTCGAATCTTAGTGAGACAGGATTTACTACTACAAATAGTACTTATACTACTCTTGTTTGGGATACTACAGGAATAATATACCAAGTATATAAGAATGATATTCAAGAGGCTGAAAAGGTTACACATAGCAAAATAACTATGTTAAATAACTCTTTACTTACAGCTCCATCATTATTTTATCCTGCTTATACAGAAGAAGCACTGCTACTTAACGCATATCCTAATTCTATTACTGAGACAGGAAGAGTATTGTCTCAATATATAAGATACCCAAATGTTCCTAAGTGGACATACACAACATTAGGAGCTAGCGGAGAACCTTCTTTTGATCAATCACAATCTGACTATCAAGATTTTGAGTTGCCTTTAGATGACGAAGGAAATCTGGTTAAGAAAATACTACAATATGCAGGTATGTCTATTAGAGAAGCATCGGTGGTTCAATTTGCAGGAGGGCTTGAAGGTCTAGAAAGTCAACAACAACAATAATAATTATGGCATATATATCGCAGTATCAGTATTATGAAAATGAAGGATTAGATCCTATAGATGAGAATTGGGGATCATACCAATATATTTCTTTGTTTGAGATAGTTAACAATTTTATGTTAATGTATCAAGGAAACCATAGCCTTGTAAATAACGAAGAAAGATTTAAGATTTTATTCCACGCAAAAAGAGCAATTCAAGAGTTAAACTATGATGCGTTTAAAGAAATAAAAGTCTTAGAATTAAGTGTAGACGATCAGCTTAGATACATACTTCCTTCGGACTACGTAAACTGGGTTAGAATCTCACAGCAAATAAATGGTGTGTTACACCCACTTAGTGAAAACATACAAACAAACTGGTCAGCAGCATATCTTCAAGATAATACCGGTAAGATATTATTTGATATTGATGGCAATGCATTATCTCCACAATTTTCAGAATTAGATTACGCAAGAATATTTACTATACAACCTTCAATTTATTTAAACCAAGGATCTTCTTATAACGGTCAGATGGGTTATTGTGATGGTGGAGATTGGTATTTTGAGAGACAGATTGGTAGTCGTTTTGGCTTAAATACTGAGACTGCGAATTCTAATCCTACTTTTAAAATAAATAATAAAAAAGGTGTCATTAATTTTAGCTCAGGAATGCAACATAAATTAGTTGTACTAGAGTATATTTCCGATGGTATGGAAGGCGGTGATAATAGTAAGATTACTGTCAATAAAATGTTTGAGGAATTTTTGTATGCATATATTGAGTATTCAATTTTAAGCTCAAAGCTTGGGGTGCAAGAATATGTAATTACAAGAGCTAGAAAAAGAAAACGTTCTTTATTAGCAAACGCAAAAATAAGAATTAGTAATATACATCCTGGCAGATTATTAATGAATATGCGAGGAAAAGATAAGTGGTTAAAGTAATATGGCAAACTTAACAAGGAATTTTACTGCGGGAGTAATGAATAAGATGGTCGATGAGCGTCTGATTCCAAATGGTCAATATATAGATGCGTTAAATATACGTATGGGATCTACAGAAAACGCAGAAGTGGGTGTTATAGAAAACTCAAAAGGGAATAACCTTTTGACAGGTCTATCATTTAACGGAACGGTTTTAAGTACTTCAGCACGTTGTATTGGCGCTTATGAGGATGGATCTAATGAAACTATATATTGGTTTGTTCACGATAGTAATTTTGCTGGCTCTATTAATACTGGAAAGCTTGATTTAGTGGTATCTTATAATGTTGATTCTGATAGTACAATTTATCATATTATTTCTATGGATGATGGTGGTGGTGTTAATACCACATTAAATTTTGATTCTAAGTTTCTTGTAACCGCAATAAATAAGATAGAGGAGCTATTCTATTTTACAGATAACCATACCGCACCTAAACAAATAAATGTAAATAGAAATTATCCAAATCCTGTAGCAGGTATAGATGGGTTTTCTTTAGAGTCAATTCTTGTCATTAAGAAACCACCAATAACATCTCCTACAATTAAACCTATCGATACTTCTACCCAGGATAATTTTTTAGAAGACAGATTTATTTCTTTTGCATATAGATATAGATATGAAGATGGAGAATACTCCGCCACATCTCAGTTTAGTAATCCTTCTTTTATACCAAAAACATTTGATTATAATTTTTCAACTGCGTTAAATGACGGTATGTTAAATTCTACAAACGCTTGTGATGTTACATATAATTCAGGAGGTCCCTTAGTTAAATCTATTGACCTATTGTTTAAAGATATGAACTCTTCTGTAATTAAAATTATAGAGAAAATAAACAAAGAAGAAGATGGTATAGCAGATGACCAGGAAATTATTTTTAGATTTGATAATAGTAAAATATTTACAATACTTTCATCATCAGAGATATTAAGATTATATGATAGTGTTCCTTTACTTGCTCAAGCTCAGACCCTTATGGGTAATAGGCTTATGTATGGTAATTATCTTGAGGGCTATGATTTAAAAGATAGTTTTGATAATCCTACACTATTTGAGTATACTGCTAAGTTAGAATCCGAGCAAATAGGTTTTACTAATCTTAATCATACCACTTCTACAGGTACTTATCAATGGGATGGAACGCAAAGTATCGAAAATTCAGTAATTAATTTTGACCTTTCATATCCCTCTAGTGGAATCCAACTTGAATTAAAGGCAGAATCAACTATTAATCTTCAAATTAGATTTAATCATAGCGGCACTTATTCTGGAGATACTCCATTTCCTACAGACGAAACTCAGGCAGTAAATATTTCTTTTATATATAGATTACAAAATGACTTTACAGATGTTAATCAGCTTGCAACATCAACTGATTTTATAAATAAAATTCAAGGGATATTACCATACGCTACTTTTAATACTTGGTGTGATGGAACTAGTCTTACAGATGAATTTAATTGTTTGGTTCCTAATGAGCTTGCAGTTAATACCGATACAGTTTTTAAATTGGTAAGTGGTATAGATAGCACTGATGATCGTATTAAAATTACATCAAGCCCTTCTACTAATATAATAGGACTCCAGTTACCTGCTATGCAATATGTTGATGATGTTGCCGCGCCAACTATATCTATTTATGACTATTATGAAATAGAAACAGCTAGTGTTTCTTTTCAAGAAAAGGGTAATCCTAAAAGCTTACATAGTAATAGAGGATATGAAATTGGTATAGTCTATATGGATGAATACAATCGTATGTCAACTGCATTGGTTAGTCCTAGTAACACCGTTCATATACCTTGCGAAAATTCTGATAAAGCTAATAGTATAAGTGTAAATATACCAACAACTCAGGTGGGTCCTTATTGGGCTAAGCGTTATAAATTTGTAATAAAGCCTGATAAGAAAACATATAATACTATATATAGTCATTTCTTTTTTAGAGATCCTACATCTGGTTATGATTACTTTTTACTTGATGGCCAAAATTCTAGCAAAATAGAAGAAGGTGATCAGATGATTGTAAAAGCAGATACTCAAGGGGCGCTACAAACCTGTGCTTGGACTACAGTATTGGAGAAAAAAGCTCAGGGTATAGATTTTCTTATACCCCTACCCACTAATGTGGCTGGAGATAAGCTACACACTCCTATTGGCACGTATATGAGGTTGCAGGCTAATAATTTTAGTACAGTTACAGGTGATCTTCCTTTTGTTTCTTACGGTGAAATATCTAAAAGAGCAACAACTGGAGGGTGCCCACAGGTTTTTTATCCTGCAGATACACCTAATCTTGCATTTGATCCAGATGCCATTATTGTTCCTGGAGACCCTATTATTCAAGAAAGAGAAATTTACAGTATCCCTGAAGGATCTCAAATTTCCATACATATAGACAATGATAGAAGAGGTATACGTCAAGTCGATCTTCGGAACTGGAATGTAGATACAACTTTTACATCACCTTCTGATTATCCTAGTTTTCAAACTTGGTTTAATGGAGAGAATATTGCTGGAGCATTAGAGGCTCAGGCATCGTCTACGGATTGTACAGGTCCCAATTATAATGAAAACACCCCCCCTAATTCAACAATCGCTGAGATACCTTGTAATGATGGAAAGATATATTCAGAATTTAGAACTGAAGATGCAGGTACAGCTGCTGAACGTGTATATTTTTTTGTTAAAGGTAGTGAAGGTTATGGGGGAAATAATTTAAAAGCTGTAACATTAAAAGTAGAAATTTCAGTTACTAGAGCAAATGGTACAATTATTTTTGAATCAAAACCTGCAGATGCAGAGCCAGATTTATGGTATGAATCTTCTGATTCTTATCCTATTGACGAAATAGGTCAGCATTCGGGTAACGTTCAGAACCAAGATATAAGCGCAAATATTCCTGCTATTATACAAACATCATTCTTTGATTGTTTTGCATTTGGTAATGGAGCTGAGAGTTATAAAATTCAAGATGCTATAAACGGAAAAGAAATTGTACTTGGTAATAGAGCCACCACAACAAATTCTAAGTTGTATGGTGCAGAAAAAAGATTCTCTGATATAACATATAGTGGTATATTTAATACCGAGTCAAATATAAATAAACTTAATGAGTTTAATGTTGGGCTATTAAATTTTAAATTATTAGAGTCATCATTTGGTCCTGTTAGAAAACTATTTGCACGAGAGACAGATATACTTACTTTACAGGAAGATAAAATATCTTATGTGTTAGGTGGTAAAAACTTATTATCAGACGCTGGTGGTGGTAGCGCTTTATTATCAGTTCCTGAAGTACTAGGAATACAGATAGCAAGAGTAGAGGATTTTGGTATATCTAATAACCCAGAAAGTTTTGCTGAATGGGGACCTAATAAGTTTTTTACCGATGCTAAAAGAGGTACGGTATTAAATTTAAAAGGATCAAGCGGCAAAAACGAACAGCTAATACCAATATCACAGTCTGGTATGAGACCTTGGTTTAGAGATTTATTTAATTATAGTTTTGATACTCAAAAACTAGGAGGATTTGATCCATATATGAATGAGTTTGTATTGTCGTCTAATGATATTAAAATACCTGTTCCAGTTGTATGTAAAAATTGTGGAATTGTAGAGTCTATATTAGCTACTAATTTAAATACTTATAGCTATTGTTATGATCTAGGTAATTTAGTTGGAACTGTTGATATTGATTATACTGTACCCTCTGGTATTACAGGTACGATCACTGTATCTGTTGTATACAATGGGGCTGTTTTTACTACAGGTCCTGTATCTACAAGCGGTACATTATCATTTGATAAGAATAATATACTAGTAGATACCGCAACAGTTTATGTAGAAGCAACTGCTAGCGCTGCTGTAACTATTAATGTAAAATGTCCTGTAGGAGATATTATTACTATAGTTTTAGTAAGTATATCGGCAGATTCGGATCAAGGCGAGCAGATTCATAATCAATATAGATGGACAGAGGATACATTTCAATCACCATTACACTCATCGACAGTCACATTCTTAGGGGGTCCTTCTCCTGTAGTATCACTATACTATACATTTTCTGGACCACAAGGTGGAGGTGTTATACCATCTAATAATGCGGACATAAAAATAATGTCGAATAAGATTAATGCAGATACGTATAACTTTAATGTTAACTCAGATAACTTTAGATACTTAAGAACAGACACTTTATATAATAATATAACATCAGAGATACAAGCGTTAGTAACTGCTAGTACAGTGCCAAGTCCAATTTACCCTCCTGCAAACGGAAATACTGAATGGTATTCAACATTCCCAATGCCTGCATCAGGAAATTATTTGTACTTAATTTGGGATTATAGAGATAGTACACCAATAGATTTATGTTACAATGTTGA
>TARA_R110000782_G_scaffold108027_2_pt1 | contig 15632 bp, 13 predicted proteins | sample TARA_R110000782 | Tara Oceans TARA_R110000782 (sample SAMEA4397859) | marine metagenome | biome: Polar Biome; feature: [SRF] surface water layer (ENVO:00010504); material: water (ENVO:00002006), including particulate matter (ENVO:01000060) such as... | depth 5 m
GGTTGACATAGCTGTTATCCTTTAAGTATATTCCGGTTGCCATCAGATTCATTGTTTTTCTATATATGCCCCTTAGAGCGCAGTCCTGTTGCATTGCAATGGTTCTGATGGCCGCTTTGAGGGGCATCTTTTTTGGAGCAACAGTATGAAACGCTTTTGGGACAAAGTTAATCGCACCTCTGATCCATCCCAATGTTGGGAGTGGAATGCTTACGCATCTAAGGGGGGATACGGACAGTTTAAGCTTAGTAAGAAGAGCTATAGGTCCCATCGCCTTGCCTATGAACTCTGTTTTGGTCCTATCCCACCTAAGATGTGTGTCTGCCATAAATGCGACAATGTTAAATGCTGCAACCCTTCCCATCTCTTTCTTGGCACCCAGCTTGACAATGTGAAAGATATGATGAAAAAAGGCCGTGCTGCTGTGGGTGAGGGCAACGGAAAGTCCAAACTCACCAATATCCAAGTCAATCAGATTAAAGATCTTCTCAAGTCTGGTCTCACATACAGAGAAATCGGTGCTAACTTTGGAGTCACCCGTCAAAATATTGGATCTATAGCTCGAGGTGAAACTCGGATTCATAACTAATCACCAATCTTGCATGTGATTGACTAAGCCATGGTCTTCACCCATAGCCATGAGTTCATCTACTAGCTCTGGAGAAAGGAAGGCGTCTAGTCCTGTTGTCCACTCATTCTTCCATAGCCTCCGGTATTCTGCTTCTCGCCCCTTAACCGCTGGGTCTTTCCTACGTCCCTCTAGATATTCCTTGCTTTTCCAAGGCATCCTATTCTCATGGTCCCAATACACCAAATACGAGCCAGAGACATACTTATCTCCGTATTGGTAGACGGGTAGGTCTTCTAGTCCTGGCACCTTGGTCCCATGCTTCTCCAGCGGATTGTAATCATCGGGCTTGACCACCGTATCGTAGATACTCCATAGTAATTCACTCTCCCCATACCATCCAGCATAGGTAGTAATGAAACGGAGGGATACCGGCATGATGGAGAGGGGCTGGAATTCATCCCATAACCTCGCCATCCGATCACCCTTATACGCCCATAACTCATCAAAGCAGGTCATGGCGGGTCTCCCACCGGCTTCACCCGCGTAATCTGCGGCTACAAACTTGAGCCAGTGGGGACCGGGGTTGATCTGGTCTATCTTATTAAACTCGATCATGTTGTTCTTAGTGATCCGGTCTTGGTAGTCCTCTTGCACGATAGTCTCAAAGAGGGCAGGGTTCTTATTCTTCATGTGCCTGAGGTTGGAGACCACCCGATCAAACATCCGCTCCCCGGCTTGCTCCTTATCATTAGCTATGGAGAAAGCGTTACCACCAAAGACCCTACTGAAGCCATAGCCCACCGCACCGGCAACCCCCGTCTTACCCTCTTTCTTGGGCGTAGACCACACTACCGTCTCATAGCCGATCTTCCCCTCCTCATTGGGAGTGAAGACCTCATTGAGTATCCGGCGTTGGTGATCCTCAAAGTGGATTAGCTCCCCCGTGTCATCGAGGTAATACTCCTCCTCCATCAAGCTAACCATCGGTGCGTCTGGTGTCATTGATTGCCCATTAATCGGCTAGAAGCCGTATCTTGGGTCGGTAGGAGGTTCTCCTCTGGACCCAACTCCTTGATCATCGCCATATAGGTGTAGGCATCGCCGCGATCTAGGCTATTGATGATGTCCCCTACCGCACGACCCGCCCTTGCTTCTGAGGGATGATTCTTCTCTATCTTCTGTAGTATAGCCTCATACTTATCTCCAATAGCCTTAGCCTTACGCTTAGGCCAACCATACGCCTTACCCATCCCATATACAATCGATCCACCCATACGAGGTGAGGCAAAAGCTAGCCCCAGTAAGAAAGTCGGATTAGCCGTATAGAGTGCGGCTCCCGCCACACCAGAGGTAGACATAGCTTGCATAGCCCCCTTAGCACTATTCCATGCCTGAGATCGACCAATAAGACCCGATGGCATAAAGTCAGATAGGGCCAACCCCGCCACTTGGGGAATAAAGGCTTCTCCTACAACGCCCTCCATCTGCTTCACTAACTCTTGCTTATACCCATCGCTGGAGGAGGCAAGATCTAAGAGCTTGTTGAGGGTAGTCTCATAGGATCGCTTCCACTCCTTGTGACCTACGGGCAGGGAGAAGGTGTAGCGCAGTTGCTTGATAAGCTCACTGGCCTCACTGTAATCTGTCATTAGCTCATTATAACCATAGACATTCTCACCCAACTCCGTGCGGAGCTTGTTCCTAATGCCCTTTATAATATTCTGAGCGTGATCAGACTCTCCCGATGGGGCTAAATTCCATAGGTTCTGCTGGAGCTTGTTTAGCCCTTGTGGGGATACCCAATCCCAATTCTCCACCATCTCTACTGCCTTATTGATAGCGGTCATATCCCCTGCGGTGAGGGCCTGATGGGGTTGGTCTGGGTCTAAGGTGATCTTATTGGAGACTTTCCCACTAGTAACGGGCTTAATGAGCGGTGCGCCAGGATCATTAGGCACGGCAGTGGCATTGGGGTGTAAGTCCTCTGTATCAACGACCCTCCATCCCTTCTCTTTGGGCAGCGCATCTCGCACATGAGCGCGTAGATCATGCAATACATGTTCCAGCGGAACCTTAGGTTGGAGTTGCGCTAATTGAGTCTCCCACTTCATGGCCCTCTTCTCATACAGGGTGGACATATGCCCCAGCATCATATCTAATGCTTGCTTGGCATTGCCCTCTCCCCCCTTCATTAACTCCCTAAACTTCATCGCGGGAGTATCTTGCTCCTTACCGGCAGTCCATGCCCGACGGAAAGCCTGAGGAGCTACGCCTGACAGAGCAGAGGGAGCCATAAAGGGGACATTGCCTATGACCTCCGGGGTACGACTCTTAATCGCTTCCATGGCATACTGACCCGCTTGCCCTGGTGTTCTCATAGGATTAGCAGCCCCCATACCCGCTGCGAGTTTATTAGCACCTAATCCTTTGGCGAGTGCGCGAGGAGAGGTGAGCATGGAAGCTAACATCGCTGGACGCTCCTGTATGGCCTTCCCTATATCTGCTCCCTCTATGTTCCCTATCGCTTGCATCGCCGCGTCAGCAACAGGCTCTTGCGGTCCTGGGGCGGGGGGTATGCCAGATGCTGCCTCCATCTCTGCTTGACGTTTGGCTATAAGGTCATCTCCAAATCCAAAGACTCCCCCACCTACCCCCTGTGCATTGGTGAGTCGACTCGCGGCACGATCTTTGGCAGACCCCTCTGCCCTCACCATCTTCTGGGATATTCCCTGCCCTAATTCCTTAACCCCCTTCGCGGCTGCCCACATATCCTTGAGGGTATTATCTATATTAAAGGTCCAATCCACAGCGGTTTGTATAAGCTCATTGTAGGCACTTGGGATGAAGTTGCCCATAGTAGCCCCAAGATCAGGCACACCGCTCCCATTGGGGTCCATAGGGAAAGGGACATCCATGAGGGGGGCTTGCGTCCGTGGGTCATTAAGGGGCTTCTGCTCAGGTTGCACTTGAGCTACTTCATCCGTCCCCGTCCGTGCGAGGTCATCCGCTAACGCCAGTTTCTTATTAAACTTCTCAGAGAACTTATTACCGAGAAGCTTATACGCCGCATCCTCACCTCGCTCCTCAATCAGCTTGATTATGGTCGGATGACCCTTATGCTTATCCGCGTATTCCTTGCCATGCTCAAAGGCCGTTTTACTCATCTTTTTGTTCCTCTTCAATGGCTTCATTTACATCCAGCAAGAGGTCATCTGGATCGATCTCATAAAGCACGGAATCGGGAACCTCAGGCTTCTTGCGCTCATGTATATTCTTCACAGCCCTCCACACCGCCTCCTTCTCTACCTTTGTCTGAACTAAGAAGCTCTGTAGGGTGCGTTTGGTAGTCTCAGGAGAAGCAGTGGTATCACCAAAGAGCTTCTTGAAGAAGTCGCGCTCCCAATCCTGTATAGCGGCACCCGTCAAGGAGCGTCCCATCTTCTCGACTAAGAAGTTGACGCTCCACCACGCCTCAGAGGCTTCTGGAGTCAACTGCCCACCCGCGAGTTTGCGCTCTATCTCCGTCCAACTTCCCGCCACCACACCAAAGGCCCTCTGAATCTCAGGCCGTATATTACCCTGTGGGTCAACCCAGCTATCCAGTGCATTTTGCGCCATGGACTGCTGGACTTCAAGCTCCGTGAGGCGTGAAGCCTGATCTCCCGTGATCTTCATGGCGGGATTAATCTGCAATAACTGCGCTCCCAACATCTGCGCTTGAACGGGATCTATGCCAGAGTTCTTCTGAGCAAACTTAACCTTTGCCATCCACTGGTTATAAGCGACTCGACCTCCCATGGACTCCGCTAAGTCGCTGGACTTATTAAAGTCAACAAGAAGCTGATCCATATTCTCTTCTATTTGCTCATTCTTCTTTGCTGCTCTCATTGGCTCAAAGATGCCTCTTGCTTGCAACTCTCCATCTGGACTCAATTCCCCGCCAGCCATCGATCTCACGTAATTCATTGCTCCATCCACGGATCGTGAATCATGCGTGACCATATAGCTGGCCCTATTTTGCCCCGTGGAAATAGCCTTTTGCTCCCTCGCCTCTTGTCGCAACCTGAAGATGCGTTCCATGGGCGAGGGGACAGGGTTAATGGCCTCTGTGGGACCTACTGTAGGCACATCAGGCTCTATGGCATTGGTCGTAGTCTGAACACCCCCTTCTGGTTTTGCAGGGAGGGTATTGATGGGATTGGGGGAAGGTTGACCCGTAGCACTGCGATCCACTGTAATGGGAGGCATAGACCCTGCCGTTACTTGCGAGGGTTGCCCTCCCATGCCCATCCGAGAAAGCAAGGAGTTACGCGCCTGAATCTTCTCCTGTAATTTAACCTCAAAGGGCCTTACGTCTGCCTCATACGAGATCCCAGGAGTCCCTGATATAGTATCAAGTTGCTCACTGGCCCGATCTATATCACTGCTCATTACTCCCAGCATCGTCCTTAGTTTATTCTGCTGCTGCTGCTCCTCATACCTACGCTTATTTTCATCTACCTGATCGATCCGATCCTGACGGGCCTCTCTACGGCCCCGCCCCGCGACATAGTTCTGTGCGCCTCGCTCTGCACCCCTGGCTAACCCTCTAAGGAAGTTTGCCATTACGGCACCATCCCCGCGAAGGTCCCTACTGCACTTAAGAAACTCTCCATCGTACTAGGTCCTGGTGCGCCGCCCGTGCCAACCCCTTGAGGCATGAGTCTACCTAGGGCTTGGGAGAAGGAGTTTTGTGCCGTGATGTCATTGTCAAACTGCTGCTGTATCCCGCCCGTCAACCGGTCATAGTTGCCCTGATACTCGTTGTAATCGCTCTGGCGACCCGCAAGCTCTCTCGCAAACTGATTACCCCCAAGGGTATCCGTTAACTGCGCGGTGGCGGCATCCCTCCCAAATTGTCCTTGCGTTAGAGCCTCATTAAGCTGTGCCTGTGACTGCCCCCTGCCAAAAGCAGAATTAGTGAATTGATCTGATATCTGCGCGGTATTAGCATCTCTCCCATATTGGCCCTGCGTCAAAGCCTCATTGAGTTGCGCGGAAGACTGACCCCTACCAAAGGCTGAGTTATTAAATTGATCTTGCAATTGCGCGGAGGTAGCATCTCTCCCAAATTGGCTCTGTGTGAGTTGGTCGTTAAGTTGAGCGATACTTTGCCCCCTCCCAAGCTGCGAGTTAACGAACTGATCCTGTAGTTGTGCCATCCCCGCTTCTCTTCCATACTGACCCTGCGTGAGGGACTCATTAAGCCTCGCGGTGTCCGAGCCTCTACCGTATTGCCCTTGGGTCAGTTGCTCCCCCATCCCCAGTGCGCCCATTAGTTCACTAACGCCCTGCTGCCTCCCAGCAAGCTCCCTCCCAAACTGAGAGCCACTCAGTTGATCCTGTAGCCCCAAAGCACCAAAAATCTCTTGCGTCTGCTGACCCCGCTGCGACATATCCCCCTGACGCATCTGCTCTGCCAGTTGCACTTGCATGGGGAGTAGCTGCATGGTGGCATTAGTCGCGAGGTTCATCTGCTCATTGCGCTGACGCGCTCCCAAGTCTTGCACAGCGGTGTCATTGAGAGTAGAGTTCCCGATCCCTCGATTAGTCATCTGCTCCTGTAGATTCTGCCCCTCCAATTGCTGCTGACGCTGCATCTCCTCCATCATAGACTGTATCTGGGGGAGTTGGGTCGCGTCATTAAAGTAGTTGTCCATGTCATTCTGCACACCCGATGTGTTATATACACCTTTCGTGGGCCTATTCTGCATCATAGACAGGGAATTATTACCAGGCCTGTTATACTGCGGCACCCCAGGCATCGCGGAGTTCTGTAGGTTACTTAGCCCCTGATTACTTACGGCTCCCGTGGCGGCATAGGGATTAGCTCCCGTCTTCGTGGGGCTAAAGCCCTGCTGGGTCGTTGCCGTGGGAGAGTAGGCCGTCTGAGTGCTAGTGTTATTAAACCCCTGCGTATTCATCATCCCTTGATTGGCGGGGGCATACGCGGTCTGCTGAGCATTGTTGCTAAAGCCCTGCGTATTCATCATCCCCTGATTAGCGGGAGAGTAGGCTGTTTGGGTGCTAGTGTTATTAAAGCCCGTACCTGCTGTAGGCCCAGGGTTAAACTTGGTATTAAACTTCATGTCTAAATAGCCGTCTTGTGTCTCTTCTGGCTCAGGCACGTTATTGCCTCCTGTGTTCCCGCTAGTGGTTGTCCAATCACTGGTTTTTGTATCTGGGTTCCAGTTGTTGGTAAAGTCCGTGACCCTATTCCCTACATCCTGACCAAAGGCCGATCCAGAGTTCCTCAGGGTATTGAGGTTGACGTTAGAGTAGGGGGAGAAGTTGTCAAAGCCCCCTGTCCCCGCTTCAAAGGGGTTAAAGTCAAAGCTCACATCCCCCGCATTGGGGTTAGCCTTGATCTGCCCTATAAAGCTATTGGCTACACTCTCCGCGCCTAACCCCGTAAACTTCCTACCAAAGTTGTAGGCCCGAGATAGGTCCTGACCCGCCGCACTCCCAGACCCTCCATAAGGGGAGGTAAGGGTATTGAGGACATTGTCATTATACTCCCCGCCAAACCGGAGGTTATTACGACCTGATTGGAAGACCGAGTCTGTGGAGTAGCTCATTAATACCCTCGATTACTTCCGTAGTCATCGGGAAAAAATAGTTTATCTTGCCTATCGATCATCGTCTGCTTCTCTATGATGTCAACCACTTCATCCATGGAAGGGTAACGTCCTGTCTCCTGAAATATCTGCTCTGCCACCTGATCCACAGAGGGGATGCTACCCTGCGTGTCCATCATGGTCTGCTCGAGGTTTGCGGGAATCGCAGTTTTACCGCTCCCTGTCTGCCAATCCATCTCCGATGGCATCTGCCCCTGCTCCTCCATAGATGTAAAGAAGTCATCATAGGTGGAGGCCACTGGTTCTCGCGGAGTAGGTCTTCCTGGCGATCTACCGCGTCCCTCTCGCCTCTCCCTATACCACTCATCGGAACCCTCTTCAGGCTCTATATAAGTCGGGGGAGGTGGGAGGGGCGGTTCTTGCGTCACTCCACTGACCTTCCCCTGAAGGGAGTCTATCCATCTCCGGACATTCCCCGTAGGATCTCTTAGATAGATGGGATTCCCCGCTGCGTCATTAATGAACTCAATCTTATTGCCATTCTCATCTACTCCATCGGGGTACATCCTCGTTATATATGCAGCGTCATCTGGACCCACGGGGACGGCGACTCCCTGCTCAATCTCCATCTGCTCTCGATCTAATCTATCCCCCCTAATGTGAGGAGGCTCAGGGATAATGGGTTGTAGCCCAGTGAAGTCAGAGTTTAATCCATTAACCCTACGCTGTTCTGCTGCGAGATACTCTTCCATCGTCATCCCATCAGGCATCCACGGGAAGTTCTTTACATCCTCATTGGTGCCACTGCCAGGGGGATTGTAATTACGCTCATAGTCAGTGTTTGCCATCGTTGAGGCGTTAAAATTGTCGCCCGTGTAAGGGTTGGTCTGTGATGGGGTGCTGCCTACATAGGGGTCCCAAAGGCTATCTTGAGTCTGGACTCTACCGTCTAATTCCTTACGTATAAAGTCCCCTGTAGCATCTGCTATATTGGGAATATTTGCCCAACTGGAGAGGTCTGGTTGGGTCTCACTGAATGTCCCATCCTCTTGCTCATCGTTAAAGACTAAGTTTTCCCAATCCTTTGTCGGGTCATACCCATCTCCCGTTTGCCATCCCAATTTATCCTTGAGGTAGTTTATGGGGTGTCCTAATCCATTCCCGATGACCTCGCCCACCTCAGTGACCTTGGGAATTATCTGTGCTATGAGATTAGGGTAGTCTACTGGCGGGATGTATTTGAGGGGGTTGGAGTCCTCGTCTAATGGCCTGATACCCGTAGCCACCTGAACGCGGTCATCCTTCTCCACCTCAACCTTCGCGGGAGGCTCCGTGTGCTTGACATACTCAGGACGCTTCCCACCAAAGCGAGTGCGAGTAGGGAGGCCATTGGGCATGGAGGAGCGATCCGTCATGGCGGTGATGATCGGTGCATCCCGCGTATCAGCCATGAAGTTAAAACTGTTATCTAATAGCTCAGGGAGGTACTTATCTTGGTTTGCCTTCATCCAGCGCATAAGCTCATTTTGCAGTTCAGCGTTGGTTGTAGCTTCCTTTGCTAGATTTGATACTTCTTTATCGTAGTTTGCCATGATGCACCTTTACGCTACGGGCTGCTCTGCGCGGAGCAACCACTCTAAGTGATATCCATTGAGCTTAAACCACTGGTTTGCGCCGGTAGTCTCAAAGGTCAATCTATTATAATACCCACGGTTAGCCTTGGTCAACCGGAAGTGATCCCCCCGCTGCTGCGCTCCACCCCATAACGCCTGGCCCCACTCTCCTTCACCCCACCCATCGGAAAATCCACCTGCCGCACTGGTTAGGGTCTCTCCCCCAGCCCCCGGTAATCCCTTACGCCCCAGAGCGACCTTACAGGTCAGGGGATATTTCCCATTGGTGAGGAAGTCAGCGAAGATCCGGTTATACCGCTTCATGTGTCCTAAACGGCCCTGTGTGTGCGATGCGGTAACGATACGCCCCACATACCCCGCACCATCCCACGCGTCCCCTGAGTGCATCTCATAAACCTTGCCGGTGGCGTTGCCCACTACTTGCAAGTCAGCCCCTGAAGAGCGGTAGGTGGTCCCTGCGGTGAGGTTTGCTCTATTGTGTCTGGTATACCTCAAACCCCTCCTCCCCAACCCCGTATTGCAGATGATCCCTTCTTGGGGGGTGGAGGAGTTAGTGCCATACTGAAACCAATACTCATCCCGATCTTCATTGTAAGTGGCCCAAGACGTTGCTTGGTAAGTGCGAGATCGTCTATCTAATAAAGCCTTTACCTGATCCGAGACATTATCCACATAGAACCCACCTGTGACACTAGTAGCATTCATCCCCGTAAGTCCGTTATCGCTCTCAAAGAGCAATAGCCCACCTCGCACCTCCTGTATAGAGTGATGGGAGGCCGTGCCAATCCGTGAGGATAGTTCCCTAACCGCCGTGGAGGCAAGGTTAGTAGTAGGAAGCATACGGAAGATCTTGCGCCGCTTGAAGAGGATGAGGTTACCCATGAAGACCGCAACCCCCGTAATATCCCCTGATCCCCTATCGATCTGTATAGACCCACCGTTGGGGGTTGTATAATCCTCTGCATTATTAACCGCACTGTAGAAAGCCGTATCTCCAGAAAACAACCACCATCGCCCACCCCAGCTAATTCCAAACTTACCAGTAGACGGAGGAGAACCACCAAGATTGGAGAATCCCGCACCTGAGGTGTATTTCTGTGGAGGATTCACTCCATTAGCTATGAGGAGGAGGTTAGCCGTTGTAGTGGCTCCATAGAACATCCCCCCCGTCCACCGGACATCAGCCCCCGTGTTAAAGCCCGTCCCTCCCGTAGAAGCAGAGAAGTTACCCGCAGCACGTTCATATATCTTCCCATCCGCAGCGGTGCCTATAAGCCGTGACCCCTCATCGTAGTCAAAGAGTCCCGTGACGCGAGAGTCTCCCAAGGTCGTGGTCCCGATCTGCGTGATACCCCCCATCTTTTCTGGCTCAGAGGTGTCCTTGAGATATACCATGTTCAGCATATCCCACATCGCCCGTGGGTCAAACTCTGGGTTGGCCTGAGAGAGCCTACGGTCTATCCCCCTACCGATCTGGTAGTGGACATCCGTGTTCCATCTGCTCATCGCTAATATCTCTTCGCGTTATACTGTGCGCCGGTGTCGGACTGCGTATCTGGGGTGTTGTCTGTAGTAAAAGATCTATTAGAGGGATTATATCCCTGTCCTTGCATAGGGCTTATCTCAGGCATACGATCTCTCCCTGGCCTATTGATACCGCGCAACTCCTGTGGAGGAGGCCCTAGCCTATTGATACCGCGCAACTCCTGTGGAGGAGGTCCTGGCCTATTGATACCGCGCAACTCCTGTGGAGGAGGCATATCAGGCATACGTTGCGGTGCCTGACGTTGCATCATCTCCACCAATTGCGCTAACTCCTCAGGAGACATGCCACTCGCATATTGCATCATGGCATTAAGGTCCATGGGCGGCATCTGCTGTGGAGGTTGCATCATTGGCATACATTGTAGTTGTGGCATTATCTCTGCGCCCCCTTGTTGTCAAAGTAAATCGCGCTGGAGGTGGGGATGGTAACCCCGTAGTCCCTCCGGTAGGTATTGATGCTAAACCCTGCGTCGATCTCTTCTCTATTCTCTCTCCGCATGAGATGACCTATTGCCGCCTGGTACCGCTGCTCCCAGATGCTGGCTCGCTGTGGGTCCTCATCATACATAGACGCAGTAACTTTCACTCGATGACTTACTGCCTGATAAGCAATCCCCGGTGCATCCCCTCCAAAGAGATTAGTGGAAAATACGGTATTTTCAGAGATCAACTCCTTATACCAGATGTCTATAAGATACTGTGCCGTGGGGAAAGGCCAGAGCATGATCCGCTGGTTCTCATCCGCGTCATTGGCAATAAGCGTAGCTAGTTGGGGTCTCCCGCTTGTGTTGCGGTGTAAGTCTCCTCCCGCTGCATTAAGGATAGTCTGCATATTCACGTAGCGTATCTGCCCATTAGGCAGGGAACCATTGAGTCCCGATGCCCAAGAAGGAGCATCGCCAAAGAGGATATGCTTGATCTCATCAATGCCTGTAGAGGTCAAATCGTAAGTATCTTGAAATATTTGGTAGTCCGTAGAGGTAGAAGTATCCCCCACATACCCCCTACTCCCCACTCCAGCACTCGTCCCTAAAGTAATCGTATCTGGTGAAGAGACAGTATCCACCGCACTGATGGGATAGCTCACGTTATCTGCTTTACGCCTAAACCACATATCCGTAGTGGCTCCCGTGAAGGAGTCTGCACTCGCTGCATCAGAGTCCACGGAAGTGACTGTAGCGGAGCCGTTAGTCACCGCAGCGGCATCGGCATTGATGTCATTGGTGGTAACGATGTTAACGTGCTTTAAGGCCCAGCGAAACTCCCCGTAGGTCATAATCTCCTCTACGGTGTCATTAGCCTCTTCTATCATCCGTCTTTGAAGAATGTTGGTGGAGTCAAAAGCCGTAATCTCAGGCTCCCCGATCTCCTTTAACCCCTCATTGAGTATAGTGCCGAGCGTCTTTGCCATTATTGTTTTGCCTTACGCTGTAACTGCTGGTATATAATATCTTGTAATCTTTATCAATCTCAAGTGGCTCCTTATCCACCCGACATTAACCCAATTGATATTTATTACTTATGCACTGCGTCCCGTAATCACAATAGATACTACATCATTGGAAGCAGCAGAATCGGTAGTAAGGGTAATATTGCCACTATCATCTGAAGTCTGACCGTCCCAGATTAACCCACCAATGGAGGTGAAGTCCAGTATAGCAGTCTCTGCCACGCCTATGGGGTGGTGATAGATCAGGACATCCGCTGTAGCATCGTCAAACTCAAGCTCTGCGGAGATGCCGGTAGTGGAAGTGATAGCGATGGAGAGGATGCGGATGCGGTTAGTGTAGTTGAGGTTAGAGAGGTTGACCACCACCGTATCGGTGAACTCACCCGTCCCTGCCCATACACCCCGCCATGTAGCGACAAACGCTTTACCGTTCTTATATACATTAGTCGCTGGAGTTGGTGCTGCCATAATTAGTACCTTTCGCCTAGATCAGCCCCATATAGGGTCTGAGGGTAGTTAGTATAGAGATTACTTCACGGCCCTTCACGTTGAGCCATTCTGCTATATCATAAGAGGAGGGAATGCCTTAAACACTCCCCCCTCTTTATTTACTAGCTAGCTACTGTGCCTGGAAAGAGTCGTGCGGTCTGATCAATAGCATCAGCCTCATAATTCTCACTGCACATGCAAGAACCTGGATCTAACATCGATCCTAAAGTTCCTGATCCCATTACATTAAGAGAGATCATGCCCGTTGCCGCAGCGGAAAAAACAATAGCCGCGCCATCGGTGCTAGTGTTACCACTCACAACGCAGTCTAAATGCGCCACAGCACTGTTTATTGCGCCCACATCCCACTGATTAGTAGCATTCTGACCATGAAAAACATTGCTACTAATTGTAATAAAATGTGCCGCAGCACTCTCAATCTCAATAGCCGCGTCAGGTCCATTTGCTGTAACGTAAAAACGATTGCCAGCAATGGTCGTGTGTAAACCCGCAGCAGCTACAGTAATCGTTTCTAAATCATTAGCACCACAAGCGAACGTACAGCCACGCACGGTCAAGCCAGCAGCGGCAACATTAATACGCGCCGTGTTAGCCGCACCGGAAGCTGCAAAATGTAAATCTTCAATTACTACATTAGTCGCAGCAATAGAAAAGATGTCGCCTGTAGAAGCCAAGGTTCCCGTGATAGTAGAGGGATTAATATTCCCCTGACCTTTGATCCCTGCAATCGTAAGATCACTCATTGCGCTAGTAATAGAAATAGCAGAAGTAACCGTTACGTTGCCTGGAAGAATTACAACTGTATCACCACGACCATTAGCAACTTTAGCAATAGCACCGCCAATCGTAGAGACAGGCTGTTCAGGCGTTAGCCCAGTATTAGTGTCAGAGGCTCCCTTGCCTTTGTAGGCAACCGTTCCCCCGCCAACAAAAAACACTGCACCCCCTGGCTTTTCCAGATTGACCCAGCGTCCTGCTATAAAATTTAAATTAGCCATTCTTGTTCTTTCTATTTAGGTGGTAAGGGGGTTTGGGGATTGACTCCCTACTCCCCCCTCCCAATGATTGACGCACAAAACATCTATGCATCTCTACAGGACGACACTTCACGCCTGTAGCGGGATTATTACCTTATACGCCAGGACTGCCAAAAACACCGCGAGGATCAGCCCAACCGCTTGACTGAGCAAACAAGCCTGTGATCTTGTAATCCTTCGTGTCAAAATCATACTCATAGTCCGTCCAAAACTCTTCCCGATCATACAGGAGAAGCTCATGGTCCCCTTTGTCAGCAAGCAAAAACCACGCATCCGTATCCGTCAGGTAATTCCACACCTGCGTGTCCAGAATGTTGTTAAGCGGGTTAGAGGCGTTGGTGTTATTCTCACTGACCAAGTTAGATTTAAGCAAACGATGTGCTTCAAACTTCAGTTCCTTGGGAACGAGCAAGCACTTAGGCTCAATCGTCACGCGCTTACCACCACCATCACGGAAGTCACTGAAATCAATCAATGCCTGTTCCAGTGAAGTCTGAGAAAGATCAGCAGCACTTGACAATGAGTTAGCAAAAGTGGCACCATCTTCACGGACATGGTTGGTAGCAAAAAGCTCTATACCATCAGGACCCGTAGCAGCAGAAGAATTAAAGCCATTGTTAAAGTGATTAGCGAGGATCGTTTCCTCTGTAGCGCGAGCAGAACGAGCTAACTCAACCGCAAGTTTCTCCATCGTGCTATACATATCATCACGGAGCATATTGCGCGTTACGCGCATACCTGAGCCGTAATCGAGGTGCGTGAACGTGTTGCGGAAACCCTCGTTGTTAGCCACATAATCAATGGGCTGACCCTCGAGCTTCTGCGACATGATGCCCACGCCGCCAACCGTCAGCGTGTCTTCCTGATACTGGCTAGACTCACGTACATTAAAAATCTCACGCCCCACAACGGAGCGTTCCATCCACTCGTGAAAAATTACGAGGTCAATATCGCGTAAGGTAGCTGAAAAAGGAAAACTACCAATAGTATGAATTGAAGCCATTGTTCATTCTCCTTTCTTAGATACCCGCTGAACCAGCGGTGAGGAAATGTTCATTAATTGTGACAACCCAATCAGCATTCGCGCCAAAAGAGTTATCGGGATGATCAAACAAGTTATTAATGCGAAAGACTAATGCAGCCGTAGTAGTATTGGCTGTAGCAAAGTTAGAAGCATCAATTTCATGGGCAGAGATGCCCGTGACTGTACTCCCTGCACCAGCAACTAAATTAGCGTTGGTGCCAATAGTAGACTGAACGCCCACTGCGGCTCCGTCATCTTGGATTATATACTTTTGATCCATGTGATAATGAGCTAACACCGTAGCTGACGTAGCCGCAGCAACTAAAGACTTAGCTGCTGTACTTGGCGAGACTACACTCTCCGCTGCGCCAATATTGTGAGTAGCACCCAGAGGGGCTACTAATCCCGTTGCCAGCATACAGAGCAAGTCGCCCTTAAACACTGCCGTAGAACCCCCAGTGTTATCCACTGAGAATCCATTGAGTCCATACTGAACCCCCGTGGCATTTAAGCCATGAGGAGTATCTGCATTAGCCATTATGACTTTTCCTTATTTACTACAGGGACCTAGATCCCCGTTGGTTTGTGATAGTTACACCCTCCCGCACATCGCGGGTGTCACCGCCTTGACTACGCTCACGGTCTGCCTTCCCCGATACAGCGCGAGATACTTGTCCCGCTGTAGAAGAATCATGCCCCTGCTTTTTCATAGAATCAAAAACCAGTTTCTCAATCCCCTCGCGTCCTCGCTCGTAGGCTTCTTTGGAGCCAGAGAGTTGCCTCTCTACTCTAGAAGACTTCTGCTGTGCGCGTTTAATAGCTAACGCTTCTGGTATTCTCATAAGCGTCATCTCATTAGCCCGTATGCGGGTATCTTCTGTAGACCCCTGAACGGAGGTTCTTTCACTCTTGGACAACTGCTCTACATGCGCCCCTTGGTCTTGCATACGCCTAACCTTATCGGGGTGCGTCCACCGTAGCGCATCGCCATTCTTGGCGGCATCTTTACGGACCTCTTCTGGGATATACAGGGCATTAAACTTATCATAGTCATCTACTAACTGTATACCCGCAACAGCGTGAGGTGATTCATCTTCCGTGCGATCTGCCACGATTGGATTGAGTGAGTCTTGCGCCATAGCCATCCCACATCGCTGTGGGTGCTTCTGACGCAAGTGAGCTTTTAAGGCTTTGGGGTTTGCTTCATCCCCGATACCCATTCTCGCCCCGCAAAACGGACACTC
>TARA_R110000782_G_scaffold56519_1_pt1 | contig 15611 bp, 24 predicted proteins | sample TARA_R110000782 | Tara Oceans TARA_R110000782 (sample SAMEA4397859) | marine metagenome | biome: Polar Biome; feature: [SRF] surface water layer (ENVO:00010504); material: water (ENVO:00002006), including particulate matter (ENVO:01000060) such as... | depth 5 m
CTAAGAGGTTACTGAGGGATAAAACTTTTGATAATTGGTTTGATGTAAGAGAGTTTTCTGAGACATTCCTTGGAACTAATATTCGTGTTGGCGTTGGTGAAGGTCTTATCCAAGAAGTGGCCGACTTAGCTACAGGCGTAGACTTAACCGACGATGAAGCTGCTGGTAAAACTATTGGTAAAGCTTTAGGTAATTACTTATCTACATGGGTAGTACCCTTTGGTCAGATAATAGATTTAGAACGTGGCTTAGGCTACCGTGGCACCGAATACAAAGAGTCAACAAAAGACTCTGATCTAACTTTTTGGGGGGGTCTTGGTACAGCTTTTGACAAACCTTTCCGATCAAGGGGGGTTTCAATTCTCCCATCAACAGAAGCTGCCCTACCAAAAAAACAATACGTTTTAACTGAAAATAAAAAGAGAATAGCACCATTTGTCAAATTATTATTTGGTGTCAGCTTAACTACAGGTGAGACAGAAGAAGGTGAGTACATATCTAACTTAGGCTACACAGAAATGGATGTGTCAAGCAGGTCTAAGGTACCTTCTGTTCGTAACTTTGAAAATGAAATGATTAGAAAGTTTCTTCCTGCTATTACTGATGTGGCTAGAAAGCAAGAGAAAAAACATCGTTTAGACTACAGGAACTTTGGTTCTGGTACTAAAATAAAACAAGAACTAACAGAAGAACAGTATGTAAATTCATACATAAGAAAACAGATTGATGATGGCATCAAAATAATTAAAGGCAAATTGTCTAGTGGTAAATTATCTAAGGCAAGTCCATTAGCTAGAACAATTGGTGACTATCGAAAGTTGTCTAGTGAGGTTAGAGCACTAGCAAACACTGAGTATATTAAGAGATATGGAAAAGTACCTGATCCCACAGACATAAATGATTTAAGGGCACTGAGTATAATGGGTAAAAGACTGAGTAAGATAGGTAGAAAAATCAAATAAATAAGGGGGCTAAACTGCCCCCTCACTTTACTATCTGTTATCCCCACTGCCAGTAAGTTTACCTTGCTCTCGCCTTCGTGTTAGTTTAGCCTCGTTATCACTGGCTATCTGTGCTAGATTAACATTGAGATCAGTAGCTAATGCAGCACAGTACCATAACACATCCCCAATCTCACTTGTTATCTGTTCCTTCCAATCCTTGGGTGCATTGTCGAAGCCATCCCGAATAAGTTTCTTTACCTTGTTGGCTACCTCACCTGCCTCACCAGCCAGACCTAATGCAGGATACAATATTTTGTATTGGTTGGGATAGACAGCAGTAGATGCGGCAATACGTTGGTATGCATTAAGATCCATGTCTTTATACTTCTCCTCTAGCCATTTCTGTGCTTCTGTTTCTATGTTGTTCATTGACCTTAACCCGTTCTAACTTATCGAAATAGGCTTTATTAAAACCTCTAGCCCACTCACGGCACTGCATGGTGTCCCTGTGAAATGGATTAGCTACTTGACCCCTCTTAAAATCTTCATAGCCCCTCTGAAATTGAACCTTCAGTGGGGCATCATATTTTCCAAGACCTCGTTCATTACGTGACAGTGACTTTTGCATTATCAGATTCCTTCAGCATGAGTGTTAATTCTTTTGTTTTAATTTTTTGAATTGCCTTAACACATTGTGTGATGTGATCCAGTAGAGTTAATGACTGTGCTCCTTTATTAAGAATACCAACAATATTAGACTGTGTTTCGTCTTCCATGTTAACTTCATAATCAGTTTCATCAATAGTTATTTTCACTATACTTTCTCCTTTTGGCTGTCAATTAGTTTGGCTTCTTTATATGGGATGTGAAAGAACTGTTCACCCTGTACGATGTAACGGCCCCTAGCTGTAGCTAATGATTCTTCCGTAAGTTGTTCTCCCTTAATGTGCCAGCACTGTGCTAAGTCATTTCTAAATACATAGAAGTTTACGTTGCCATTATACTTTTTTAGTAGTCGTGACTTACGTTGTGGTATACGTACTTCTTTCCAATCGGGGGGCCAATCACCTGTCCAAGCCCTTTTAACTTCTGCTTCGTTGTAGTACGTAACACCATTCTTAGTAGACTCTACATCAGCATAGAAGTTTTCCTCTACGTTTGTGATGATGTGTCCGTCTGCTTCTAGTATAGCAATCAATGCATTCTTAGCAGAGGTATCATGTGCATCGTATAGTTCTTTACTGAATTGTCTTTTTATCATTGTGTTTCCTATGTCAAGTCTACAATTTCGCAGGTGCTACCACTGCAAGCAAAGGTGCTAGTACCCTTAGACGTATCTTCCGTTTCGTATTCAGAGAGCCTTGCCCAATCAATACGTTCTGGCATTACTGATAGCAGCATATCGTACTCGTGTCTAGTGCAATCTTGATAGGGTGCCTGTTGGTAGCTGTGATCAGAGTGGGGTAAGAAAGACACACCTGACATCTCGTCAAAGTGTTTGTATACATAGGCACCAACTTCCATCCATTCACTATCCTTGACTGTGACTGTACAACTAACCTTATGTTCAGTCCAGTGACGTTGGTATGTCAGGATGAAGTCAAGTTGTTCAATAGCAGACATATCGTTACGAGTGACAGCACCCTCTGGTGACTTCTGTGGGAAGCTAAACACTGTAGTGCTGTCAGGCTTCATTACACAAGGCTCAGATGGTATGCCTTGATCTACCATAAACTGTGTCAGTGGGTCTTTGTTATCACCCCGTACAGTACGTACGTAGTGCTGTGAGTGACGGGCATGGATGCCACTGGCACTGTCACACAGTTGGCTGACCGTACCACTAGGCTTAACTGTCGTGGTTGCAGTTGAATGTGGGATGCCTAGCTTGTCAGCCCACTCAACATTCGTAGCTACAGACACCTGCTTAAGATATTCAAGTGTCTTAATTAGACCAGCATTGTCAGGACGTAGTAGTTTATTATCTAAGATACCTGTTAGGCTCACACCAAGAAGACGTTCTTCCTCTGTATTCTTAGTCCATACCTTACGTAAGTAAGGAAAGTTAGTTAGTGTCGATTGAATCGTACCAATGATCGTAGCCAGACGTACTTTTCTTTTAAGGTCTTCAATATTATCCACTGCACGTACCACAACTTCAGATAGATTACAGAATTGGTAAGGTCGTAGGATAATCTCTGAACACGGGTTGGTACCAAATTCAAATCCAGTATCTCGTCTACCACTCTTGGCTGCTTGCTTACGTGATGCAGGGCGAGAAAATATACCACGTTCACCAGACTTAGACTCAACAAGAGATAGCCATTCCCGCATGAAAGTTTCCATATCAGGCTGTTCAGTATAAGCAACAGAATTATTAGCCAGAGCACGTTGCCCTTGGTGTTCCCACCACATACCAGATTTAGCATTACGCATCCTATCATCAGAAAGATTTGAGAGAGAGATCATGGCTGAACGGCGTACACCACCGACAACAACAACCTCACCGATTTTACACATGATGTCATGCACCTCAATGCTTGACAGCCTACGTCCTTTAGCATCATTGAACTTAGCTATGGTATACTTAAATAGTTCTACTAGTGGTGCTGGGCCTGATGCCCTACCACCAAACGTTTTAAGTTTAGCACCAGCATGACGTACCTTTGATACATCCCATGTTGGTATCTCACCAGCATACAGTAGGGCAATTAGTTTACGTAGTGCCTTAGCCCAGCCCTCTTTGCTGTCATGTACTGTGATCACATCATCACTGACAAACAACAACTCTGGTATTTCTGGGAGCTTGTTGATGTACTGACGTTCAACTGAAAAGCCTACACCCGTACCACACAGCAGGATAAACATGGCCTCATCAAATGATTTTGTATCATCTACTGGCATGTATGCACAGTTATACCCTGCAGTATTGTCACGTAGCAGTGCAGGGCCAGCAGTCATAATGCTACGCATGGAAGGCATCACCTCAAGGTTAAGGATAGCACTACGAATGTCATCCTCTGTACGTGGATCAACCTTACCATGAATAACATTGTCAATAAAACGTTGAACAGTCTCACCCCAGTTCTCACGGCGGTTCTCTGTGTCAAGCCAACGTGCATACCGTGAGGTAGCAATGAAGGATTGGTAGTCTGTAGGCAGGTAGTTATTCATTTAACTTAATCCTCTGTTACAATGTTAATGTTTCTGATAGTCATACCGTCAATGTCGTACACAAATTCACTTAGGGCTTCCTTGATTTCCATATCAACCCTACCATCCACGGGAATAGGATAGTCATCTTCGTCTAAGTGTAATTTAAGCATAACTTTAACTATCATCTTTATTTGTTTCCTCAATCAACAAGTTAAGATACCAACGGGCTTTCTTTAAATCCTCAATACCATTTTTGTAACGGTATCTCCATAGATACTTTGTAATGTTACCCTGTAAGTAGTATTCAAAACCACCCCCAGTAGCAGCACGAATAGCATCAATGCATTCAATACCAGTTTGGTTATAGTGTGGTGGATTATTAACTGCATCATTCATTTGTGTTACTCCTTAGTGTTTATTTTTAAAGTCAACGTGTACTATGTTACCATCATATTTTAATGCTAATGTATCTTCAATTTCTTTTTCATTTAAGTCATCGGCGTACTCAACTAATGCATCCCTAAAATCTTCATCGTCTTCCATAAAAGGAACAGTAGAACATAGTAGTGTTGCTAAGTACTGTAGTGCATCATTGTCCTTTTTGTCAAGGTCATTATCTTGTGACGATATAACAGAAAGGGACATAGTGCCATCCCATTTATTGCTGTCGTTAATACGGGGGGATAGTTTAATTAAGATGTCGTTTTTATCAAACCCTACCATATTTTTTATTTCTTTTTTCAAGGTCATTTCCTTTTAAATTTATTGAGTGGAAAAAGAATCAGGGGTGGGTAGTTTTGTTTGCCCTTTTCTTTTAGCCAATCGAGGGGTACGATCCTGTCGTAATAGTCGAAGTCATTCTTGTCACACCACATAGCATACGTAGTCTTTGATGTCTTAGTTATTTTAGTTTTACTATTGTAGAATACAAAACGTACATCTAATGTAGGGTGTTGTTTATGGATTTCAATATGTTTACGCCTATCTACTGCCGTAAACAACCCCTTAGATTCAATTATAATCCCATTAGACAATACAAAGTCAGGGGTATAGGTACGGTAGGTCAGGTCTTCCCACTCAATCTTAATCTTCTCATACAAGTATGACTGCTTAAGTTCAGTGAGATACTTTGCCAGCCTAACTTCAAGCCCACTCCTATACCCTAGTCTACGTGCTGCTTTGTATTGTTTACCATTCATAACACTACATATGCTCCCTCGAAATTGTGATGTAAGATACTATCTTAGGCTCTTTAGCTTGTGATGGAATAGATGGACGTTCCACCATATTGGGCCAACAACTATACCTGAAATCACAGAATATACAACCATTGTTCAGTACGGTGTTGCCAGTTGGATGACCTCTAAAGGTTTCAATTTCTGGCTTGAAGCACCGTTTGAACTCGTTAGCTTCAACAGTTAGGGCAGTAGAATTTAGTTTGGCTACTTCCTCATCCATGTTGATGTTGTTGGCTGGTACATATTTAAATGCACCATTGGCTTTATTAACAACCCACCAGCCACCTGCCTTCTTACCTGATGCCTTAGCATAACCAGCAAGTTGACCTACGTAGCCGAATGAATCCCCCTTGTGTAGTGTGTCAAATGATTCAAACTTATTCCTGTATGACCAATCCGATGCAGACTTTACGTCATCTACTGCACCATCAATAACAAGATCGTATGTTCCCTTGACTGTACCTGTATCTAGTTTAAGTGACACAGGCTCGTGACATTCCTCGAATGCTATCCCTGCTTCTGTTAATGCACCCTTGAATACTGCCTCAACAATATCCCCAAGCATCATGTTAAACATAAAGGTAGTTGGCTTGGGGAGAGCTTCCTCTGGCTTGTTCTTTTCAAACCAGAGTTGGCAAGTTGGCTTACCTATGTTAGACATACGTAGGCCAAACTCTTTTCTCTTAGACCCACTACCAAACTGTCGGCGTACTGCGTCAGTAACATCCTTACCTATACGTTCAATGGTAGCCTCTGATATAGTTGACTTACCATTGACCGCATCGGCCAGGTACTTGTGCAGTGCCAGTTCGGCTGGATGATTCATGTGATTATGCTACCTCAGAATCAATGTCGATGAAGTCATTCACCGTGTCAACATCTACATCATCATCATCATCTTTTGTGGAATTTTGTTTCCACATAGTCATAATGTAGGTGTTGTAGTTAGTAACCCAGCCCATAAAATCAGCAAAGGTATTCTGATCTTCTGTACTGATGTCAAATGTAGTGGTGACATCAAGGGTGGTCAGAGGTAAGAAGAAGCTCCCACCGTTAGGTAGCTTACGTTCCTCTGTAGTAGATTTGATCTTGTGGTGTGGTAATAGCAGACGCAGTTTAGTGTATCGTGCAAACACCTCACCTACTGTCTTGAATGCATCACGGTTATCAATCTCCCAGATAAAAGGTGTAGATTCTACGTCAACAGCATTACCTAACTCGTCAGTTGCACCGATCAGTTCTACTGTGCCAAGCACAACACGAACACGTTTGATCTGCTTGATTAAATCCTGCATCTTCTCAGGCAGTGCCTTGAAGTCGGCAATGTAACCAGCAGCTTTGCCGCAGTTAAATGTACCTGCATTATCCTTAAGATCAATGTTTAAGTTGTCAGCCATAACAGACTTGACGTAACGGTTAGGTTGATCCCCTTGACCCTTGATGAATCGTTTGTACATAAACCGTTGTAGGAATGGTCTGATGATAGCTTTAGGTGCATAGTAGGTAGGCCCATCTGGAATCTCCAGTTTGTAAGTACCTGCTGCAACTACTTCCATATTAACCATCTTGCCTTTGACTTCAGCCTGACCCATCAATGGGGTGTGATGAATACGAAGACGGGCTAAAGAGTTAGACTTCCTTTCTACCGCAGATGATTCAGTTGCAATGCCCATTGCTTTAGCCATTACTGCGTAGTTTGTACTTGCGTCTAGTGTTACTATATCATTCATGTGTGTTTATCCTTTGATTTAATTGAACCCGTAGGTATATCATGCAACGTCTTTTGTGTCAAGCCAATTAGGGCCAATCTTAGCCTCTAATAGTAGGGGTACATTGAAGTCTATATTCCAATGTGAATCTACTAATGACTTGAGCACATCATTCGTCTTGTTAATTATTGCAATGACCTGTTCCTGTTCGTCAGGATGTATGTCAATTACAATGCTGTCATGCACACTGTTTACTACACAGCTATGCAACCTGTCAAGTAGTTTATCAATCTGTAGTAGTGCAATAGGCACAATATCTGCAGTTGCAAATCCCTGAACAGGGTAGTTCTTTATCTGGGTGAAGAATGTAACACCACCGTACTGTCGCCGTGTTACGTCAGGGAATGAATACTCCCTACCAGATGGTATAGTGATCTTGCCTGTGTTCAATGCTTCCTTAGCCAGCCGTTGATGCCACGCAGCAATGCCACTATATTTCTTAGTAAACTGTTCGTAGTAGGCAGCTTCAGCAGGTGTCCTACCAAAACCACTAGCCCCATACAAGGGTGCAAAGGTGTGGGCCTTAGCATCCTGTCGTGATACCTTTTGACCAGCATCAGATATAACCTTAGCTGTATAGCTGTGTACATCAAAGCCTTCACTGACTTCTTTGATAGCTACTGTATCTTGGCTAAGGTATGCGGCAACACGAAATTCCAACTGAGCAAAGTCAGCTTCCATAACCTGACCACCTGCCCAACGGGACACAAAGACTTTCTTAACGGGGAACGTACCACCACGGGGCATGTTCTGCATGTTAGGATCAGCACCAGATAGTCTACCAGTAGATGTTCGGTGCTGTAACAGTCTTACGTGTAGCTTACCATCCTTCTTTGTATTGGTAGCTATGCCACCAACGAAGCTGGATAGGTATGTGTCAACAGCAGATAACCTACGTACATCTTGTAGGAAACGTGCTGCCTCAGTCAGTCCCTTGGATACAGCAATGCGTTCCAAGAACTCTAAGTTATCTTTTCCTGTGCCAAAGCCATTGGCACTGATCCACTTTGCATTAGGTGCAGAGAAACGTAGGCCAGCTACTATCTTGGTATTATCATAAAACAAATAACCGCCACCGTTACAAGGACTACACTTAGTTGTGTTAGTGAAAGGAGTTCCATTTTTGCGTGTCTTTCTTATCTGACCAGTGCCTTCACATCCCTTGCACTGCACTGCCTTCTGTTTATACAGGATACCAGAGTTACTACGTACCAGAGAACGAAACTCTGTGTCTGGCATACGATCACCAAACTCTGTAGCCCACTCATGTTTGTCGAATGGCTTACGGCTAAACACAACCCATGACAGTTGCTCTGGGCTGTTGAGATTGATTGGTCTGTCACCCATAAGGATGCCAACCTGTTCCTGTAGGCTGTTGATCAGCCCCTGCTTCTCGTCTTCAAACTTCTTACGTACTTCCTCTAGTACTGTAAGGTCCACAGCAAAGCCACGTTGATAGATACGTGCCAAGCATACACAGAGATCAAAGGTAAGTTGTACTGTAGGCCACAGTGTAGGTGCTCTGTCTAGTCTATCTTTAATATTACTGTACAACTGTTGTGTTGCATGAAGGTCAGAACTTAGGTACATAGACAGTTCGTCATGGGGTATATCACGAGTAGAATAACCTTGCTTGAAGTACTCCTTTAGTGTGTCCTGTTTCTGTGTGTCTAGCTCGTACCGTTGAGCACAAGCATCTAAGCTCAGTGGTTCCTTCTGACCACGTTGAAGGATGTACTCACCCAACATGGTATCAAAGACAGCACCATTATAGGTGAAGCCTGACTCCCACAGCCACAACAAATCATGGGGTGCATTGTGGGCAATCAATAGTGATGTGCCGTTTAATGTATCCTGTACTATACGAAACCCATCTGTGGTAGGCTGTTGCTCTGAGTGATCAAAGGTAACAATCGTTTCGTTACCTGCATCATCCAGCATACCTACCATGACCAAAGTATTCTCTGGCTCAAATGGATCAAGGTGCATCTTGTCATTACGTTTAATGACTGTATTCTCTACGTCTAATGTTAGTATCATTTGTATTTCCTATCTACTTGTCTACCAAGTATTCCTGTTACGTATAAGTTAATTTGTTTTGTATTCAACCACCCTTCCTGTATTCCATGTCTTTGCATACTCCTCTGCTTTGGCTTTGTCAACAAAAATTAATGGGCTGCTGTCGTAAGTAAATGGGTTCTCCCCACTAGCATACATAAGTTCTCCTTCCTCTACTTCAAACATCACAGAGTATTTAACCACTATATTCCCTCTCTTGAATGCATACTCCCTTTGTCCCTGTCCTCTGCTCAAGGGTTGCCACAGCCTCTAGGCATTCTTCCTTGTTAACAAATATACCAACCTGATTTGAATGAAAGGTATATATTAAAAGTATTGTCCATACCGTCATTGATTACTCCTCAATGCTTCCCATGATACGGGGAATAATTCCCGCATCTTATCATCAATCTTAGATGCTACCAGCCTAGTCTCACATTGTGTATCTAGCTTACACCTAAGATTACACATATCAGCAAAGGCATCAAGACTGCCTGACCAATACCATTCAGTCATGGTGCTTAATGGCAACACCATACGTGCTTGCTCTGGACATACACCCTCGTCAAGTAGTTGTTTGTATACCCTAAGTGCAGTGTAGTTAGAAAACAAGACATCATCACGGGTAGGGTATACCTGACCCTCACTGCCTTGTTTTTTATCTATGCTACAGCCCCGCCACACATCTGACGCATAGAATACAGGCTCATCATCAACGTAACGTCTGCTGATCTCATTCCATCGTAGGAACTTATGCTTGACTAGCTGTCGGGCTACAAAAACAGGAGCTTTGATATGCCATGTACAGAAAGAGTGACCAAAAGGAGACATGTGCTTATGTAAAGAAAGGAACCTAACCAGCCTAGTATCTTTATCAGATAGTTTATCATTTTCTAACTCACTCACTTTCCCAAAACTGACACGGGCAGCATTGACTACAGATAAGTCACTGCCCATGTGATCTATATAGGTTGCTTCTATCATTTAATTCTCCAGATACTAACCCTCATACTGTGTACCTTGCAGTCTTGTAGTCAAGCTCACAACGAACAACACCATGCCAACCAGACAGTTTGTTTTTTACTATGTTCAAGTGACGTTCGGCACTGTCTTCATCCTGCCCCTGCACTGATGGGTTCTTGGCAATCAGTAGCATTAAGTCAGCTTCTGCCGCCTTACCTGTACGACTACCTTCCATCATAGCTTGGTTCAGTACCACCTTACCCTCTGCATCAGCACTAAGCTGAGACATATAGAAGATAGCACAGTTGTGTTGCTTAGCTATCTGCCTAGCATAAATGGCATTAGCCTTGAGTGCTTCGTCAGGCCGTGAGTATCCACCTGCCTTGCTAAACTTATCACCCATGTCTAAGACAACAATGTCAGGCTTGACTGACTTGCATACACTCTCCACCCATGACATATCCCTACCTGTCACATCCTTGATGTTAATGTTAGGCTTGACCTTAGAGTAGGCTTCCCATGCTTTAGATGGATTTTTCTTAACTTCTTGCAGTGTCATGCCACTAGCCGCAGTTAGATACCTAGCACCCACACGATGTGATGCCTCTTCATTACATAGGATAACACACTTGGCACCCTGAGATGCAAAGCCATTAGGCCCAGCAATCAATGACGCATGGAAGGATGTCTTACCTGTATTGGGCCTAGCCCCTATCTCAATCAAGTGACCAGCATTTACACCCTCTACCTTACGGGTCAACGTAGGTATGTTGAATGTCCAACGTGCTTCAAGGTCATTCATTGCAAGCAGTGTATCCATGTCCATGTCATCCCAATCGATCTTGAGATTAGGAGTGAAGTCATCACCATACTGTTCAAGTAATATACGAAGTGGTTCTAGGGTAGTCTTGTCACCATTCACATAGTCAAAGCCAAGTTGTGCAACATCTTCGCCAATCACCTGTTGGAATAACTTAGACAACACCTCTTGTGCTATGTCACTGCCCATAGGCTGTTCATTATTTATCTGACGAAATAGAGAAGAGTATGCACCCTTCTGTGCTGAAGTCATAGTTGGATTGTTAGACATAAACAATGCCTCAATCTCTGCGGGGATAACAGTACGGGAATACTTTTCCATTGCACTGTCGATAGCTTGTTTGATCTTACGCACATCTTTACTGAACAGACGATCAGGGCAACGTGACCCTCTGTGCTCGTCATAAAAGTCTTTGTCCATAAGACTACGTATAAGGGATAGTTCCATTGAATTATTCTCCTGCCATCAGGGTTAAGTTGCGGATATCTTTTTCATTACGATACTTCAAGTCATCTGTCAATCGTAAGACCTTAACAGATTTGACGTAGCCTCGCAGTTCTTTAGCAAATTGTAGTGTCTTGGGTAAGGCATCAGGGTCTAAGGCAATTATGGCTGTGCTAAACTGCGTAAGATACTGCTTGTGTCCTTCAGATAGAGATGTACCCAACACGCCTACCCCAACGCATACATCTATATCACCAACAATAGCAGCACTCACGCAGTCTTCAACAACAACAGCACATGTACCACATGCCATTGCATCTCTTATATATGGCTTGTTACTTTTGCCATACCTTTTCCACTTGGGTAACTTAGCACCTAACGATCTTCCTGTCGCATCAACCATGACACTGTTGTGTACCACGGGGAATACAACTCTGTTTTCCTTCACATCGTATAGCAGACCTAAACTGTCTGCATCAAGTCCCCACCTGTCAGTGAATGGGGATACAGATTTATTATCTCTGACCAACCACTCAGGTTTACTGAAAGGTACAACCACAGTTTCTTGTACAACAAAGCCCAATGACTTACGTATATCATCGGCTGATAGGTGTACACGTTTAGCACCACTGATCTTACAGCTAACCTTGTAGCAGTTCCATACGATGGAACCCATATTGTTAGTAATAGTAAAAGTATTTTTACTGTTACAAGATGGGCAAGTCATCCTCTTACTGTCGCCATTAGCAAGTGATAGATCATCTATAATATTATTTATATTCATGTTTGATACTTTCAATGTCACTCACTGCGTTCGATTTTACACATGTTCCCCTCTGTGTCAAGGCACTATTTGCAGATTGGTATGTATGTTTCATATATGGTTTCACAGAAGACACATGTGTATGCCCCGTAACTGACATCACTTGAGGTAGTGACACACCTGCATCTACCATCTCTGTCACCCCTGTCCTTCGTAAATCCATCAACCTGAGTTCTTCTGGTAGACCAGCCAGCCGCATCACAGACCTTCCAACTTTAGATAGCCTTTCCATAGCATAGGGGCTGTAGACCCCGACTACAGGCCTTGGATGGGGTGCTACGTAGGGCTGGAAGCCGTAGTCCTTACGTTGTTGTGTGAGTACGTGCATGAGTTCATCTGATATGGGTAGATACACCTTAGCCCTACGTTTAGATTGCTCTAACGTGAGCTGACGATTGTTTAGGTCTAAACTATCCCATGTTAAATTTCTCATGTCACCCATACGTTGACACCATTCATATCCCATCTGGACAATTAGTCCAATGTTTCTATGACCGAAGGTAGTGTAGGCAGTCTCAAGAAATGATATTACATTTGCATTACTCCACACAACCTTACGTTGTGCTAATGTCTTACGTTTGACATTAGTAAATGGATTGATGTGGGCATGTTCCATTTGTATAGCATAATTAAAGACACGAGATGACACAGTGCATACATGATTGGCGAAGCTGACACCACGCCTGACCCACGATTCATACGCAGCCTTAGCAACTTTGCTCGTAACAGTTTTATACTTTCTATTACCGACACTGTCACATAGAATGCCAAGGAAGTATTTATAATCTACCTTAGTAGTATCCCGTAACATACTGAAGTCATTAGATATATAGTATATATCACATAGGTCTTTCACTGTGCTGCTATCTTTAATCTTCAATGTCTGTGACATATCGTCACGCCACACATCTATAGATTTATTAAACTCTTTTGCAATTCGGGTAACATCTCTCATGCTAGTCCCTATAGCTTCCCGTGATACAACTCCTGCATCAACCAGATTTTGGGGTGGGTTAAATCTGTACGATGTGCCACCCGAAGGTGACACGTTTCTTTGTACATATCTAGGCAGTGATGCCATTATGCTGCCTCTAATTGTAGGAAGTTAGTGTTGCTTACCCACTGCGATACCTCTTGCTCCCTGCCCCACATAGAGATTGCATTGGTGTCGTTGCCTGTATTCTTTAGGCTGAAACCATTACGTTCGTCTGCGTAAGAAGCATAGTTAGTGAAGGCACTATACAAGGCAAACTTATTATGACCACGGGTAGAAGCTTCATGCATATACAAGCTATACATTTTCTCTGCCTTACGTTTAGATCCAATGATGCTTTCCAATAGGCTAGACACATCAACATACTTGGTAGATGTCTCAGCCCAGACTTGCATCTGCTCAGCCTGTGTATAGAAGTCACGTTGAGCACGGGTTAGCTCGTATATAAAGCTATCTAGGGTGAAATTAGACGAGTTCTTTTTGCGTACCTTGTCGTATTCACCCCTTATCATGCCGTTTGTGCAGAAGAAATCTATAGCACCGAAGTATACTTGGTTGCTACACGATCCATCTATACCATGCAAAGCTATAATACGTTGGGCTACCTCAGTCTCATGCTTGTCGGTACGAATAAAGCTGGTAACACTAGGCAGGGTGATGTCCACCATAGTCCAAGCATTATTACGGGCCTTGCCCCACTTAACTGTAGCATCAGCTATGTCGGTTGCACCTAGTTCTTCTGTCACTGTGTCCCATACACCACGATAAAAGTCACCATGGGATGCACAAGTGAAGCTGTTACCTACAACACCTAAGTAAACTCCTGTGTCTTTGTTGATAACATACTTCTTATCCTTAACTTTAGTAGGTTCAAAGTCTACTGCGAAGTCGATGTCGGTTGGAATAAAGTCAAAAGCCATTTTGTATTCTCCTTGAATGTTGCTGGGCAACTGTTGTTTAGTTATGTAGTTATATCTCATGTGACATAGTAAAGATAGTGCCTATTTCCATTTATAAAATATGTGTGTCCCAATTGTCACAGTCTTGTCTAAGTCTTTAGCCCAGTAGGGCTTAATGTACTTCGCATGGTAGTGAGTTGAACCCTGCGTTTGACCTTCCCACTTTCCATGCATTACGTTATATGAAACCCACTGTGCTACAATAAAAGCATACTCGTCCTTTGGCTGATCAGATTTACCATCACAGTACCAACTGAATTGGCACGTTCCTTTGCTCTCTTGCTTAACTACAGAGCAAACGTCATTTGGGTATCTGTCATCTTTAACCCTGTTTAAAGTGACTTCAGCCACTGCCGCCTGACCAGTAACGTGCTCACTCCTAGCCTCGTAATAGACATTAAGTGACATACATAGAAGTGCTGCTGATATTACCATTGTGTTTACCTCATTGTTATTGTTGCAGTATTAATCGTTTACAACTACTTCATGTCTGTCTCTCCCACGTATAAACCTAGTATTTCATAAAACTTCTTAGCCGAAACTCCCTGTATTGGCCCTTCAATTATATTACCATCGGCTGATAACAAAGCCAATTCAACTGTGCCGTTTACCTTTCTATCACTATAGTTAGAACCCTGTACTACAGATATAATGTTACCATTACCCAGTGCTATGTGTATGTTTGCACTTAACATATCCCATTTAGCCATCTAGTTTACTCCCTTAATCTTGCTCATCGTTGAACGTTTCAGAGTACAATACTTTAGTGTATACGTTTGGGTATACTTCCATTGCCATCTTAGCTGCCAACTCCATAGCAGTAGCTCCATTAGTCACTACATCATAGTCATTATCTAATGTAACTACGCCTGTTTCACTGCCTACTTTTAGGTACACATTATGTTTGATCATTTTTCTATCCTATATTATTTAGTCATCAAAGTCTAGCTCCATATAATGAATGCCAACATATGTAAGGGCATCAGCTACAGATGTAAAGTCTTCATTCAACCCATCGTATTGATGTTCTGGATCTGTTATCTCAACAAAGATATCTGCAATAGTCTCAGGCCACTCACGTAAAGCACGATCTTTATAGTCAACCCATACAGTGATGGCTGAAAGACTATACTTGTCAGGTAGCATAATGCTAGGGCTTATATCATTCTTGTATGATACATCAAAGAACCCCATAGGCTCAAGTGCTGCAAGTAATGCATCAAAGGTATCCCCGTTATCAAAGTCAGGGAAGGCTGTCATGTATTGCTTAGTCATCAAAGTCTAGCTCCAATTCTTCCTTGATCCATGCCATGTGTGTACAGATATTATCCCATGCATCATCATTGTCAGGGATACACTTGTCACGATAGTCATGCAGTGCAGTCCAGATAGGGTGTAGTATTTCAGTACGATCATATAGGGTCATAGCTCAAGTTCCTCTAATAG